>Ga0315285_10007844_pt1 | contig 10968 bp, 10 predicted proteins | sample YL17G09_36_MG_FD_203698 | JGI IMG/M metagenome (GOLD analysis project Ga0315285, IMG submission 203698) | Sediment microbial communities from Yellowstone Lake, YNP, Wyoming, USA - YL17G09_36 | ecosystem: Environmental > Aquatic > Freshwater > Lake > Sediment | place: USA: Wyoming | collected... | reverse complement strand
TCTGCTGTTTAGATTATTTCAATTTTAATATGAAACCCCCTGCATACACAAGTTTTGTGGATGACTTCGGGCCTCGATTCGATAAAAGTTCATCCCTAACGCCAAAGCAGGCGTAGTCATTTTTCCCAAAAAAAACCCAAAATAACTGTTGACGATTCTGGAGAAGCTCCCTATAATTACCTTCCTGCGGTCGTTTTATCAGTCTGTACCCAGGATTCTTAGAATGTTGGTGGGGGAGGGTTAACCCATGAAAAAACTACACTATTTGCTGCTTTCCGTTCTTTTTTTGGTCTTGTTTCCTGGTATTGCCTCAGCCCTCACTCCGGTAGGGCCTGAACCCTCGAGCCTTCTTCTGATTATTGCGGGGCTCTTTGGGATTCTTGGATTCCGCCGGATTTTCAAAAAGTAAATCTATTTTTCTCAACTGCTGGGCGACTTAGAAAAATCGGTAAGAAAGGGATTATGAGAAACCTCATAATCTCTTTCTATCCTTAAATAAGGCAGAGGCGAGGCTTCATGGAGGCCCCGCTTTTTTATTTTCGATTCTTGGGACGTATCGGACAGGGCTCTCAGGCCAGCTGGGCCCGCAAGACAAGACAGAGCAGCCCCATGCGCAGGAACTGGCCGTATTGAATCATGTCGAAATAGACCGCCCGGGGGTCGGAGTCCACTTCCGGGGGGAGTTCATAATCCCTGGGGAAGGGATGCAGGAGGTAAGTATCTTTCTTCAGGGCTTTCAGAATGCCGGGGGTCACCCGGAAGATTTCTTTCGACCGTTCATAATCACTCACCCGATCGTCGAAGCGGTCCCGGGGGATCTGGGTGAGGTACAGAATATCAGCTTGGGAAGCGATCTCCCTCCATTCTTCCGCGCTGTCCAGGGACTCCTTGAAGGGAACCCGGTGCTCCCGCAGATAGTCCTTCATATCATCATTCATCCGCAAAGCCCCGGGAGAAACAAAATAGATCTTGATCCCCGAGTATTTGGCCAGAAAATAGGTGAGCGACCGGATGGTGCGGCTGTTCATCAAATCCCCGACGAAAGCGATGGAAACCCCGTCGATCCCGCCCTTCAGCTTCTCGATACAATATAAGTCGATCAGGGCCTGGGTCGGATGCTGGGCCGGCCCGTCGCCCCCGTTGATGACTGGAACCGGCGAAACCTCCGCTGCCCGCTTGGCCGAGCCGCTCCGGTAATGACGCAGGACAATCACGTCCACCAGAGATCCCACCACCCGAACCGTGTCTTCGAAACTCCCCCCGGCCAGCTCGGAAGAAAAGGTTTCGGGGAATTCAATGTTGCTCACCGAGCCGCCCAGCCGTTTCATGGCCACATCAAAGGACAGACTGGTGCGCATGGAACTCACGTAGAGAAGATTTCCCAGAATCTTGCCGCTCAGAACATCCAGGGGCAGGCGCCTCTCCGTCCGCTCCTTGATGTGGTCCGCCGCCTCCAGGATTTGTTGAAGGCCCTTTTTGTTGAACTGCTGGGCTTCGATGACATGCCGATGGGTCATGTTTCACCCCCTTCAGGGGACAAAGTGCGTTCCCTCCTGATTTTGCATGGCCGGCCAGGCCCGGTCCAGGGAGGTAATGATGGCTTCCTCCCCGCCGTACTCGATGAAGCGGATACAGGCCAGAACCTTCGGGGCCATGGACCCTTCTTGGAAATGGCCTTCGCGGAGATATTTTCTGGCCTCGGTTACCTTCAAGCGATCAACCTCCCGCTCTTCCGGCGTGCCGAATCCAAGCTTCACCTTGGGGATGTCGGTAAGGACCATGAAATAATCCGCGGCTACGGCTTCGGCAAGCTTCTCCCCGGCCAGGTCTTTATCCACCACCCCTTCGAATCCCTCGAATTCTCCCCCTTCGTTCAGAATCACCGGAACTCCTCCCCCCCCCGAGGCGATGACGATCATCCCGCCATCCACTACTTTTCTCAGGGCGTGAACCTCCAGGATCCGGATGGGGTCGGGAGAAGGGACCACCCGGCGGAAGGGGGCCTCTCCCTCCGGCAGAACTTTTTTCATCCGCCAGCCTTTTTCCGATTCCAGTTTTTCCTTGGTGGCCAGGTCGTAGAAAGGGCCCACGGGTTTGGTCGGGTGCTGAAAGTCCGGATCATTCCGGTCCACCATGACCTGGGTGATCATGGTGACCACGTTGAAGTCCAGGTGGTAGGATTTGAGTTCATTCATGAGCGTCTGCTGGAGAATGTATCCCAACTGCCCCTGGGTCATGGCATTGCAGATGTGCATGGGCTGGGCCGGGACCTGAGAAGCTGCGGCTTCCTGCTGCACCAGCAGATTGCCCACCTGAGGGCCGTTTCCGTGGGTGATCACCACATCAAATCCCTGGCGGATAAATTCCAGGATGTGGAGGGACGCCGCCCGGATGCTGGCCAACTGTTCCTCGTAGGTGCCCCTCTGGCGGGGAATCTTGATGGCATTCCCCCCCAGCGCGATCACGATTCGCCCGTGCTCTCTTTTCATGTGCCGGTCACCCCTCAATGCCAACGGGTTTAGATCATTGATCAATGATCAATGGAAAATGGCCAATGATCATAGAACTTCAGCTCCCCTGTTCCCCTATAACAACTGATCCAGAAGCTCGATCATCTCCCGGTCGCCCCCTGCCGGGGGACTCCAGTCCACCTGGGTCACTTCCGCGCCCTGGGTTTTCAGGCTGTTCGCAAAATCCTTCACTCCTATGTTGACCACCACGGGGCCTTTATCCAGGAGTTCATCCAGCCGGTCAGCCACCGGACCCTCCCTCTTGCGGCCGGATCAACTCCGCGCAAAATTGAGCTGCCCGGGCGCTGCTGGCAAAGACGACCGCCCCTGTTTCTTCCAGTTTCTTGACCTGGCGAACAAAATCTTGGGAGTCTCCCTCCGTCCCGCATACGGAAGCAACGACGCTGAGGAACCCGCCTTTCTTCTTTGCCCCGGCTTTTGCCCGGGTGATGGCTGCAGCCAGGTCGCCCGCCGGGTCCGGAGAAGCATTGAAGCCGAGAATGAAGTCCAGCAGGAGGACGGCGACCTCCGGATCTTCCGCCTCTTGAAGAATACGCTCCCGCCTTTGGCTTGAATCAATCATGGGGTGAGGACGGCCGGAAGTGAATTCATCGGCACCCGTGTCCACCAGGGTATGTTCCAGGCTCTGCGAAGAATCGGGCAGTTCCCGATTCTCCGCCAGGGGGGCGTTGGAATAAGTTTGAATCCCGGCATCCTGAAGGATCTGCTGCGCCTGGTAACAGAAGGTTCCGCCGGCAAAGATCCCCCGCAGGAATCTCTGGGGGGCCCTTATGCCGCTTCTTTCCTTTTGGAGGAGAGCCCGGAAATCGGGCGGTTCTGTGGGGTAGGCCGATTTCTCGCGGCCGGTAGCCAGTTGAACGGCCGCGGCCGCGGTCTCATCCAGTGTGCGGACGATCCGGCAAGAGGTTTCCCCGGCCTGCATGTTCTTCCTGGAGCCAAGGAAACAGGCCACCATGGGCTTGGGGCTGCTTTGGAGCTTTGGGAGGAGCCGAGAGAGCGTCTGCGGTCCCGGCGGTTTCGAGACGAGGGCGATTACCCTGGTTTGCGGGTCAGACTCCAAAGCCGCCAGGGCCGACAGGACGGAAATCCCGCCGATTTCATCGGAGAGGTCGCGGCTTCCCGTCCCGAGGGCGTGGGAGATTCCGGAGCCGGCATGATGGACGAGGGTCGTAAATTCCTGGATCCCCGTCCCCGAGGCGCCGATGACCCCAATGGGCCCGCGCCGCACCGCATTGGCAAAGCCGATTCCCTTTCCCCCGATGATGGCCGTCCCGCAATCGGGCCCCATGACCATAAGTCCCTTTTCCCGGGCGTACTCTTTCAGGGCCAGTTCATCTTTGACCGGGACATGGTCGCTGAAAAGGAAAACATTCAACCCCCGTTCCAGCGCCCGCCGCGCCTCGCGGGCCGCGTATTGCCCGGGAATGGAGATCACGGCCAGGTTGGAATGGGGCTGGCGGCCGAGGGCCTCTTCCAGGGTGCGGACGGGAATGGCTCCGGGGCGATCCGGGCAAGGGTGAAGCCATCCTTCCACATCGCCCATCACGGCTGACAGAGTTTCCGCATCTTCCGCCTGGACCGCGATGACGAGATCACCGGGGGCGGCCGCCTCGATCTCTTTTCCCCCGATTCCGATTTCGGCCAGCAGACCCTTGTTCTTCTCCGTCCCCATGAGGGCCGCCGCCTGGAGAACCCCCTTCTGCTCCGAGATTCTCCTGGCCACCCGCATCAGGAAGACAGAGTCGTGGTATTCGTTCTTACGGATGACGCAACCGGTGACCAATCCTTTAACTCCGTCTTTAGGGGGATTCGAAATCCCAAATTCCAAATCTCAAATAAATTCCAACCCCCAATCCGCCAAAGATAAAAACCCCAATAATTTTTCTCGCAGAGCCCGCAGGGATCGCAGGGTTAAAGCCCCCTTTCAATCCCACCCCCAAAATGGATTTTCTCTTTCTCTGCGCTCTCTGCGGCCTCTAGCGAAGCGGGCGAGAGAAAAGCTTTTGTCTCTTCCATAGCCCGCAAGTGGACCGCAGACAGCCGACCGCCGTTCAGGAGCTGCGGTCGTCGGTCCGCGGTCGTCGGTCATTTCCCGCATCCCGTTCTAATCCTTTAACCAGTAACGAGTAACAAATAACGAGCAACGTTTTTCAGATTTTTAGGTTCTTGCCTCAAGCGAAGCCCATGAACCTAATATGGTTCAGGGCGAAGCGCTCCTTAAGGGCCGCAGGCCCGCTCCTCAAGTCACGCCCATGGCGTGACGCTCCTCAAGGCCCGCAGGGCCGATCTGTTTTCATTCCCCAATCCGAAATCCGCAATCCGCAATTGGCAGAGTCTTACTTCATATACTTCTGGCCAAACGCCTTCAGGGCCATCTGGAAGCACTCCAGGGGGGCCCGGACGAGACCGGCTCCGATGATGGGATATCCGGGGTTCCGGTGGGCAATCGCCGTATCGATGATGGGGGTGATTCCGGTCTGGACCACTTTCCGGATGTCGATCCCCACCGGAGATCCCTGGAAACCGAATATGGGCATGCGGTAATTCGGGCTGGCGGACACCGTAATCTGGCGCATGTCCTGGCTGTATTTCATGGCCTCCTCCGGTGTCCCCCCTACCAGGGCCAGAATCCCCGTGGCCCCGGCCAGGACGAAGCCTCCCCAGCCCACCGTTTCGGTAATCGCCGAATCGCCCATGTCGCAACCGGCGTCCTTTTCCGAGTAACCCGGAAGATACAACCCGTTGACCCGGGGGGAAGGAGCGGTAAACCAATCCTCCCCCAACCCGCTGACCCGGATGCCGAATTCTGACCCGTTGCGCGCCATGGCCACGACGACGGTGCTGAACTCGATCCCCTTGGCCGGGTCGGCGGAGGCTTTGCCCGCCGCCATGGATAATCCCAGGCCGAGAAGCTCATGGTTGGTAATGTATTTCAGCGTCCCCAGGAGGGGTTCCCTGGCCACATCGGCCTCCACCATGGCCACGGCCATGGCGTTGGCAAAAAGGCTGGAGGCCGCCACGGGACGATTGTGCAGTTCATCGCCCATCTGCAGGGCCTTGGCGATGATCGGCTTCAGCTCCAGGCCTCCTCTTTTCTGGAGCCCTATCCGCAGGGCCGGAGCCCACACATTGCGCCAGAGCCGCAGCCCGTCCAGGGCCCCCTCGCTGTATTCCCCAAACTGCTGCCTTCCTTCCACCTGGCGGCAGAAGGCCCGGTTTCCGAAAGCCCGGTTCTCCACCACCCAGACGGGCATGGAAACCGAGATCGTGCCCGCCATGGGCCCGACGGTCTGATGGTGATGGTTCGGCTCGAATTTGATGGCTCCGCTTTGCAGGAGCTTTTCCGCTTCCTCCGGACTCTTCGCCCATCCTTCGAACAGGGCGACTCCGATCATGGCCCCCCTCTGGGCGCCGCACATTTTTTCCCAGGTGACCGGCGGGCCCGAATGGAGGATCATCCGGTCCTTGAGACCGGGAATCACTTCGCCGGCCGGAGCAATATCCACCAAAACCGGGTCCGCCTCATTGATTCGCTTCACCGCCTCGGCGTTCGCCGCTTCGATTTTCTGCTTGATGTCCGACTGAGTATCCGGTGACATGAAAGTCTCCTTCCCATGAATATAGCAAAGAGCAAGGAGCTTGGAGCGAGGAGTATAAAGACGATCTTGAAAAGTTTTTTGTGCTCCCTGCTCTATGCTCTCCGCTCCACGCTCTTCCTTGCCATCAGCATTCCTGTCACTGCTCCCGCCAGCATGTCCCATCCGGAAGAATGACCGATGGCGGTCAGCCGCAACGCTGCTTCCAGGACTGGATCCAAGTCCCTCCCCTCCAGCAACCCGCCGATGAGGTCATGCAGAGGCTCCGGTCCATGACCGAGGGCCAGATCACTGAAAATGGCATAGCTGATGGGGTGAGTGCGGGTCTTGGCCCAATCTAAAAGCTCAGATACCGCATCCTCAGCCCAAGGAAAATCCTCCGGGTAGGCTTGGTGTAAAGACCGGGCGGCGAAGAACAGGGCCCCCAGGAAATCATCCCCCGAGGGGGTCAGGCCCGGTCCCAGCCCGATCATTTCTTTTCCTTTTCGCGCAACGGAAGGGAAGTCTCGATCCAGACAGGCATGGGCCAGATCCAGAGCCATGTCCTGGACTCGCCCCATAATGGAGGTTGGGGGAAAAGCCGGCAGGGTTCTGCCTTCCGCCAGAGCACGGCCCCGGGAGATTGCCCTCCCCATACCCTCCTGAACTTCCAACAGATTGAGCACCCCAAGTAACCGGCAGAAACACCCCCATAATCCCGCCAGAGAGGCCGATTTGCGGGTCCCCGCCCCGGAGGGACTCCATTCCCTTGCCGTGCGGAGGTCAATGAAGGGACCCCCGCTGAAGGTCAAACGGGTGCATTGCCAGAAACATTCCTCTCCGGAAACAACCTTCGGCGGCAGGGAAACCAGAATACAGCGTCGGTGGAGAGGGGATCTCTCGGGGCAGATCCAGAAAATCTCTCCATCCCGGGTTGAAAGGTATATCGTATCGGAAAGAACGGCAAGAACTTTCCCCGAGAACTCCGGCAAGGCAAGCAGGTCCTTGGCCTTCGATCCCACTTGCCTTGCGGGGTATAAAGAAGGGGGAGCCCCTTGGCCCGTTCGCCCCCGGAGGATCGCTCCTCCGGGGGTGGATATTTCACTTGGTCTGACCAATGATGCCCTCAACGAGCCAGTCCATCTTTCCCAGATTGTCCATCGACCAACGCTCGCCGGCTTTCACCCGTTCGGCCCCTTTGTTGTCCTTGATGGGCCCGGCAAAGACTTCCTTTTTGCCGTCGATAAAAGCCTTCTTCGTGTCATTCACCATCTTAATAGCCTCCTGGGGAACGGCCGGGCCGAAGGGCGCAAGGGTGATCATATCGCTGGCCAGGCTGCCCAGGATGTTCTCGCTCTTCCAGGTGCCGTCCATGACCTGCTTGGCGAACCGGGTGTAAAGTCCTCCCCAGGTAAAGGCCACGCCGCTGATCCAACCCTTGGGGGCGAATTTCTGGACGCCCAGGTAATGATAGCCGACGGAGTAAGCGCCCCGCTTTTCCGCCGTCTGGACCACGGTGATGGGCGAATCCACGATCATTCCCATCACATCAACCCCCTGATCCAGGAGGGCATTGGCGGCGGTGGCCTCCTTCCCGGGATCCAAAAAGGTGCCGGTGAAGACGATCCGGGTTTCCACCTTGGGGTTGACGGAGCGGGCGCCCAGGTGGAGGGCGTTTACGTTGGCCAGGAAGAAGCTGACCGGAAGGGCGCACACAAAGCCCATCTTGCTGGTCTTGGTCGTCTTGCCGGCGGCAATCCCCATGAGATAAAAGGCCTCCGGAGTGCTGGCCCAGTACGTGGTCAGGTTGGGGGCCCGCTTGTAGCCGGCAGGATGAACGAATTTTACCTCCGGGTACTTCTTGGCCACCCGCAGGGCCGGATCCAGGTAGCCGAAGCTGGCCGCGACGATGAGCCTGGCCCCCTGCTTGATCATGCTTTCCATCACCCGTTCCGCATCCGCGGTCTCGGGAACATTTTCGACCTCGATCACTTCCACCCCGGGAAGGTTTTTCTTCATGATCGCGACTCCCTCGGCGTGGGCCTGGTTGTAGCCGCCGTCAGTCATGGACCCAATGTGGATGATGCCCACTTTCAGCTTAGACTGTTGGGCAGAGGCCTGGGGCACGCTGAATGCCAGAAGCAGCGCCAGGGTCGCCAACACAGCCAGCGGTTTCAAGGCCATGCATGTTTCTTTTGTCATTCTCCCTTCTCCTTTCTTTTCGGTGAACGCTTTATCCGTGTTGATCCGCGTCCCATTCAATCTTTCGTCTTTAGGTCTTTTCCCAATATAAAATCTGCGTTCATCTGTATTACTAATGTGTAAAGTCTTTATATTTTATCAAGATTTTTTATGAAATGTAGGGGCGGCCCTATGTGGCCGCCCGCAAAATGGGCAACCACATCGGGTTGCCCCTACGATTTGGGTTGCGGCGCAGCCGCGCCATGTTTATCCGTGTCCCATTAGGTTTTTCATTCGATCGGAAATCTGCAATTTATTCCGTTCCCTGAAACACCCTTCCCAGACTCCCCGGTGCCGCAAACCTGCGGGCCCCTCCCCAGACGGCCAGAACCCCCAGGCTCAAAAGATAGGGTAGCATATCCAGGAGGAAGGGCGAAATCGGCACCCCCATCGCCTGCATCTGGAGCTGCAGGGCAATGGCCCCCCCGAAGAGCAGCGACCCGAAGACGGCCCATAGAGGATGCCACTTGGAAAAGATGACCAACGCCACGGCGATAAACCCGCGGCCGGCGGTCATCCACTCCTGCCAGGTTTTCGCCAGGGCGATGGATAGGTGCGCTCCGGCAATTCCCCCCAGCATCCCGGCGATAAACAGCGCCTGGTACTGCAGAAAATAGGGATTCTTGCCGGCGGCAAAGGCTGCTGTGGGGTTTTCTCCCACCGTCCGCAGGCTCAGGCCCCAGCGGGTGGAAAAGAGCACCCACCACACCAGCACGGCAATGGGCCCCGCCAGATAGACCAATATATCATAATTGAAGAACATGGGCCCGGCGAAAGGAAGGTCGGAAAGAAGGGGAATGCGAACCTCGTCCAGCCCGTTGATCTTGCTTCCCACAAAGGAAACGCCCAGGAGCGCGCTCAGTCCCACGCCGCAGAACATCATGGCCAGGCCGCTGGCCAGCTGGTTGGCCCGCCGGGTGATGACCAGGAAACCGAAGAAGAGGTTGAACAGCCCCCCGGCCAGGGCGGCGGCCAGAACGCCCAGGGCCGCGTTCCCGGTCAGGGCCGTCGTGGCAAAACCCGCCGCGGCCCCCATGAGCATGACCCCTTCCAGGCCCAGGTTGACGATCCCCGCCCTCTCGCTGATGACCTCGGACAGGGTGGCGTAGAGCAACGGAGTTCCGGAGTGGACCGATCCGACCAGAAGCCCGATGAGAATCGACTCCATCACCTTCCTCCTCCCTTCCGGGCCAGGATGACAAAGAGAATGATGGCCATGAGAATGTTCACCACCGATCCGGGAATCCGGAGAGTCATTTGCAGGATGTCTCCCCCCGCCGTTATGATGGCCAAAAGAAAGGCCGCCGCCAAAATCCCTGCGGCATTGCCCATGGCCATCCAGCTGATGAGGAAACCGATGTAGCCGTACCCGGGAGATATACTCGGCCGCAGTTGGCCATGGATGGCCGAAACTTCGGCCATTCCAGCCAGCCCGGCCAGCCCTCCGCCGATGAACATGAGCGCCATGATGTACCGGCCGATGGGTATCCCGTTCCTTCTGGCGGCCTCGGCATTGGCTCCTACCGCCCGCATCTCCAGACCCCAGCGCGTGCGGGAAATAAACAGGTGAAAGAAAACCAGGGCCACAAGGGCATAGATCAGCCCCAGATGAACCCGCGTTCCGAAAAAGGAGGGCAGGATGGCCGCATCGGCGAAAGGCGCGCTCTGGGGATAGTTGGCGCTCTCCGGGTCCTTCCAGGGACCGAAGATGAAAAAGCTAAGGACCAGGATGGCCACATAGTTCAGAAGGAGGGTGGAGATGGTCTCGCTGACCCAGCCCCGAGCCCGCAGGAAACCGGAGATCAGGGCCCAGAGCCCCCCTCCCAGGAATCCCAGGAAGGAAATCCAGGGGATGAGAAGCCAGGCCGGCAGGCTGGCGAAGTTCAAGGCCCCCCAGGCGGCAAAGAGGGCCCCCATATGAAACTGCCCTTCCCCTCCCACATTGATGAGCCAGATCCTGGCCGGCAAAGCCGCGGCCACGGCCGCGAGGGTCAGGGGAATCATCTTCACCAGGACCTCGGAAAAGCCGTAGGCGCTGCCGAGGGTGTTGGAGAAGATGTCCGCGTAGGCCTTGATGGGGTTCTTGCCGAAAACCAGCAGCACCAGGGCAAAGGCCGCGAGGGCGATTCCGAAAAGGCCGCCGAAGCGGATCAGGCCGGCCGCCCATCCGTGCCCCTCCGCCGAAAAGGAGCCTGCGGGTTTGCCCGCTTCCGCCATTCTACCCCCCCGATCCCGTCATCAGGTGTCCTACCTCGTTCAAGTTGGTCTCCTGCGTGGGGCATGCTTTTACGATTCTGCCCCGAAAGAGAACCACCAGCCGATCACTCAGGGCAAAGAGTTCCCCCAGATCTTCCGAGATGAGTAAAACCCCCGCCCCCCCATCCCGGGAGGCGATGAACAATTCCCGCGCGGCCACGGCGCTGCGGACGTCCAGGCCGCGGGTGGGGTAAAAGGCGATAATCAGTTTGGGGTTGTGGGCCATCTCCCGGGCCAGGATCATCCGCTGAACGTTTCCCCCGGAAAGAGTGGCCAGAGGAACGAAAAAAGACGGGATGGTAAACCCGAGACGTTTCAACGATTGATCCAGGTCGGCGCGGACCGCCGCCCAGTCCAGGGAAAGG
>Ga0315285_10007843_pt1 | contig 10969 bp, 8 predicted proteins | sample YL17G09_36_MG_FD_203698 | JGI IMG/M metagenome (GOLD analysis project Ga0315285, IMG submission 203698) | Sediment microbial communities from Yellowstone Lake, YNP, Wyoming, USA - YL17G09_36 | ecosystem: Environmental > Aquatic > Freshwater > Lake > Sediment | place: USA: Wyoming | collected... | reverse complement strand
CGGCTGTCCCTCGGCAGCCCGTCCAAGGGTGAACTCCTCTCGCCCGATGAGGGGGAGTATATGACCGGCCTCGATGATGTAAAGTGAAACGGTGGCTTCAGATACCGGAGGTGCAATAATAGGGGGTGGCGGGTAATGCTGTTCCTGGAGGTGGTTGGTTTGGGTCGGCTGAATGTTTTGAGTAACGATCCCCTCTAATTCAACTAGCTGAGCACCACACTCGCTGCAAAAGAGCGTCCCGGGTATTTCTTTATGTTGGCAGTTTGGGCACACTATCATTCTGTTTTTTCCTTTACAACCACAGGGAGAAGTAATCCACGGGTGCCGTACTTGATGCGCTTTTCTCCCTCCTCGCTAAAGGCCAGGTTTTGTTGAATATGATCAGCTTCGGATAAGATCGCCAGGGCAAGCTCATGGTTGCCCTGAGAGAGTAAATGAGTTGCAATATTCTGGAGTCGGCGGGTAGCCTCTTTGATTTTCCCTTCTGCGACATCCTGGCGTGCTCGTTCTTGCATCCGGTAGAGAGTAAGCCGAGACATCGCCTGCACTATTTCCTGGGGTGGAGGGAAGGGATCCGGATCTTTGCTGGTCGGACGGTCGAGGTTCAAGCGTACCGTGAATTTGGGCGATATTTTACTGGGGATGTCTAATATGAGACGACCTTTTGCTATCGAGATGCTGTTGACGTCAGGTGGTACTGGCTTTATCATGAACTCTAATAAAATATTCAAGCTGACATCGCGAGGGACGCTTCCGAGGTGCAGGGGTGCCTTCAGGTCGAGTGGCGAGGTCTCGGGCTGCATGCGAAAAGCATAGCGCAGTTGAACCCCAGGGCCGGTATCAAAATCGTAAACGACATTTTCGCCAAAGCTCTGGCCCAAACCAATGAACTTTTCTTTCAGGAACTGCCGGATGTCTTTCGGTTTAGACACATACATGCTATTGCCGCCAGTTTGCTTCGCCAGATTGTCCAGGAAAACATCGTTCCATTTATCCCCAATACCAAGTCCACTGATGCCAACTCCCTCCTGAGAGGCCTGGTCAACAAGGCTCATACACTGCGCTTCGTCACCGTAGGTGCGCCCGTCGGTAATCAGGATAATGTGATTAAGGTGCTTTGAGCTTCGGTTGCGGCGAACTTCATTATATCCTGCCTCCAAGCCTTTATAGATCTCGGTACCACCGCTAGTCTGAAGCATTCTGATATTCGTTTCGATTACACTACGTTCCAGGCGGTTCCCGGCGGGTAACAATATCTCAGCCCGATCGCTGAAAACGACGATAGAGAGGATGTCTTGTGGTCTGAGCTGGCGAACCAGTTCGATTGCCGATGCCTTTACAGTGTCTAAGAGCTCCCCCTCCATCGAAGTGGAACAGTCCAGGACCAGACATACATTGAGCGGTGCGCCCAAAATGCTATCGGGGTCCGGTTGTGCGATCAGCTCCACCAGGACGTAGATCATTTGCGGTTCGCTTAAACGAGGCAGCGTCGACCGACTATATACTAAATTAAGGTTTATAGGGGGATTAAATTCCGGTTCGTGAGGGAGACTATCGTCGTAGGCAGCCCTTTTTATTTCGTCGGCGAGGACCTCATAAGCCTCCTGAATACCAATGAAGAGCTCCGTCTCACCGGCTTCTGTATTCGCATCCGGATGTAACCGACGAGCTGCCTGTCGATAAGCGCGCCGGATTTCATCAGGTGTAGCATCTTTGGGAAGGCCCAGGAGGGTATAATAACCAGGTTTCTCTGCCATAAATTATTCTGGCATATGCGCCAGGATCGCTGAGATGTTATCGGGTCCGCCAGCCGCATTGGCGGCATCAATCAGCTTCTGGCAGGCCTGCTGAGGAGATGTACGTGAGCAAATGATGTGATGGATCTCATCATTGGGGACAACGCCCCATAAACCATCCGAGCATAAAAAGATGTCGGATATCGGTTCCAGGGGAAAAGTGAGGAAATCTGGCTCAAATGGTTCTCCCTGCCCAAGGGCGCGATAGAGCACGTTCCTTTGAGGGTGAATTTGGGCTTCCTCGGGGGTAATCTGCCCCAATTCCTCAAGTCGTTTGACCAGGGAGTGGTCGCGCGTAAGCACCTGTAGTTGTCCGTCTCGGTTAAGTGCATAAGCCCGGCTGTCACCGACATGCATGATGGACAATTGGTCGCTGATAATGAGGGCTGCGGTGAGTGTGGTGCCACCTCCAGGGGCATGCTTAAGGATAGACCGGTGAGCTTCGTATATGCCTTCTTGCATGATCTCTTGAAGCGATTCGGTCGGATGCTCCTCGGGAAGGTTGAACAAGGGAAGATAGAGCTTACGGATAATGAGGCTTGCCATAGCCCGGATAGCCACATCGCTGGCAATCGCACCGTTTTGATGCCCCCCCATGCCATCGGCTACCATATAAAGGCCAAATTGGACCTGGCTAAAGCCACTTGCCATGTTTGTGGTGAACATAAAGATGGCATCCTCATTATGGTCACGCTGCTTCCCTGGCGATTGACCACAACCCGCGATTAATTGGGGTAAATCCAGTTTGTCCCTGGTTTGGACCGGAGTTTCTAATGTCTTCCGCTCGACAGCCGGAAGTGTAGCCGACTCGCTGATCGGAGGCTTTTCAGGTGCCTCCTCAACGCCGGTCAGCTTCTTATCGGAACGCTTGTCTTTCCCGAATAATCTATTAAAAAAACCTGTACACAATTTAAACCTCCAACGCCTTAGCGTCCCTCAGGCTGCCAGAGCATAAATATGGTGGTCTGTAGAGCCAAAATAGATCACGTCCTCATAGGCTACGGGAGTACCGGTTACCGGTCGCCCGGTGTGGAACTTCCACCGTAAGCGTCCAGAGCGATATTCCAGGCAATATACGTATCCATCGACAGAGCCAAAATATATTGAATCCTTATGAATGATTGGTGAGCCTGTAACCTGATGATCGGTCGTAAAATGCCATACATCTTTTGCAGAACGGGTGTCGACGCAATATAAATTGCTATCTATTGAGCCTGTAAATACCAGGTTTTCAGCAATGCAGGGTGTAGATATAGATGCTTTACCTAATCGGAAGCGCCAAATGACGAATCCAGTTTTAACATCCAACGCATATAATGTTGCATCAACCGAAGAGAAGAAGATCATTCCCTGAGAAATTATAGCAGATGAGGTGATTGCGCGTTTAGATTTAAAGCGCCATTTTATGGTACCCTTTAAATCCAGGCAAAAGAACTCTCCACTTTCTGCCCCGAAATAGATAAACTCGTTGTATACCAGGGGAGTGGAGCGGATAGCATCCCCGGCTTCCATCCTCCAGGCGCGCCGCCCGCTCATCGCATTGACCGCGTGAAGATTGCCATCGTCTGACCCGATGAAAACATGCCCTTCAGCGATGTATGGAGAGGATCGTATAGGACCCTCGGTATAATAGGTCCAGTTTATCTTACCGGAACGGGCGGATACAACGTACAGGTGCTTATCCTCCGAGCCAAAATAGACGTTCCCCTCGTTTAGAGCTGGCTTAGAGACAATGCCTCCTTCAGTGGGGTATTTCCAGATGAAATCCCCTGTTGTAGCATTCAATGCATACAGGTTGTTATCATACGAACCCACGTAAACAACCCCATTTGCACAGATGGGTGTACCGCGGATCTCATCCTCGCACTCGAAACTCCACAAACGCTTGGTTTTTTCGGTGCCCTGGCTTATGGAAGCGGTAGCGACTGCGACCTGGTGGAGAGTGCCCGTCTTGCGTGCGACATTCAGCAATGCTTCTTTCATCGCCTGGGCGCTTGGGAAGCGGTTTTCAGGGCTGTATTGCAGGGCGGTATTTATGACGGTCTCTAACTCGATTGCGACGCTGGGGTTGATCTGGCGAATGGGTCGTTCACCGAAAGAGAACGGTGGTTCCAGGCGGGGATCGCGGCGGGTGAGAAGATGGTGTAAGGTGGCACCCATGGCATAGATATCGGCCAGAGGGCCGGCCTCGCCCTTGTATTGTTCAGGCGATGAATACCCCTCGGTGCCGATCATGGTTCCCTTCTGGCCCGCTTCGAAAGTTTTCGCAATACCGAAGTCGATCAGCACGATGTGATTGTGTTTGTTCACCATCACATTGGAGGGTTTCATATCCCGGAAGATAATTGGCTCCGGTTTATGGTTGTGCAGGAAGCTCAATACATCGCACAGCTCAACTGCCCAGGTGATGACTTGAGTCTCTGTAAAAAAACCCTGACCCTCATTGAGGAGAGCTTCCAAATCCTTGCCATCGATATATTCGATGATCAGGTAGGAGCGTTCGTTGTGGGTGAAATAATCATAAATACGGGGTATGGCGGGATGGTCAAGGGTGGCCAGGATATTAGCCTCGCGCTCAAAGTTGCGCACGATGGTTTCCCGTACGAGCGGGTCACGAGCCTGGTTCACCATTTCTTTTACAGCGACCTGTTTAACCACATTTGGGAAGTGCAGGTCGCGAGCGCGGTAAACTGCGCCCATGCCCCCAACGCCCACAACACTCTGCACCAGGTAACGGTTTATTAAAGTCGTGCCAGGTTGAAGCTGCTGGTCAGGTCGCGGCTCTGAACTCGGTTCGAGGTTTTGTGTAATCCTATGAATATCCAGGGCTCATCCTCCGTGCATATCGCAATGCATGGGTGTTGATACCATTATAGCTAGCAATGGCATAAAATGTAAATAGGCAAACGTCACGAAAGTCCGCTTCTGGACGCTGAGATGCCCCCATCTTTCATAACGGTAAGGTGATGACTGATTTGATTATAATTTCCCAATTAGGTTGAGTCCCAATTCCCTTCCCAGCGATAAGGCCTCGGGTGAGTCAGTCTTATGCGAAAGCCACACACATTACGTATCCCGGCTTTGACAGCATCACGCAGGATACTGACGGCCTGTTGTGCAGGCACTGCTACCACCACGCCATCCTCCTTTCCTTTTAGGGCAGCCAGGTTGGGATAACACGTATCCCCGTCTATTAATTTGGCAGCGGGATTCACAGGGAACACCTGGTATCCGCGACCTTTTAATTCGATGTAAGCGCTGTACCGAACTTTTTGGGATCGCGCGAGGCACCGATAAAGGCGATGCGCTTACAATCGATAAAATCTTGGATGGATTGATCCATTTATCGCTTCCAATCACCGGAAGTCTGACTCCGGAGTCGGCTTGTTGCCAAGGATCGCTTCAATCCGTTCCATGACATCGTCGGTCAGCTTATCGAGCACATCGATGGCTTTCATAATTGGATAGGAAGTCTTCCTTCAGGTGTTATTAATTCCCCTCACAATCTCGAGATAGTCTTGTGCAACAGTATTATCGGGCGAGGCGCCTAAAAGGGCGATAAGATCGGTGCTAACTAACGCTTTATGCTCGGCATCACGGCGGCTCCAGGTGCGGCTTTTTATCTCCAGGAAATAACCCAGGTTGGGTTGATCTACCCGGTCCAGGTTGATATAGAATTCCGTACCATGGTAGAGCACCCGCCACCTAAGCCGGTCTTTTCGTATAAAGACTTCACTGTCGGGTTTGAAGTATTCGCGGTAAAAACGCAAGCTATGAACTGCTGGCGCCAGGTAACGGCTGCGTGAGAGTAAAACATCACTGGGAAAGTGCCCTTCTCGTGCCGGACCGATCAAAGTAAGACGGTAGCGGACACCGCTGACCTGTTCATATTCGCCGATATATTCATCCTCCCTGTACCGGATATCACCTTGATCAGGATTAGTGAACAAGAGATAGGTGTCATATTCGTGATAATGGCGTGAGGAGAGTATTTCGATATCGGTCTTTTTCAGTGCCGTGAGCACGGTTTCTGGGTCCGAGATACTTATTTTTGCCTGGACTTCGAAGCTTTCGCCCTCGACAGCTCCACCTATGGCGATTAATTTGGACAGCACCGATTGTTCGCGGCCGATTAAGAATGTGTCGATCTGCCGGGCATAGTCTTGTGCCTGTACCAGGAGTTCGTCTTCATTCAGGGTGGTCAATTGGTTCTGCCGCATCAGCCAACGCCCATTGACCATCACATCCGTCACATCGCAGGCCTTCGAAGCATAGACGAGCTGGGCATAAATATTATCGAGCTCCCGGCGGAATCGCGGGGCATTATGCGTCGATGTGATATCGACCAGGATCAAGTCGGCGCGTTTGCCGGGCTCGAGGGAACCGGTCAAATGCTCAAGGTGTAGGGCGTGTGCCCCAAGACGGGTTGCCATTGTCAGTGCCTGGTGGGCGGGTAAGGCGGTCGGATCGCCGTAGAAACCCTTAGCCAGGAAGGCAGCCAGGCGCACCTCTTCAAACATATCCAGGTCGTTGTTCGATGCTGAACCATCGGTGCCAATGCCAACATTTAAACCGGCATCCAGCATCTTTTTCACCGGGGCTACACCTGAAGCCAGCTTTAAATTCGAAGATGGGTTGTGAGCGATACCTGCTCCGTGGTGCAGGAGGGTATTAATTTCGCCGTCATCCACGTGAACACAGTGAGCTGCGAGCACCTTGGCATCGAACAAGTTTTGTTTCTTGATGTAGGGGATGACCGGCATGCCTCGTTCATTGCGCGAATTTTCCACTTCCAGAGCTGTCTCAGCCAGGTGGATATGCAGAGGAACATCGAACTCAGCAGCCAGCGCGGCGGTGGCTCGTAAGATCTCATCCGTACAAGTATAGGGGGCGTGAGGAGCAACCGATGGTTCGATGAGCGGGTGTCCCTTCCATTTTTGGATAAAGTCGCGTGCTGCAGCCAGTGATTCTTCGTAGGATTGGGCATCGGGTGCCGGGAATTTCAATACCGTCTGAGAGCAGACAGCACGCAGGCCAGCTTCGGCTGTGGTTCGGGCAACATGCTCCTCAAAATAATACATATCAGCAAAGCAGGTTACGCCGGTGCGGATTAATTCTGCGCAGGCCAGGGAAGTACCCAGCCTGACGAAATCCGGGGAGACAAATTCGCGTTCCACCGGCATGATATACCCCAAAAGCCAGACGTCCAGGCGCAGGTCATCGGCCAGGCCACGCAGGAGGTTCATGGGGACATGCGTGTGTGCGTTGACCATGCCAGGCATGAGAACCTTACCTCCGCAGTCGATGATCTCACTGGCGGTGAGCTCACGGCGAAGGTCGGACTCGAGACCCACTGCCAGGATGCTGTCGCCCTGGACAGCCACAGCGCCGGGTTCGTATTGGGTTAAATTTTCGTCCATAGTCAGGACGATAGCGTTTGTGAGGAGGAAATCAACATTCTGGGTCATGCGTTATTAATCTTAACTCTCTATTCACAGGTTTCTTATGATATTTAAGCATTGGTTCACTGCCCAGCGGGAGGCATTTGCGGGATGCCCACCATAAGGCCTGGAAAACTGTTGCCTGTCCTGTGGGGTAATTAACAGGATATCGATATTCTGACGCTCCTCGCCGGGATGCAAGGCAACCCCGACTCCGACCTGGGCGCCGTGTTCCAGGCGATAAGTATCGGTAATCTGGGATAGGTCGACAATATCAGGTAACCGGGTAAGCACCTCGCCACCTATGAATGGTCCTGTCTCGGATGCTAATCGTTTGATCAGGTCCCCACCCAATCCTGCCTCGACCACACCCAGAGACCAGCCATATTTCCGCAAAGCCTGGAAGGCGGCAGACACCAGAGTTTCCTCATCGGCACCGTATATCCAATTTCCCAGGCGTTGGCGAAGGTCCTGTTCAAGGGTGCGGATCATCCCATCAGCATCGGCTACCGAATCTGCCTTAGCAGTGATGCGCACATCCACCTGACCGGAATGGGCAGCCAGGCCTACAGTTGGGTTGCTTAACCGCTCCAGGTCTCCGATCAGCTCATCAATTTGCGACTCGCCGACCCCAGCGGTGTGTAGCACACGCGCTTTGATGACGCCGTGCAGGTTATAATGTTGTCTCAAGTAAGGAATAACCGTTTTATCAACCAGGGTTTCCATCTCGCTGGGCACACCGGGCAGCGAGATAATCGTATGCCCTTCGGTTTCATAGATAAATGCCGGGGCAGTGCCTACCGGGTTCTCAACTGCGATCGCCCCCGCGGGGATGTAAGCCTGCTGTTTGTTATTTTCGGTGGGTATGCGACCGTAGCGTTCAAAACGCCTCAGGATCTGTTCCCATAGTTCAGGGTGGTATTCAACCTCTACCCCCATAGCCTGGGCTACCGCCTCACGCGTGGGGTCATCTACAGTTGGGCCTAAACCGCCCGTGGTGATCACAATATTAGAGCGATCTAATGCTTGCTGGATAGCTTGAGCGATCCGTGAGGCATTGTCCCCAACCGTGGATGTGCGGTATAAATCGATGCCCACGTCACGCAGGGCGCGGGCTATGTAAGAGGAGTTGGTATCAACAATCTCGCCTAATAAGATTTCAGTTCCGATGGTGATGATTTCTGCTGAAGGCATAATCTCTTAAAATTCATGTATCACATTTCATATCTCACTGACCATGCCTTATTCCATCCCCAAATACGCTTTCTGCACCATCTCATTCTGCTGCAGGTTAGCTGCTGTATCATGCAGTACGATCTGGCCGGTCTGTAAGACGTAACCGCGGCTGGCAATGGACAGCGCCATCAAAGCATTTTGCTCCACCAGCAAGATAGTGGTACCTTCCTTATTTATAGCTCGGATCGTGTCGAAAATGCTTTCTACCAGGATAGGCGCAAGCCCCATGGAGGGTTCGTCTAATAGCATCAAGCGGGGATGGGCCATCAACGCTCTACCAATCGCCAGCATCTGCTGCTCTCCGCCCGAGAGGGTGCCGGCTACCTGCTTGTGGCGCTCTTTCAAACGCGGGAGAACCGTAAAAACGCGTTCCAGGTCTTGAGCGATTGCAGCGCGGTCGGTGCGGGTATAAGCTCCCAGGTCCAGGTTTTCTTCCACCGTCAGCCGGGCGAAAATGCCGCGCCCTTCCGGCACCATGGCCACGCCTTTATAGACTACTTGGTGGGCTTTGTACTGAGCCAGGTTCTCCCCTTCCAGGGTGACGCTGCCCTGGCGCGGTTTAATCAGGCCGCTGATGGTTCGCAGGGTAGTAGTTTTACCGGCTCCGTTTCCACCGATCAAGGTGACGATCTCACCTTGATCCACTGTGAGGGAAATCCCCTTTAAGGCATGGATGTTGCCGTAATAGGTGTGGAGATCGGAGACTTCTAGCATTGGCATTAGGGAATTATCCTTATCGTTTTAATAATTACATCCCTGCCATATTCGAGCTATCCAATCTGGATGTCGATCGGGATTCAGGAGGTGTGTTCAACCCTGAGGCAGCCCCGCGCCCGAGGTAGGCTTCGATCACCTTTATATTACGTTGGATCTCGAGGGGTGTACCCTCTGCGATCTTTATTCCGTAATCCAAAACCGTCACTTGTTCACTGATCCCCATGACAACCCGCATATCGTGTTCGATCAGTAGGATGGTAATGCCCAACTCGTCGCGCAGGTGGCGGATAAAGCGCATCATATCGCTCGTTTCATGCGGGTTCATACCGGCTGTTGGCTCATCCAATAAAAGGAGTCTGGGTTTGCTGGCCAGTGCCCGGGCGATCTCCAGGCGGCGTTGGGCGCCGTAAGGCAGGTTGCGGGCCAGTAGATCTCCCATCCCCACCAGGCCAACGAATTGTAGTAACCGTAATGCCTCATCCAGGGCAGCTTTCTCCTCTTTCCCCATGCGAGGGCTGTGGATTATGGCTTCAACCCAGGTAGATTTTAGCCTTGGATGCTGCCCGACCAGGATGTTTTCAATAGCAGACATGTTGGAAAACAGGCGGATGTTCTGGTAAGTGCGGGCGATGCCCAGATTTGTGACCCGATCGGGTTGCAAGCCGACTAATGAGCGGCTATCGAATAGAATCTCACCCCGATCAGGTGGATAAAACCCACTGATGCAGTTGAAGAAGGTGGTTTTACCTGCCCCATTGGGTCCGATAACGCTGGCGATGCCGTGCTCGGGCACAAGCAGGTCCACGTTATTCACTGCTACCAAACCGCCAAACGACTTGGTTAGCTGGCGTGTTTCAAGGGTGAAATTCACAAGACCTTCTCCTCGCTCACTTCGGTTGGGACTTGATCCTCGAGAGTAACCTCGTCCACTGCATGCACCTCCAGCTGGCGTCGTTTAGAAGGGATCAGACCCTCCGGACGCAGGATCATCATAACGACTAGCAAAGCGCCGAAAAACATCACACGGTAGGTTTCAAGCTGGCGTAAGACCTCCGGCAATCCCTTAAGCACAAAAGCGCCTGCGATGACGCCAGGGATGCTGCCCATCCCACCCACGATTACCAGGCATAACACATTGATCGAGACCATCAAGGTATGATCTTCTGGGCCGGTGAACTGGTTGCGCGAGGCGAAAAGCACACCCCCTAACCCGGCAAAGGCTGCTCCGATGCCGAAAGCCAGCAGCTTATAAAACCAGGTGTTGATCCCCGCGGCCTGGGCGACGGTTTCATCTTCGCGCATGGCCACCCATGCCCGCCCGACACGTGAATTTTGCAAGCGCGTGGTGACAAAGATGATCAGCAAAACTGCCAGGATGATCAGATACACGAAGTCCTTCTCGTTACCGAATGGTTGCCCGAAAAGGGTCGGACCACCGATATTGGGTACGCCTTTCGGACCATTCGTAAAACTGGAGAGCAGGTCGCTCCTGAGCAAAATGCGGATAATCTCACCGAAGCCCAGGGTCACAATCGCCAGGTAGTCGCCGCGCATGCGCAGGACCGGGATGCCCAGAAGGACGCCGGCCAAAGCAGCAAACGCCAGCCCAAGTGGCACAGCGTACCAAAAGCTCCACATGAGGTGGTTCGGTGCAGGCGCGGTGAGCAGGGCAACTGTGTATGCACCGATCGCAAAAAAGGCCACGTAACCCAGGTCCAGTAGACCCGCCAACCCAACCACGATATTGAGCCCCAGCCCTAGCAAGACGTAGATACCAAC
>Ga0315285_10007841_pt1 | contig 10969 bp, 5 predicted proteins | sample YL17G09_36_MG_FD_203698 | JGI IMG/M metagenome (GOLD analysis project Ga0315285, IMG submission 203698) | Sediment microbial communities from Yellowstone Lake, YNP, Wyoming, USA - YL17G09_36 | ecosystem: Environmental > Aquatic > Freshwater > Lake > Sediment | place: USA: Wyoming | collected... | reverse complement strand
AGAAGGCGGCCAAGTCAAGCCCCTTTCGGAATTTGCAAAAATGCCTCGGCGAACGGTGGGTCTGGAAGGGCCTGCCGGCTCAATGATCTAAGTTCTGCGGCGGGGGGACCTTACGAAATCGCTGCGTTATCCGCAGAGAGCGCCGTCGGGCGCCGCCGCACGTCAGGCTGCGCCTGGTTCGGCAGAAGCCCGCCAGGCAATCGACAGTTTCTTTCGGGTGGATGCGCACTCCCGGAGGTAAAGGTTGATCAGCGTCTGGTAAGGGATGCCGGTCTCTTGTGGGAGGTTCTTGAAGTAGGCGACTGTGGCTTGGTCGAGCCGAATCGTCACCTGCCGCTTGAGCCGCCGGGCGTAGGGGTTGCGCTTGGCCTTCGAGAAGTCGTAATGCTTCCTCATCTTCTCCACCTGCGTTTTGAGCGTAACCACAATGTAGTGAAGCGTCAAGATACGTTGTACCGCTGGCGTCCCGCCGGCAACCCACGCCCACCAGATGCCCGGTTTAGGTCGCCGCGGCGTCCCGGCGAGACGCCGGCGGCACAAGGTCGCGGCTTCGCTGCGCTGTGCCTTGTGGTCCATAATGAAACCGTGATCGATCCTGTCTGCGGAATGGTCGTCAATCCGGAGACGGCGCGTTTCCGGCTTGAGCATGAGGGCAAGCCCTACTATTTCTGCTGCGCGCACTGCCTGGAGAAGTTTCGCGCCGAGCCGGCGAGATACCTGGCGCCGAAGCCGGCGGGGCTGGTCACGCTGATGCCGGTGGGTGCGCCTGCGGCTGGCCCTGGGAGCGCGGGCGTCTCGCCCGCAGGCGGCCGGGGACGGCCGCGCTCCCAGGAACGCGTCTACACCTGCCCCATGTGCCCCGAGGTGCGGCAGCAGGGGCCGGGCGCGTGCCCAACGTGCGGCATGGCGCTGGAGCCGCTGACGGCAGCCATCGAAGAAGAAGAGAATCCGGAACTGACCGGCATGAGGCGGCGCTTCTGGATCAGCCTGGCCCTCTCCATCCCCATCCTGCTGCTGGCCATGTCGGACATGCTGCCGGGCGTTGGGCATATCGTCCCTGGCGGCCTTATGAATTGGGTGGAGTTGGCACTGGCTACGCCGGTGGTGTTGTGGGGCGGATCGGTGTTTTTTCAGCGCGGGTGGCGGTCGCTGGTTCACCGCCGCCTGAACATGTTTACCCTGATCGCGCTGGGCACCGGCACGGCTTTCCTTTATAGCCTGATGGCCACCATCGCTCCGGGCATATTCCCGCCCTCGTTCCGCGGACACGGCGGCGCCGTGCCGGTGTATTTCGAGGCCGCCGCCATCATCACCACGCTCGTTCTGCTGGGGCAGGTGCTGGAGTTGCGCGCACGCAGCCAGACTTCCAGCGCCATTCGCGCGCTGCTGGGGCTGGCACCGAAGACCGCCCGCGTCGTTGGCCCCGACGGGAGCGAGCACGACGTTCCCTTGGACCGCATACATCCCGGCGACCGCCTCCGCGTGCGCCCCGGAGAAAAAGTTCCGGTGGATGGCGTGGTGCTCGAAGGAACCAGCTCCGTGGATGAATCGATGATGACCGGCGAGCCGATCCCGGTGGAAAAAGCGCTGGGCAGCCGCGTGACCGGCGGCACCCTCAACGGCAGGGGCGGGTTCCTGATGCGCGCCGAGCGCGTGGGCGCCGACACGCTGCTGGCGCAGATCGTGCGCATGGTCAGCGAGGCGCAACGCAGCCGCGCCCCCATCCAGCGCCTGGCCGACCGCGTGGCCGCCTGGTTTGTGCCGGCCGTGGTGCTGGCGGCGGCGGTCACGTTCATGGTCTGGGCGCTGGCGGGGCCGGCGCCGCGCATGGCCCACGCCCTGGTGAATGCCGTCGCCGTGCTCATCATCGCCTGCCCCTGCGCGCTGGGCCTGGCCACGCCCATGTCCATCATGGTCGGCACCGGGCGGGGGGCCATGGCCGGCGTGCTGATCCGCGACGCCGAAGCGCTGGAGATTCTGGAAAGGGTCGATACGCTGGTTGTCGATAAGACGGGAACCTTGACCGAGGGAAGACCGCGGCTGACCTCGATCGTGGCCTTGCCCGGCTGGGAGGAAGCTGAACTGCTCAGTCTGGTGGCAGGCCTGGAGCGCGGCAGCGAGCACCCGCTGGCGGCCGCGCTGACGGCTGCCGCCCGCGACCGCGGCATCGAAATCCCGCCGGCGGAAGCCTTCCAGTCGATCACCGGAAAGGGAGTCACCGGACGCGTGGCCGGCCACAGCGTGGCGTTCGGGAATCTGGGCCTTTTCCAACTATCGCAAATCGAGCCAAATCCCCTGCCCGAGCTGGCCGAGCCGCTGCGGGCCGAAGGCCACACGGTCATGTTTGCCGCCGTGGACGGCCGCGCAGTCGGCTTGCTGGCCGTCAGCGACCCGGTAAAGGCTTCCACCCCGGAGGCCATCCGCATGCTGCATGAAGCCGGCGTGCGCATTGTGATGCTGACCGGCGATAACCGCGCCGCCGCCGAAGCGGTGGCCCGCAGGCTGGGCATCGATGAGGTCGAGGCCGAAGTGCCGCCGGAGACCAAAGGCGCCGTGGTCAGGCGATTGCAGGAACAGGGACGTGTGGTGGCCATGGCCGGCGACGGCATCAATGACGCTCCCGCGCTGGCACAGGCCCATGTCGGCATCGCCATGGGCACCGGGACAGACGTGGCCATCCAGAGCGCCCGCGTTACGCTGGTGAAAGGGGACCTGCGCGGGATCGCGCGGGCCCGGCGGCTGAGCCAGGGCGCCATGCGCAATATCCGCCAGAACCTCTTCTTTGCTTTCGTCTACAACAGCCTGGGCGTACCCATTGCCGCCGGCGTCCTGTATCCGCTCTTCGGGCTGTTGCTCAGCCCCGTGATCGCCGCGGCGGCCATGACGTTCAGCTCGGTTTCCGTCATCACCAATGCGCTCCGCTTGCGGAAACTGCCGCTGTGACCCAGCGCCGGAAATGGGACGCGGATGGTTGGTTGCGGCCCCGCTGGGCTAAGTTTATCGGTGTGCCATTTTTCTTTGTCGTTCGCATCCTGCACACCGCGCGCGCTGCCGTCTTTTGCGATAAGCTACGCAACCGGAGGATGGTTCGTATGCCTGGAAACTGGACTCGCCGTGATTTGCTTCGGCTGGCTCTGGCCCTGCCGGCTGGCTGTTTGTTCCCTCGCTACAGCGCATTGGCCGCGCCTTATCAGGGCAAGGTGAAGATCACCGGAGTGAAGGCCATGGCGCTGCAGAACATTGCCGGCAACTGCCTGATCCGCATTGACACCGACGCCGGCCTGACCGGCTACGGGGAAGCGGGCGCCACCGGTCCCATGGCGCGGGCGCGCATCGAGACGATGAGGTCGCTCCTGCTGGGCAAGGACCCGCTGACCATCGAGGTCCATTTCCACCAGATGACCACGCTGATGCACACCTACATGGCGCACATCCCGACCATCAGCGGCATCGACATGGCGCTGTGGGACCTGGCCGGCAAGATCCTGGGGCTGCCGGTGTGCGCGCTGCTGGGCGGCCCGTTCCGCGACGCCATCCCGATGTACTCCCACGGCATCGGACTGAACATGCTCGATCCGGTTTCCTGCCGCGACTGGGCGCAGCGCATCAAGCAGCAGCCGGAAGGCTTCACCGCGTTCAAGATCGGCATCGACAGCACGGCAGGCGTGCGTTCCGCCCGTTACGCGAATACCTTGGACAGCACCCAGTTGCGCAACATCGCCCGGGCCTATGCCAACGTTCGCCAGGCGGTGGGCGACGAGATCGACATCGCCGTCCATTGCCACAACGAGTTCGACACGCCCAGCGCCATCGCCGTGGCCAAGGCCGTCGAGCCTATAAATCCGCTGTTTCTCGAAGACGCGCTGAACGTGCCCTACTCGGAAGGCTGGATGGCGCTGAAACGCTCCACCCGCATTCCCATTCTTACCGGCGAGAAACTCGAGTTGGTGCGCGGCTTCCGGCCGTTTCTCGATAACCAAGCGGTGGATATCATTCATCCGGACCTGGCGTTCGCCGGCGGGATCACCGGCACGAAGAAGATCGCCGATTTTGCCGCCCTCACCCGCACCCCGGTCGCCTTGCACAACGTCGGCTCGCTGGTGCTGTGCTATGCGAACGCGCACTTCGGCGCCTCGATTCACAACTTCTACCGCTCGGAAAGCGCGCTCGGCAGGCCCACTCGGTATGTCGAGAACATGGCGGCCGGCAACGGCCCGGAGGTTCGCAAGAGCCTGCTGAAAGTTCCCGCGGGGCCGGGCCTGGGCCTGGATCTGAACTGGGAATTCCTGCGTAAGAACCTGGCACCGGGGGAGGATTGGTGGGCATAGAGCACCTGGCGGTTAGGACCACGCAGCGCGCCGACGTGCAGTCGCGGTCCTTATAGCGTCTTAACCTGGCCGCCTTACGGTCTGCAATGGGCCTGGAGGCAGAACTGCTGGCAAGGTCACTACCCAGTCAATCAAGTATACTGTGTTCTCGGTCCTGACTGAGAGCTTCTGCCTATCCGTTTGGATAGCGCTCAGTGTTAACGGGTCGGTTATGTCGGCACAGCAGCCTCTCATCATTCCACACCGCACGCAGGCGAACCTTTCGCAGAAACGGAAGGAGCTGGTCGAAAGGGCCCGGCAGGGTTGGATCAAGAAACTAATCGATCTCTCCCGGCGAAACCGGTTGTTGTATTACCTGCCCTCGAAGACAGGAACACTGGATCTGTCCGCGGCTGATCCGGAAAGAATGGCAGCGCTGCTCAGCGGGGAGACGGTTCCAGTCAGGAGACTACTGCCAGGGGCCAGCGACGAAGCGCTCCGCACCGCCCTGCGCAACATCGGTCGACAGGCGCTCGTGAATGCGGAAGAAAAGGGCTTGCAGACACTATTTGTGGTTTTGGGCATGGCCGGTTGGCCGGCGCTGGACGGAGGACGACCAGCAGAATCGCCGGTCCTGCTGCTTCCCGTTTCCCTTGACATTAGGGCCCGGGGCAGTCAATCGTTCTCCCTGGCCCGCGCGGGCAACATTCAAGTCAACCTCGTGCTTCTACACGTCCTTGAGAGACAATTCGGCATCGAGCTGACTGCCGAGGACCTGATTTCCCACCTGCTGGGTGACGACGAAGGCGAACCATTCGACCCTGGCCCTCTCTACGCGGAATTGCGGAACAGGGCGGGTGAGGTGCCCGGTTTTCAGGTGAAAGCCTGTGCCGTCCTCGGAAACTTCGCTTTCCAAAAGATGGCCATGGTAAAAGACCTCCAAGAGCGGGCTGAGGAACTGGAGGCGCACGACATTATTGCGGCTATTGCCGGCGACTCCGACGCGCGCAGCGCGGCGGGCGCGAGCGAGCAGGGCGTTGACCCGAGGGAGTTGGACGGCACCCCGCCCGAAAACGAGTTTGTCATCCTGGATGCGGACTCCAGCCAACAGTGCGCCATCCACGGTATCTTGGCCGAACAGAACGCCGTCGTGCACGGGCCGCCAGGCACAGGGAAGAGCCAGACAATTGCCAATCTGATCGCCAGTCTTGCGGCCATCGACAAGCGGGTACTGTTCGTGGCCGAGAAGCGGGCCGCGCTCGATGTTGTGCTTTGTCGCTTGAATAACGTCGGACTGGGCCACCTGGCGATCGACTTGCACGGCGCCGACCTTTCCCCAAGAAGAGTCATACAGCAGGTCGCGCGAACCTTGGATGCCGTACGTGGATCGACGCCGGTGGACTGCGGCGGACTGCACAGCCAACTGGTCGAGCGGCGCAACCGCCTCAACAGGCACGTCGATCGATTGCATGTCCGCCGGGAACCTGCCGGCAAGAGCATTTATGAGTTACAGGGCGCGCTACTAGGGCTGGGCCGCCTCGTGACTCCTTCGACTCGTTGGCGCGGGGAAGAGTTGAATCGCCTGACTTCGCCTCTCGCCGAACGCGTGCGAGATCTGTTGATCGAGGCTGGCGGGTTCCGTGCGCTGTTCCTCCGGACAAACCCTTCCCCTTGGACAGGAGCCGGCCTCCCTACGGGCGAGGCCGTCCAGCGCGCCCTGGACATTGTTGCGCGCATGTCCAACGAGACATGCCCGAATTTCTTCGCTTCGCTCCACTCCGTTCTGACCGATTGCCGCTTGATGCTGCCCACATCTGTGCGCGGAGTCGCCGAACTGACGGCACTGCTGGACGGCGTGCAGCGCACGGTGGATGAATACTCCGAAAAGCTGTACCGGTACGATCTTAGCGGCCTGCTACGGGATCTTGCGCCTGCCGGACGGGGACTGCTGCCGACTGTGTGGGCCTGGTGCACCAGTGCGGGCTTTCGCCGCGCGCGTGCCGCTATGGTGGCGCTTCGTCTCGCGGGCGGCGCGTCCCCGCAACAGTTGCTTTCCGGTGCCGTTCGGGCAGCGGACGAACTGACCAAATGGCGGCGCGTCGCCCAGGAAGGCTCGCTTCCCTGCGGAATTCCTGCCTACGAGCTGCACCGGAAGAACTTTCAGTCGCTATTCAACGATGTCGCGGCGCTTGGCGAGGTACTGGCTAGGCGCTGTCTGCAAGAGATGTCAATCGATGAACTGGGGGCCTTGGTCCGCTCACTTGCGAAAGATGGTCAGACCCCATACGAAATTCCCAAGCTCACGGAGATTGAGAGCGCACTGGACAAGGCCGGAGTTGCCAGACTGGTAGCGGAGATTCGCGCCAAGCAACCCGTCGAACGGACCTGGCCACTGATGTTCGATTACTCGTGGTTCGCATCAACTTTGGATGCGGCTAGCCAGCAGGATCCTGACGTTCGCGGCTTCAAGGGCGCGATCCATAACCGTCGCGTGGACGAATTCAGTCGGCTTGACGAAGAGCACATCGCCATCGCAGCCGCCCGAGTGCGCCGAGCGCACGCCGAGCGGGCGGTGGCGACGATGAACGCCCACCCAGACCAGGAGCAACTTGTCCGCGCCGAAGCCGCCAAGATCAAACGGCACTTGCCCCTCCGCCGGCTGTTTGCGCAAGCGGTCGATGTGCTCACCGCAGTCTGCCCTTGCTGGATGGCCAGCCCGCTCTCTGTGAGCCAGTTGCTCGACAGCCGGCGGCAGTATTTCGACTTCGTCATCTTCGATGAGGCCAGCCAAGTCCTTCCAGAGGACGCAATCCCTTCCATCCTGCGCGGCAGAAAACTTATCGTCGCCGGCGACAACAAACAGTTGCCCCCGACCACGTTCTTTGTTGCAGCGGACGAAGAGGAGTATGCCGCCGACGAGGAAGTGGCAGCTTCGGAAGGTTTCGAAAGCGTGCTTGACATCATGATGCCGTTTGTGCGCCAGCACTATCTGGATTGGCACTACCGAAGCCGCGATGAAGCGCTCATCAACTTTTCCAATCACCACCTGTACGGGGACCGCTTGGTCACCTTCCCCGGCCCGGGGGGGCCGCCAGCGATTAGTCACGTCCTTGTCGAGCAGACACTCGGGGCCGACGGCCAAGAGGAAAGTTCCACGGCGGAAGTGCGGAAGGTGGTTGAACTGGTCATCGACCACGCCCGAGCCGCCGCCGACGAAACGCTGGGCGTAATCACCATGGGCATCCGACATATGAACAGGGTGCAGGCCGCCCTCGACCACGAGCTGGAGAACCATCGGGATCTGGACGAGTTCTTTGACCCGAACCGCAATGAGCGCTTTTTCATCAAGAACCTGGAAAGGGTGCAGGGCGACGAACGGGATGTAATCATCATCAGCATCGGCTACGGTAAGGATCGCGCGGGTAACCTTCCGTTGCACTTCGGACCACTGCTCTCGGAGGGCGGCCGCCGGCGACTCAACGTGGCAGTGACACGCGCCCGCAGCAGGGTGGCGGTCGTATCTTCCTTCAGCCACCATGATATCGATCTGGCGCGTGTGCATCCGGGCAGCGGCGTCGAACTGCTGCGCGACTACCTGCAGTATGCGTCCACGAGCGGCAAACGGCTTGGCGACGCGGCTTTGACCGGTGTGCCGCTCAACGACTTCGAGGCGGACGTGTTCGACGTCCTCAGCAGCCAGGATCTGAGGCTCGTCCCTCAGTTGGGCGTCGCTCGTTTTCGCATCGATATGGCTGCGGAACACCCCGCTAAGCCCGGGCGCTTTGTCCTGGCCATCGAGTGCGACGGGGCCAGCTACCACTCCAGCTACACGGCACGCGACCGAGACCGGCTCCGCCAGCAGCAGCTCGAGCAGTTAGGCTGGCGCTTTCATCGCATCTGGTCTACCGACTGGTTCATGCGGAAGGATGAAGAAGTGGGGCGGGCGCTGAAGGCGTTCGAGGAGGCTGTGCAGTTTGCTGACAAACTCGATTCCGGCATGGCTGCCAGCGGGAAGAATGGAGGCGGCGAGAACAGCCGCTGCGCGGGGAACGTGACTGCCAGACTACATGGACGCGGCTCCCGTCCCGCGATCCCCTATCGCACCGCCATTGCGCAGTACAGTATGGATGAACTGGGGCGCTTGATCGGATGGATCAACTCGGATGGGCAACTTCGGACCGACGACCAGATTGTATCGGAGATGGTAGACGCGCTCGGATTCAGTCGGCGCGGCGTGCGCATCGAGGCGGCCATCCGTCGAGCGATCACCGCGTACCGCGCAAAGAGCAAAGAGTGATTCAACCGCCCGAGGAGAACCGCCCGTGATTGCATTGTTTCGAAGCGTTCGCTGGTCGGACGGCTACATGAAGGGCAGCCTGGACGCGCTCGCCATCCGGTGCGAATAGGCGGATCAGGCGGCGGGGCGGGGCTTGACCCGGGCTTCGATCTGGTTTCCCGCTGCGTCCTCCGCCACCTCGAGATCGTAGTGGGCCTGCAGGTTCATCCAGAACTGCGGGCTGGTCCCAAAATACCGGCCCAGGCGGAGCGCGGTATCGGCAGTGACCGCCCGCCGCTACAGGGAGAGTCACGATGGACCAGTCAGCACAAACCGTCACTGTCAACATGCAGGAAATCTGCGTCCGTTACCGGCGCCTTTATGGCGGCGTGGTCTACGATGTTCTGGAGACCCTCGGCCTGCCCAACCAGGTTTTGTCGCACGAGCTCCGCCCGCTGGCGCCGGACATGAAGCTGGCGGGTCCGGCCTTCACCATCAAGGGCACCATGACCTGCGAGCGGGACGAGGCCGGACGGCACCGGCGCATCGGGATGATCAACCAGATGACCGCCCCCTGCATCGAAGTGCGCGACCGCGGCACTCCCTTCAACGTGGCGCTGTACGGGGAGCTGAGCGCCACCGCGGCCCGGGCCCGCGGCGCGGCCGGCGCGCTCATCGACGGCGCCACGCGCGATTCCTGCCGGCTCGTCTCCATGGGCTTTCCCGTGTTCGCCCGGTACCGCAACCCGGTGGAAGCCTTCGGCCGCTACATGATGATGAGCTGCCAGGTTCCCATCCTGCTCTCCGGAGAAACCACCGAGACGGTCCGGGTTGATCCGGGAGATTTTATCTTCGGCGATCTGGACGGCGTGCTGGTGATTCCCAAACACCTTGCCCTGCAGGTGCTGAGCGAGTGCGAACGGATCAGCGGGATGGAAGACGAGGCCCGCGCGGAATTCGCCCGCGGCGATGACCCGGTCGAGGTCTTCCAGCGCCACCGGCGCATGTAGCAATCTGCGGATGGCTCCCGAGGTACGAAAATGAATCAGCGATTGTTGATTGCCCTCTTCGTTCTGGCCGTTCTTGCCTGGCCGCCTTCCGCCCAGGCACAGGCGAGCGGCAGCCGCGGGCCGGAAGTGTACTTTACGCCATTTTCACACCTGGATTTCTTTTGGGGCGGAACGCGCGAGGAATGCCTGGCACGCGGTAACGGCATTATCGCCCAGGCCGTCAAGCTGGCGAAGGAATCGGCCGAATTCCGCTTCCTGCTCGAAGACAACGTTTTTGTCGCCAACTATGTTGAGACCCACAAGGGCCTGCCCGAACTGGACGACTTCAAACGACTGGTCAAAGAAGGCCGCATCGAAATCGCGCCGAAATGGGCCGCCATCTTCCAGGGCCTGCCCGATGGCGAAGTCCATGCCCGCAACATGGCCCTGGGCAAGCGCTATGCCCGGACGGTGTTCGGCGTCGATCCGCAGGTGGCGCACCTCGGCGACCTGCCCGATTACACGCCCCAATTCCCGCAGGTGCTGGCCCAGGCGCGGGTGCCCTTCATGGTCATGACCCGCATGGGACCCACCGACAAGTCTCTGTTCCGCTGGAAGGCGCCGGACGGCTCCACTGCCCTGGTCTGGAACACGCTGAAGGGTTACGGCTGGGGCACTTTCCTTACCTCGAAGAAGACACCGGATGCCGACAAGCTGGAGAGAATGAAGAAGGACCTGTCGGACGTCCAGGCCACCACTGAGGGGCCGATCCTGATGAACTGGGGCACTGATCTGTGGTCGCCGCCCGATGACCTGGTGGAAGCGGTGCAACGAGCCAACCAGTCGGGCGTCGCCCGCTTTATCCTGGCCACCCCGGTCGAGTTCTTCCGGCGCGTCGCCGGGAGCCTCAACATTCCCGAAACGTCGGGCGAGATCAACACCTCCTGGCCCAACATCGTCTCCTCGCTGCCGCATCTCTGGCCGCAGATTGTTCCGGCCACCAGCACGCTGCTGGCGGCCGAAAAGTTCGCCGCCATCAACTACGCCCTCGGTTACGCCGATTACCCGCAGAGCCAGCTCGACTTCCTGTGGAAGAAGCTGATTGAATCGATGGACCACAACCACGACGGCCAGGGCGGCTGGACCGGAGACGACCGCAAGCGCGCTTACATGACGCTTTCCGTGCTGGAGGGCGGCGAGATCCTGCGCGACATGCTGCGCAACATCGCCGAGCGCGTCCGCATCCCCATCGAGAAGAGTTTTCCCATCGTGGTGTTCAATCCCCTGGGCTGGCAGCGGGACGACGTGGTGCGGGCGCACCTCACCCTGTACGGCGATGTTTCGCCCGCCGACATCGCGGAGTACAAGAAAGGACTGCGCCTGCTGGACGAAGCCGG
>Ga0315285_10007838_pt1 | contig 10971 bp, 8 predicted proteins | sample YL17G09_36_MG_FD_203698 | JGI IMG/M metagenome (GOLD analysis project Ga0315285, IMG submission 203698) | Sediment microbial communities from Yellowstone Lake, YNP, Wyoming, USA - YL17G09_36 | ecosystem: Environmental > Aquatic > Freshwater > Lake > Sediment | place: USA: Wyoming | collected... | reverse complement strand
GGCGGCGCGCTTCTCCTGCGCGACTTTCTCCCGCCACCAGACCAGTCGGGGGCACTTGCGACAGGTCACGATGTCGTCGTAGAGCTTGTCCCAGGAGTCCACGAGTCCAGTGTAGCATCTCGAACGGTTTTTTCATCACGTCATTTTCACGCCGATGCCCGTCCAACTCACACGCTCTTCACGTCGCTCGGTGACAATGCAACAAGCAGTGACAAACGCTTTGGCCGTTACGCTCGACATGGATTAAGACCAGCCATAGAGAGCCGGCCGGTCGGGCGACGGTGGGGTTGACAAACGGCGGCCCGGCACTATGCTGGTCTTAGGGGAGACGTGCGAGACTCCTCGCCGTCTCCCGTCTTATTGTGGCGCAAAGCGGGGCGTCGGCCGGCGGCAAGGAGGCTTAAAAGGAGGTGCGGGAATGAGCGTTCAACTGTCGGAGAGGGCTCAGATGCTCATCCGGGCGAAGAACCTCGGCAATATCGCTACCCTGATGCCCGACGGCTCGCCGCACGTCGTGCCCGTTTGGGTCGACCTCGATGGCGACGACATCTTGGTCAACACCGCTGAAGGGCGCCAGAAGCTGAAGAACGTCCGTCGCGACCCGCGCGTGGCGCTTGACGTGGTGAACAGCGAGAACCCGTATGAGATGGTGACCCTGCGCGGACACGTTGTCGAGGTGACCAGCGAGGGTGCCGACGCTCACATCGACAAGTTGGCGAACAAGTACCTCGGCCGGGACCGCTACCCGTTTCGACAGCCCGGCGAGCAACGCGTCATCATACGCATCGAGCCTGAGAGGGTGAGCGACTACCGCTGACCGGCGGCTGCGGCTTTCGAGGCGCGAGAATGCTGAACAGACTGGCGAACGAGACGAGCCCCTATCTCCTTCAGCACAAGGACAACCCTGTTGACTGGTACCCCTGGGGCGAGGAGGCGTTCGCCCGCGCCCGCGCCGGGGACAAGCCGGTGTTTCTCAGCGTCGGCTACTCCTCCTGTCACTGGTGCCACGTTATGGAGAAGGAGTCGTTCGAGGACCCGGAGATAGCGGCGCTGCTCAACGAGAACTTCGTGAGCGTAAAGGTGGACCGCGAGGAGCGGCCGGACGTCGATGCGATCTACATGCGGGCCGTCCAGGGCATGACGGGCCAGGGCGGCTGGCCGATGTCCGTCTTCCTGACGCCCGACGGCGAGCCCTTCTACGCCGGCACCTACTTCCCGCCGAGACGGCAGAGCGGAATGCCCTCCTTTCGCGATATCCTGGCTGCTGTCCTCGAAGCGTATCGCGAGCGTCGCGACGACGTGCGAGCGGCGGGCGACAAGGTGGTCGCCTACCTGGAGAGCCAGAACCGGCCGGCCGTCGCAGCGCACGAACTATCGGCGGGCGTCATGAATGCCGCTTACCGCGCGCTGGCGGCCACCTTCGACGCCGAGCACGGCGGTTTCGGGTCCGCGCCGAAGTTCCCTCAGCCGCTGGTGGACGAGTTCCTCCTTCACTACTGGCATCGCATGGGCGAGGTGCGGGCCATCGCGATGGCGGAGATCACGGCTAACATGATGGCCCGCGGTGGAATCTACGATCAGCTCGGCGGCGGCTTCCACCGCTACGCGACCGACCCTGCGTGGCAGATTCCCCACTTCGAGAAGATGCTCTATGACAACGCCCTACTCGGCACGCTCAATCTGCACATGTGGCAGGCGACCGGCAAGGACCTATTCCGCCGCGTGACGGAGGAGACCCTGGCCTACGTCGAGAGGGAGATGCTCCACCCCAGCGGCGCCTTCTACTCGTCGCAGGATGCGGACAGCGAGGGCGAGGAGGGTAAGTTCTTCGTTTGGGACGCGGCAGAGGTGGACCGGCTGCTGCGGCCGGAGCTGAGCCGTGTCGCCCGGGCCTACTATGCGATAACCGACGAAGGCAACTTCGAGGGTCGCAACGTCCTGTCGACTCCTCTGGCGGACGAGGAGGTTGCGGGGCGACTCGACCTGCCCGTTGAGGAACTGCGAGAGGCGCTGCGGGAGGTGCGAACACGGCTGTGGGAGGCGCGGGAGAAGCGGGTGCGGCCGAATACCGATGACAAGGCAATCACGTCGTGGAATGCGCTCATGCTGAAGGCGTTTGCCGAGGCGGGATCGGCGCTGCCCAATCGCGCCTTCGTCCGCGTGGCGGAGCGCAACGCCGAGTTCATCGTCGGCTCACTGCTCAGCGACGGACGCCTATCACACACGTGGAGGGCGTCGGACGGCGGCGGCCGCGCGAAGATCGACGGCTATCTTGAGGACTACGCCTGCGTGGTCGATGGTCTGCTGACGCTATATGAGGCGACGTTCGACTATCGCTGGGTGACGCAGGCCGTCGAGTTCGCCGGGCGCATGATCGACCTCTTCTGGGACGCGGAAGAGGAGGCGTTCTTTGACACGGCGGGCCATGCCGACCGGCAGGCAGGCGACCGCAAGCTTCTCGTCGTGCGGCCGCGCAACGTGTTCGACAGCTCGTATCCATCGGGCGCCTCGACTGCCGCGCTGGCGCTCCTCAGACTGGCGGTCTTCACCGGCGAGAAGGAGTTCGAGCGCTACGCTGTAAGGTCGCTGCTTTCGGTCTACGGGCTCATGGGGAGCGTGCCATCGGCCGTACCGCGATGGCTGGCGGCGCTGGATTTCCACCTTTCGAAGGTAAAGGAGATCGTCGTCATCGGGCCGCGGAAGGACCCCGCAACGCAGCGCCTGCTCGGCGTCGTCTACGACCGCTATCTGCCGAACAAGGTGGTTGCCGGGGCCGAAACGCCGCCCGAGAAGCCGCCTTCTCCGCTGCTGGAGGGCAGAATCCCCATCGGCGGGCAGCCGACAGCCTATGTCTGCGAAGACTATCGCTGCACGCTTCCCTCTACTGAACCGGAGGGCCTCGCCGCGCAATTGGGCTTCAGGGTGCGGAGTTAGCAGGGCTGCTGAAAAGGGTCCGTGCGGTGCCCGTCGGCGGGCGGGCCTTCGGATCTACCTGTGAGTGGAGTGCCGAGACTGGAAAGTCTCGGCTACGTGTTTGTTGACGTGCGACTGGGCCGGTTCGCCTCCAGGTGCCGCCGCAGCGCCCGGTTGAAGAGCTCCGGCCTCTCCCACTGCGGCGAGTGCGAAGCCTCCGGGATAACCTCCAGCGACGCGTTCGGTAGTAGCTCCGCGAGGCGGCGAGACGCTTCGACGAGGGCGGGCGCGTCGAGGTCGCCCCAAATCACGAGCGTCGGCGTGGTAATCGATGTTGCGCGCTCGGCAGCGCCCTCCCAGTCGACAAGGCCGTGCGCGGCGCCGATGAAGGCGTCGGCGGACATGCGTGCCAGGCGTTCGTCCACCTCTCGTAGTCGCTCCGGCGGCATGTGCGGCGGAGTCCACGGCAGATCGAGCGCGGCGGCTGCGGCCATACCTTCCGTCCGGGCGAGGTGCAGCCGTTTCGCGCGGAACTCAAACATCTCGTCGTTCGCCGGCAGGTCAAACTTGAGGGCGGTATCCTCCAGCGTCAGCGACAGCAGCCTCTGCGGCGAGCGCAGGGCGATCTCCTGGACGATGGCGCCGCCCATGGAGTGACCGGCCAGGTGGTATCGCGCGAAGCCCGCCTCGTCGATCAGCGCCTCGATGTCGGCCGTCATGAGGGCGATAGTGTAGGCGTGACGGTCCACAGGCGCCTCGGAGCGGCCGTGTCCCCGCAGGTCCATGACGAGTACGCGGTAGTCGCGGGCGAACTCCGCTATCTGCAGCCGCCAGTCCGTGATGTCGCCGGTGTAGCCGTGTATGAAGACGAGCGGGTCGCCGGCGTCACCGTGGCGCTCGTAGTAGAGCCTGACGCTGTTGACTGTGGCGAACGGCATCGCATTACTCCGGATCATTACGAAAGCCTTCGCCAATTGTACAATGGCCGGCTTCGACAGGCGATCAGGCCCTCGAACGGCAGACGTTGACAGAAAAGAGGGTCGGAAATAGCATCCAAGATAGGCGTACCGATACCCCGCTCTCAAGGAGACGACGATGCAGAGAATTGACCGGCGTGATTTCCTACGAATTGGAGCGGGCGCTGCCATTGCGCTGGGCGCGTCGCCCCTGCTCGCGGACTGCGGTGGCGGCGAATCCACGCCGCCTACGCCTACGCCCCAGGCGCTAACGCGCGTCGCGATCGTCAAGGGGACCGATCTGCGGGCGATGGCGCGCGACGCCGTCGACGCAGTGGGCGGTATCGGCTCGGTCGTCGGCGAGGGCCAGACGGTTTTCATCAAGCCCAACTTCGTGACCATCGGCTGGCAATCCATGGGACGCGAGGCAATCGCCACAGGCGAGTGCACGAAGCCGGAGATCCTTTTCGCCGTCGCTGAGGAGTGCTTGAAGGCGGGCGCTGCGGAAGTGATCATCGGCGATGGGACGCAGATGCCGAGCTGGCAGTGGGACAAGGTAATGACGCTCGACCGCTCGACGAATATGGCCGCGGAGGCGCAGCGTCTGACCTCCGCCTATGACGGGAAGGTGACGCTCGCCTGCCTGGATGCGGACTCGCCGGAGTGGGTGGACGTGCCCTCACAGACCAACCTGGAGAAGATCTCCATCTCCAGCCTCGTCGCGCGCGCCGACCGCATCATCTCGATACCGGTGCTCAAGACGCACCAGTGGGTGCAGTTGACGCTCTCGATGAAGTCCTTCATCGGCACAACGCCGCTGGCGAAGTATGGCGCAAAGCCTGACGGGTCGCAGCCGCGGATCGTCCTCCACGGCACGAACGCCAGCATCGAACAGGTCTTCCTGGACATCGTGAAGGGTGTGACGCCGGACCTGGCAATAATCGATGCTTCGATCGGCATCGAAGGGGACGGACCCGCGCTTGGGGCCAACGGCGCGGGTGGCAAGACCATCGACGTGAAGGAGCGCATCGGCTCCTGGCTGCTGCTCGCCAGCAAGGACGCGGCGGCGGCCGACGCGACGGCAGCGCGGCTTACGGGGCATGACGTATCTCAGATCAAGCAACTGAACATGGCCCGCGACCAGGGCGTCGGCGAGGTCCGCGAGGAACGAATCGAGATCGTCGGCGAGCGGCTGGACAGCGTGCGCATGGAGTGGATTCAGGCGACGCCGGCCTCGCCGACACAGCTCAGCGCCTGTCCGTATTACCGGCATTCGGTCGCAGTGTAGCTGCTCTGAGAGCGCCATCGTTCGTGGCCCCGCAATCGCGGCGGCAAGCCTCATGCCGCGCGACGTGATAGAATTCGTACGATATCCACGCTCGGAAGATTCTGCGACAGGGAGTGCGCATGGCCACGAAATGGTGGGGGTGGGGTGATGAGAGCAAGAGCTTCGCCCCCGCCGACCCCGAACGGTTCTGGTCGTTCGTCGAGCGACGCCTTGGGGGCGCCGGCGAGAGTCCGCGGCTGGAATCGGTCGATGAGATAAGGCTGCCGCCCTCGCGGCTGGATGCGGGCGTCGCGGCTGCGCTGCGACGTGCCGCCGGCGAGAATGCCGTCGCCGTAGAGAACGCCGACCGCGCCGTCCACAGCCTTGGCAAGGGGTATCGCGACCTCGTGCGCATCCGTCGTGGGGAGATCAGGCGTTCCGTCGATGCCGTCGTTTACGCGGAGAGCGACGCACAGGTGGCGGCGGTACTGGAGGCGGCGGCGCGCGCCGGTGTAGCTGTCATACCCTTCGGCGGTGGGACGAGCGTCGTCGGCGGCGTCGAGCCGGCGGGCGACAGGCTGACGGTCACGCTGGACCTGGCGCACATGGGCCGCGTCGTGGCCGTCGACTCGCCGTCGGGACTGGCGACGGTGGAGGCGGGCATGTTCGGGCCGGCGCTGGAGGCGCGACTCAACGCCGCCGGCTTCACCCTCGGCCATTTCCCGCAATCTTTCGAGTATTCGACGGTCGGCGGCTGGATTGCCACGCGCTCGGCGGGCCAGAATTCGACGCGCTACGGGAAGATCGAGGATAACGTGGAGAGCGTGCGGATGCTCTTCCCTGGCGGCGCCATCGACACGCCGGCGGTGCCTGCGGCCGCTGCCGGGCCGGACCTGAACCAGGTCATCGCCGGCTCCGAGGGCGCGCTGGGCGTCATCACGAGGGCGACGCTGCGCCTGGCGCCGCTGCCGCAGCAGAGCGACTATCGCGCGTACCTGATGCGGAGCTTCGAGGAGGGCACGGAGGCGTCGCGGGAGATGCTGCAGGCGGGGCTGCGGCCGGCCGTTCTGCGCCTGTCCGACGAGCCGGAGAGTGAGGCGACGGCGCTGATGCAGGCCGGCGTGGAGGGCATGACGATGTGTCTCTGCATCGTCGGCTTCGACGGCGACGAGGATGAGGTGCGCTTCTCCTGGCAGCGTGCTGAGGCGATACTGGGGCGACACGGCGGGCAATCGCTGGGCACCGGACCCGGCGAGGCCTGGCGGCGCTCACGCTTCGAGGCGCCCTACCTGCGGGACGTTCTGCTCGACCGCGCCATCATGGTCGATACACTAGAGACGGCCACAACCTGGTCCAACTACCTGAAGCTATATCGGTCGGTCAGAGACGCGATGCAGAACGCCATGGGAGACCGCGGGCTGGTGATGGCACATCTCTCGCACGCCTATACGCACGGCGCATCTGTCTACTACACGTTCCTGGCGCGACAGCACGAGGGCCGCGAGATGGAGCAGTGGCAGGAGGTGAAGGACGCCGCCAGTCGCGCGATAATCGAGGGCGGCGGTGCGCTCAGCCACCACCACGGCATCGGCACCGAGCATCGTCGCTGGCTGCGCGATTACCTGGGCGACGGCGGCATGAAGGTGCTGCGCGCGCTCAAGCAGGCTTTCGACCCGCAGGGTATCATGAACCCCGCGAAGCTCATTTCAACTGAGGAGACGCAGGATGTTTAGCTTCAGGCGCAAGCCCCCTTCCGTCTCGACGTCCGAGCAGAACCGAAACGAGAGAATCGCACGTTTGGCGAAAGAGACCTTCGACCTGCTGATCGTAGGCGGCGGCATAACGGGCGCGGCGATCGCGCGGGACGCCGTGTTGCGTGGTCTCTCGGTGGCGCTGATAGAGAAGGGCGACTTCGCGTCCGGCACGAGCAGTCGCTCGTCGAAGCTCGTTCACGGCGGTCTGCGCTACCTGAAGGGACGCCACGTGCGCCTGGTACGCGAGTCGCTGCGGGAGCGCGGCGTGCTGCTGAAGATCGCGCCGCACCTCGTCGAGCCGGCGCCCTTCTTTCTGCCCGTCTACGCCGGCGGCCGCGACGGTCGCCTCAAGCTGAGGCTCGGGCTGACGGCGTACGACCTCCTCGCGGGCTTCGGGGGCGACATTGGGCGGCACACGGTTCTGTCGCGGGAGCAGATGCTGGACGCTGAGCCGCTGCTGCACCCGGAAGGGCTACAGGGCGGCTTCCGCTACTTCGACTGCGTCGTGAACGACGCGCGCCTGACTCTGACGACGGTCCGCTCGGCGACGGAAGACGGGGCGCTCGCCCTAAACTACGTGGAGGCGACGGGCGTGCAGCGGGACGGCGACAGGGTCAGCGGCATTACCTTCCGCGACAAGCTCGGCGGGAAGACGGGCGCGGCGAGCGCAAGGGTCGTCGTCAACGCGACCGGCCCGTGGGCGGACAGCCTGCGCGAGCTGGCGGGCGTGAAGCGCATGCTCAGACCGACGAAGGGCGTTCACCTGGTGCTGTCGCGCTCGCGGCTGGGACTGTCGACCATCGTCGTCATACCGCGCGCCGACCGCATCCTCTTCGCGGTGCCTTGCGGCGACTCGGTGTACGTGGGGACGACGGATACTTTCTATGACAACGACCCCGGTGCCGTCGTCGTCGATGCCGCCGACGCAACGTACGTGCTCGACGCCGTCAACGCGCTGTTCCCGAGCGTGCACGCAGCAGCGCCGGACGTCGTTGCCGGCTGGGCGGGCGTGCGGCCGCTGGTGGCGGCAGAGGGTCAGCCGTTGCCTTCCGACGTGTCGCGCGACTTCGAGATCGACCTCGGACCGGAGGGCTTCTATTCGATAGCCGGCGGCAAGCTGACGACCTGCCGCGCGATGGCGGAGGCGCTGATGAATCGCGTGATCGCCCAGGAAGGGGCACGATTCGGCTGGCAGACGAAGCCTTGTCGTACCGCTGAGACGCCGGTCTTCGGCGGCAACATCGACGGCTTCGACCGCTACGCGCTGTCGGCGGCGAGCGCGCTGGCGGGCGGCTGGGGCGTCCCGCTGGAGGCGGCGCGCCGGCTGGTGAAGACGTACGGCACGGAGCACGTGCGACTCCTCGGCGTTGCCCGCCGCGATGCGACGCTTTTTCGGCCGCTGGCGGAGGGATGCCCGGTCCTGCGCGTGGAGGCGGTCTACGCCGCAGAGCAGGAGATGGCGCTCACGCTGCAGGACTTCATGGAGCGTCGGACGGAGCTGATGCTCTTCGACCCCGAGCACGGGCTTGACGGCGCTGAGGAGGCTGCCAACCTGATGGGCGGCGTCCTCGGCTGGAGCCGTCACGAGCGGCAGCGGCAGGTGGCGCTCTACAAGGATGCCGTCGCCGGCATGACTGCTTTCGCCAAAGAGAGCGTGGCGTTGCCCGCAGGAGAGAGCTAGTGGCGGATACACTGATCATCGTCAACCCGCGGTCGGCGAACGGGCGAGCGGGGAGGAACTGGCCGCAGATCGAATCGACGTTGAAGTCGCGGCTGCCGTTCCCTTTCGAGGTCGCCTTCACGGAGCGCCAGGGCCACGCGACGGAGATCGCGCGAGAGGCGGCGCCGCGCTGCGAGCGGGTCGTCGTCCTCGGCGGCGATGGTACGCTGAACGAAGTGGTGAACGGCCTCGTCGCGGATGACCGGCCGGTCAACGCCGATGCGCTCCTGGGCATCATCCGCTACGGCACCGGCGGCGATTTCGCGCGCGGCCTGGGTATCCCCGCGAAGCTGGAGGGCGCCGTCGACAGGCTGGCGTCGGGCAGCCCGCGGGAGGTGGACGTCGGCAAGGTGACGTTTCGGCGGCACGAGGGCGGCGAAGGCGTTCGCTATTTCATCAACGAAGGCGAGATCGGCATGGGCGCCGCCGTGTGCGAGGCGGTGAACCGCAGCTCTAAGGGGTTGGGTGGGTCCCTGTCGTTCATGCGGGCGATACTTTCGACGATGCTGCGTTACCCGAACCAGACGGTGCGGTTATCGCTGGGGGGCGCGCCCGCGGAGTCGCTGCTGATCAACAACGTCTGGCTGGCGAACGGCGCTTACTCCGGAGGGGGCATCCGCTCGGCTCCGCGGGCGCGCCTCGACGACGGCCTCCTCGACGTCGTCATCGTCAAGGGCGGCAACCTGCTGACGAAGCTCCTGGGCATTCCGGCGCTGCGTTCCGGCGCCTTCGTGAAGTCGAAGAACGTCGACTACCGGACGGCCAGCCGCGTCGAGGCGGAATCGGACGCCCCGGTGCCCATCGAAGTGGAAGGCGAGCCCATCGGCACGCTGCCGGCGGTGTTCGAGATCATCGGCGCGCGCCTCCGCGTCATCGCCTGACCGCTGTCGGCTCCCGACGTGTCGCATCGAACCTGTCGAAAACGGCTGTTACCCCCTAGCCAGAGGCGCTCCGCTGCTCTATCATCGGACGTGTCGGGCAAGACATGGACTTAGAGGCGGAAGGAGGGGACCCCAGAATGACCGTTCCCTGCATCATCATTCGACTCGGGACCATCGACTACATGGAGGCGTGGGACCTCCAGAAGCGCCTCGCCGACGAGGTCAAGGCCGGCCACGACGGATGGCTGCTGGTCCTCGAACACCCGCACTCCTACACCTTCGGGCGCGCCGGCAACGCCGATAACCTGCGCCTGACGCCTGAACAACTCGAAGAGCGCGACGCTAAGGTCTACTGGGTCGACCGCGGCGGCGACATCACCTACCACGGACCGGGACAGCTCGTCGGCTACCCGATCGTCGACCTCCACAACTGGAGGGAAGGGCCGCGCTGGTTCGTCCGGGCCCTGGAGAGCGCCCTGATCGAAGCCATCGGCTCGTTCGGGATCCAGGCGGAAGTGTCCGAAGGGCGCCCCGGCGTCTGGGTCGGCAACGAGAAGCTTGCCGCGATCGGCCTGCACATATCGCAGGGCGTGACCACGCACGGATTCGCCCTCAACGTCGACACCGACCTCAGCTATTTCGATCACATCGTCTCCTGCGGTCTGCATGACGCCGGCGTGAGCTCCATCGCCCGCATGACGGGCCGGCCGGTCGGCGTGGGCGAGGCGGCGGATGCGGTCATCGCCGCCCTGACGAAGCACCTGGACCTCGACGTGCGCTCCGGCTCCGTCGAGGAGATGATGGCGGCTCTCCCGGCGAGTTGAGTCGTCGCGGCACCCTCGACCTCCCTCGCGAACTTCTTCGACCTGCTATTATGGGCTTGCATGGAGTCTGAAGCTGTCGAAGGACCGAGGCGCTTGCCCGCATGGCTGAAGGTTCGAGCCCCGGGGGGCGAGGGCTACCTTCGCGTGAAGGGCCTGCTGCGTCGCGCGGGGCTGCACACGGTGTGCGAGGAGGCGGCCTGCCCCAATATCGGCGAGTGCTTCGAGGCGGGCACCGCGACATTCCTCATCCTCGGCGACGTCTGCACGCGCGCCTGCCGCTACTGCGCCATCACGAGCGGGCGCCCTGACCCCGTCGATGCGGAGGAGCCGCGACGGGTGGCGGAGACGGTGGCGCTGCTGGGGCTGCGTCATGCCGTCGTGACGTCGGTGACGCGCGACGACCTGCCGGATGGCGGCGCCGACATCTTCGCGGCGACAATCCGCGAGATCCACCGCCTCTCGCCGTCGACAGCCGTCGAGGTGCTGATACCGGACCTGCGCGGTGATTGGCAGGCGCTGGCGGCCATAACGGAAGCCGGTCCGGACATCCTCAACCACAACGTCGAGACCGTGCCGCGACTCTATCGCAGCGTCAGGCCGCAGGCGGTCTACCTGCGTTCCCTCGATTTGCTGCGTCAAGCGAAGACGCTGCGGCC
>Ga0315285_10007836_pt1 | contig 10974 bp, 6 predicted proteins | sample YL17G09_36_MG_FD_203698 | JGI IMG/M metagenome (GOLD analysis project Ga0315285, IMG submission 203698) | Sediment microbial communities from Yellowstone Lake, YNP, Wyoming, USA - YL17G09_36 | ecosystem: Environmental > Aquatic > Freshwater > Lake > Sediment | place: USA: Wyoming | collected... | reverse complement strand
TCCAGCTTGCTCGCTACGTAGGGGTGCTTGACCATGACGGGGCCGGTGGCGCGGATCCAGACGTCGCGCCAGAGGCCCATGTTCAGGTCCGGCGGCTGCGGATTGTGATCGTCCCAGCCGGTGGTGGCCTCGAGCTGCTTGGTGTTGTAGGGGCGGTCGGGCAGGAGGCCGGGCGGGATGATCTCGACGGCCAGGGCATTCCGCTGCCCGAGGCGCGCGCAGTCGTCGATCGGAAACTCGAAGCGGCGGAACATGCCGATCAGGGTCTTGCTGTCCGCGACCAGCCGGCCGTTCAGCCAGAGGTTGGCCTGGTAGTTGATGCCGTCCAACTGGAGCGTCAGGCGCTTGCCGCGCCAGCTCTCGGGCAGCGTGAACTCGGTGCGGTACCACCAGGGGTCGCGGAAGGGGCTGCCCTTGGGCATCACCAGCCAGCGGCCCTCGCGGTAGCCGGGGATCTTCTTGAGGTTGAGGCCGTAGTAGGGGTCCGGGTAGACGTTGTTCTCGACCAGCGCGGCCAGCACCGTGGTGGGGACGGTGGCCGCATACCAGCCGCCGGTGCTGTAGCCGGCCTTCGAGAGCGCCTCCCCGCTCTGGCCGACCTGGGCCGAGGACTGGATCTGCCAGCCGGTCCTCAGCCGCACCACGTTCGGTTCCTGCGCGGCCAGCCAGGCGGTCGCCATCAGCGCCACAGCCAATGTCCTCATAGTTCCCTCCCGCAGAGTTCTTCTGACGTATAATACGCGATCGGATCATCCCTCATCTCAGGAGACCGTACATGAGCAAAGGAAGAGTCCTTCTTGCGTTTGCGCTGCTTTGCGCGGCGCCCGTGGCGCTGGCGGCCGAGGCGCGGCTGCTGCGGCATCCCACCTTCCACAAGGGCAAGGTGGCCTTCAGCTACCTGGGCGACCTCTGGGTGGCCAACGAAGACGGCAGCGGCGTGCAGCGCCTCACCATCCACCGGGCGCGCGACATCTACCCGCGCTTCTCGCCCGACGGCCGCTGGATCGCCTTCTCCTCCAACCGCCAGGGCAACTACGACGTTTACGTCATCCCCAGCCCGGGCGGCGAGGCCAAACAGCTCACCTTCCATTCGGGCGCCGACACGGTGGTCGGCTGGACCCCCGACAGCAAGAAGGTCATTTTCCAGGCCTCGCGGGGCGCCATGTTCCCCGGCATCCCCAACCTGTATGAAGTGTCCGTGGAGGGCGGCCTCGAGCAGGCGATCCCCACCGACTGGGGCGCCTGGGGCGGCTACTCGCCCGACGGCGCCCGGTTCGCCTTCAACCGCCACCCCATGACTTGGTGGCGCAAGCACTACCGGGGCAGCTACGCCGCCGACCTGTGGGTCATGGACGTGGCGGGGAAGAAGTTCACCCGGCTGGGCGACGAGGAGTACAAGGGCAACTACCTGTGGCCCATGTACGGGGCCAAGGGCGAGATCTTCTTCGTCGCCGACCGGCTGCCCAACGAGAAGGGCGTCAAGCCCGGCAGCCCGGAGGTGATGCAGAGCGTCAACAACATCTGGAAGCTCTCCGAGCGCGGCGGCAAGCCAGTGCAGGTCACCCACCACACCAGCGGCCAGCTTTTCTTCCCGGCGATTTCCGCCGACGGACGCGCGATCGTCTACGAGGAAAACTTCGGGCTGTGGAAGCTCGACACCGCCAGCGGCAAGAGCGCCGAGATCAAGATCAACGTCATCACCGATGACAAGGAGAACGCCGTCGAGACCCTGGCCATCCAGAACGAGGCGGACGGCTACTCGCTGTCGCCCTCGGGCAAGCGGGCGGCTATCTCCGCCCACGGCGAGGTTTTCACCGTCGCCACCGACCGGGGCGAGGTGCAGCGGGTCACCGAGTCCTTCATGCGCGACAGCAACCCCCGCTGGTCGCCCGACGGCAAGTGGATCGCCTTCCAGTCGGACCGTTCCGGCCGCGAAGAGATCTGGATCACCGACGAGCGCGGCAACAACTTGAAGAAACTCTCCGACTCCGACACCGAGAAGTCCGCGCTGGAGTGGGCGCCGGATTCCAAGTCGCTGCTCTTCACTGCTTCCGACCGCAAGCTCTACCGGGTGTGGCTGGAGACGGGCAAGACCGAGGCGCTGGCTTCGAGCGAGGTCTCCAGCATTTCCGGCCCGCAGTTCTCCCCCGACGGCGCCTGGATCTCCTACACCAAGGCGGACCGCAACTTCCGCCCGCACATCTACGCGATTCCCGCCTCGGGCGGAGCGGAGCGGCAGATCCAGCGCGAGGATCTCTCCAGCGCCACCGGCGCGCGCTGGACGCCGGACGGCAAGAAGCTGATCTTCATCGCCGGGACCTTGCAGAGCGGCCTGGCGACGGCGCGCTCCAGCGTCATGCAGCTTTACAGCGTATCCCTGGTGGCCGAGGAGAAGAACCCCGCCGACCGCGGCGTCGATAGTGAGGAAGAAGCCCAGGCGGCCGAGCCGACCGGGCGGCCGCGCACGGCGCCGGTCAAGGAGGGACCGCCGGCCGCCGCCGCGCCCAAGAAAGTCGAGGTCAAGATCGACTGGAACGGCCTCGAGCGGCGCATCCGCCAGCTTACGCGGCTGAGCGACAGCGTCATGACCGCAACACCCTCCCCCGACAGCCGCCTGTACGCCTTCACCGTGACCGGCGAGCAGGAGGGGCGCAGGCTCTCGGCGCTCTACACCATCCAGGAGGACGGCGAGCGCCTGACGCGCCTGACCGTCTCGCAGCCGAGTGCAGGCGAGGAAGGCCCGCCCACGCGCGGCGGCTTCTTCGGCGGCGCGATCAGCTCGCCCCAGTTCTCCCGGGACGGCCGCAGCATCTTCTTCCTGGACGGCAACGGCCTCTACTCGATGGATGTGGGCGGCGGCGCGTCCTCCGCGGCCACGGCGCCGTCCGGGCCGCCCAGCACGACGCGCACCGCCGACCGCCGCCGGGTCAGCTTCCTGGCACGGGTGGAAGTCGATCACCGCGTCGAGCGCAAGCAGGTGGTGGCCGAAAGCTGGCGCGTCATGAAGCACCGCTTTTACGACCCGGCCATGCACGGCGCGGACTGGAACAGGGTGAAGGCCACCTACGAGCCACTGCTCGAGCACATCGCCGACCAGGAGGAAATGCACGACCTGGTCAGCCGCATGCTCGGCGAGCTGAACGCCTCCCACACCGGCATCTCGGGCGGAGGCGGCGACCCGCGGACCCAACCGCAGACCCGCTTTCCGGGCTTCGAGCTGGAAGCCGACCCAAGCGGCTACTACAAGGTCTCCTCGATCTACAAGGACGGCCCGGCGGACAAGGACTTCGTCAAGATCGCCGTGGGCAACTACATCCTGGCCGTCAACGACCGCGAGCTCAAGGCCGGCGAGAACTACTGGAAGCTCTACACCTCGGCGCCGGGCCGCAAGATGGAGTTCACCGTGAACTCGAAGCCCGCGAAAGACGGCGCCTGGAAGACCAAGGTCGAGCCGGTTTCGAGCTCCAGCTACGCCACCCTCCAGTACGACAAGTGGGTGGCCGGCCGTCGCGCCATCGTGGACAAGCTCTCCGGCGGCGAGATCGGCTACCTGCACATCCGCGCCATGGATCAGGAGTCGCTGCGCAAGTTCGAGCGCGAGCTGGGGGACAACCACTTGAAGAAAGCCCTGGTCATCGACCAGCGGTTCAACCCCGGCGGCGGCATCGACGTCGAGCTGTTGCAGATCCTCGGCCAGCGGCAGTATCAGTACACCCGCGGGCGCGGCTCCATCGACATGCGGCGGCCCCAGCGGGCCTTCTACGGTCCCATGGTGGTCATGCAGAACGAGCGCTCCACTTCCGACGCCGAGATGTTCCCGGACGGCTTCCGCACGCTGGGCCTGGGCAAGGTGGTGGGCGTGACCACCTACGGCGCGGTGATCGGCACCGGCTCCTACCGGCTGATGGACGGCTCAATGATCCGCACGCCGGGCTCGGGCGTCTGGAACGTCAAGGGCTACAACCTGGAGAACTACGGCGTCCCCCCGGACATCTACGTGGACAACACGCCCGAAGACTTCCTGCGCGCCCGCGACGCGCAGCTGGAGAGGGCGGTGGACATCCTGAAGGGGGAGCTGAAGAAGCAGGCGAAATAGTCCTTTCTTCGCCGCGCAGGCGCAAAGGGCGCGGGCTAAACCCCGGCCTTCCCTGCGCCCCTGCGGTCACGCGAGGTCACCATCACCCGGCGGAGCGCGGATCAAACAATTCACACCCTCCCTGTTCTATCCGTGATACGATCCAACAAGAGGCCGAATGACCAGCCGACGAAAGCTCAGGTTCGACGAGATCGGGTACTGGTCGGAAATCAAGCTCGACATCCTGAAAGAGTATGCCCGGGCGTACTCAACCATCTTCAGTTCGAAACACCAGGCGCGGTTCCACCACCTGTACGTTGACGCCTTCGCAGGCGCGGGGGTGCACCTCTCCAAGGCAACCCGCGAGTTTGTGCCAGGAAGCCCGCTGAATGCGCTGCGGGTGGAGCCCCCATTCAAAGAGTACTATTTCATTGATCTGGACGGTCGTAAGGTTGAGTTCTTGAAGCGGACAGTGGGAGACAGGTCCGATGTACACATCTACCACGGCGACTGCAACGATCTGCTGCTGCGCGAAGTGTTTCCCAACGTGAGATACGAGGACTACCGCCGGGGGCTGTGCGTTCTTGATCCTTACGGTCTGCACCTGAATTGGGAGGTGATCCGCACTGCTGGCCAATTGAGAACGATCGATCTGTTCCTCACTTTCCCGGTGATGGACATTAACCGAAACGCTCTCTGGAGACACCCGGAGAAACTGGGTGAAGTCAGCCTGCAGCGAATGAATGCCTTCTGGGGCGACGATTCATGGCGGCAAGTGGCTTACAAGCCTGATCCCACTTTGTTTGGAGATGTCGATGTGAGGACCGAGCCCGCCGCGGTTCCCGAAGCCTTCCAGAACCGGCTGCGGCAGGTGGCCGGATTCCCGCATGTTCCAAAGCCCTTGCCCATGCGGAACTCCGCAGGGGCCATCGTGTACTACTTGTTCTTCGCCTCCCAGAACCCAGCCGGGCTGGGAGTTGCTGAGTATCTCTTGCGCAAATACCAGCACCACGGAGCGCGTCCATGAACAGGTCGCGCATTGAATGGACGGAAGCGACCTGGAACCCTGTCACCGGTTGCACCAAAGTCAGTCCGGCCTGCAAGCACTGTTACGCCGAAAGGATGGCCCGGCGCCTTGAGGCGATGCGGCAAATCAACTACACCAATGGCTTCGAGCTGACGATTCATGAATCGGTTTTGGGCCTGCCACTCTCGTGGAAAAGACCGCGCCTCATCTTCGTCAACTCGATGAGTGATCTTTTCCACGAACGAGTTCCCACCCCTTTTTTAATGAAGGTCTTCGACGTGATGCGCCTCGCATGGTGGCACCAGTTTCAGGTGCTCACCAAGCGGTCCGCACGCCTGCTGGAGTTGAGCTCCGCTATCGACTGGTCGCCCAACGTTTGGATGGGCGTCAGCGTCGAAGATGCCAGACATACCTACCGAATTGAACATCTCCGAAGGACTGCGGGCCACGTCAAGTTCTTATCCCTCGAGCCGCTACTCAGCCGGCTGCCAGATTTGGATCTCGAGGGAATCGATTGGGTCATCGTTGGAGGTGAATCCGGTCCCGGGGCGAGACCGATGCAAGAGGGTTGGGTGCTCGAAATTCGTGACCAGTGTCGCCGGGCCCGCGTCCCGTTCTTCTTCAAGCAGTGGGGCGGTTTGAACAAGAAGGCCGCTGGACGCCTCCTCCAGGGTCGCGTGTGGGACGAGATGCCAGTGGCAATCGCCCGTGAACTTCGTGGTCGTCCAGCCGGGAAGCCGCCCCTACGGCACCGAGACCTCCCGCAGGTCGGTGGTCACCAGTCTGAGCGAAAGGCTCGTGCTCCCGCCGGCCCATGCACGGCTCGATGATCCGCACGCCGGGCTCGGGCGTCTGGAACGTCCAGGGCTACAACCTCGAGAACTACGGCGTGCCCCCGGACATCTACGTGGACAACACGCCCGAAGACTTCCCGCGCGCCCGCGACGCGCAGCTCGAGAGGGCCGTCGAGGTGCTCCAGGGGGAACTGAAAAAGACGAAGAAGTGAGGGCCGGGGCCCAGAGGGCACCCCGCCGGCCGGGGCTATGGCGCCCGCCGCACCGTGACGTAGTGCGCGCCGGTGGTCCGGGCGCCGGCGAGGATTTCCACCTCCAGCCTTCCGGGGCCGGCCGGAATCTCGGCGGTTCCCAGAGCGGACTCGGTGGCGCCCCGGGCCACCTTGGCTTCGAGGGCCGCGCCGTTCGACCGGAAGCGCACCTCGCCGTCGGAAGCGGCCGGAGCCATCTGCACGGAGATCTCGTAGAGCGCCTTCTCCGTGACCAGCACTTCCCAGTGGCCCAGCGAGTCCTTGGCCCAGCCCGCGCGCGGGCCGCGCCAGTCCTGGCGCGTCAGGATCACCGGGTTCTCGAACTTCGTGCCAAGCTGGATGCGGGAAGGCGCGTAGCCGCGGGTCGAGGAGACGTCCTTGAACCACTCTTCGTACTGCCGGCGCAGTTCCGCCACGAGGTCCGGATGCTCTGCGGCGACGTCTTTCGCCTCGGCCGGGTCGCTCGCCAGGTCATACAGCTCCTTGCCATCGACGAGCTTCCAGCGCTGGTTGCGCGCGGCGCAACTGCGATAGAGTTCCGGCTCATCGCCGCGGTGCCACTGGAAGAACAGGGTGCGATCGGGCCACGGCCCGCGGTCTGCCCGGAGCAGCGGCATCAGGCTCCTTCCGTCAAGGGTGACGCCCTGGGGCGCGCGTGCCCCGCAGGCCGCGAGCAGCGTGGGCGCCACATCGATGTGCGCCGCCAGCCGGTCGATCTGGGCGCCGGGTTTGACCATGCGGGGCCAGCGCAGGAAGAAGGGCACCCGGATGCCGCCCTCGTACACCGTGCCCTTGGCGCCCCGCATGCCCCCGTTGTAGCGGCGCCCGGCCGGGCCGTTGTCGGTAAGGAAGATGACGATGGTGTCTTCGGCGAGCTTGAGTTCCTCCAGCCGGGCGAGCACGCGCCCGATGTTCTCGTCCATGTTGGTGACCATGCCGTAGACCTTGGCGATCTGCTCGTCCAGTCCCATTTTGCGGTACGGCTCGACGTAGGAGTCGGCAATCTCGAGTGGGCTGTGGGGCGCATTGGTGGCCAGGTAGACGAAGAACGGCCGGTCGCGGTGGGCCTCTACGAAGCGCAGGGCTTCGCGGGTGTAGATGTCGCTGCAATAGCCGCGGAAGCGCTCCGGCTTGCCGTTGTGGAGCAGGATGGGGTCGAAGTAGCTGCCGCCGCCGGGGAAGTCGGAAGGCTGTCCCAAGCCTCCGCCCTTGAGCACGACGGCCTGGTGGAAGCCCTGGTCGATGGGCCGCATGGGGTAGTTGTCGCCCAGGTGCCACTTGCCGAAGATGCCGGTGCGGTAGCCGCCGGCGGCGAGCATCTCGGCCAGGGTGACCTCGCCGGCGTGCATCAGGGAGCGGCCGAGGAAGGTGTCCACGATGCCGGTGCGGTAGTTGTAGCGCCCGGTCAGGAGGCTGGAGCGGGTGGGCGAGCACACCGGGGCGACGTGAAACTGGGTGAACTCGACGCCCTCGCGGGCGATGCGGTCCATATTGGGCGTGCGGATCCACTGGTTGCCGTGGAGGCTCAGGTCGCCCCAGCCCTGGTCGTCGGTGATGATTAGGACCACGTTAGGGCGGCGGGTTCGCGGAGCCGCGCGGCTGGCTGACTCCGCGGCCGCACCGGCGAGAAACTCGCGTCTGTTCAAGGCGCGTCCCTCACTTTGCGGCCGCCGGAACCAACTGGACGGCGCGCAGGCTGAAGCCGAGCTTCTTCTCGCTCTGGACCTTAAGGGCTTGGAGGGCCAGGGTAACCCGGCCCGGCTTGGCGATGCGGATCTGCCCTACGCCAGACCGCACGTCGCGCCAGCGCGGGTTGCGCGCGTTGACCTGCCGGCCCTGGTCCTCTACTTTGCCTTCCATCTCCTGCCCGGCCACGGACACTTTGACCCGGTGCCCGCCCTCCCAGTCGGCGCCCGCAAACGAGCTGCGCGCCTCGCTCGTGAGCAGCACCACCTGATAGGTTCCCGGCTGGTGCACGGTGAAGTCCCAGCGCAGTTCCTGGTCAGGGTCGAACCAGCGCGTGGCCACGCCGCGGTTGTCAATGCTGAGCTTGGGGGCGCTCCCCAAATAAGCGAACGCGCAGGACAGCGTGACCTTCCCGTCCGGCTGCTGGATCAGCCCGCGCTCGAACGATGCCTCGCCCTCCATCTCGAGGGCCACCACCGAGACGTCCTTGTCCGGCGGCTGCGGCGGGAGCTGTAGGCGCAGCTCGTCGCGCTCGCCGCGGCGACGCTGCGAGAACTTCAAGACCGCCTCGCGCCGCGCCAGCAGGCGGGCACTGCGCACCTTGCTGCTTACGCCGTACAGCACAAACTCCCCCGTGGCCGGCCAGTCGATGATGTGCAGGTACAACTTGCCCGGCTTGCTGGTGATGGAGCCCCACTCGAACTCGTATGGGAACGGGCTGGGCTTCGCCCCGTAGACGGCCTCGCCGTTGACCTTCAGCCAGCGGCCCACCTCCAGCAGCCGGTCGGCGCTCGGCTGCGGAATCACCCCCTCGGCGGTGGGGCCGACGTTGAGCAAGTAATTGCCGTTCTTGCTCACCACGTCCACAAGCTGCCGGATCAGCGTCTGGGTGGGTTTCCAGTTGGGGTCATCCTTCTTGAAGCCCCAGGTGTCGTTGAGCGTGACGGGCGTCTCCCAGTCGAAGTCCAGGACCTTGACCGGGATCTGGTTGTCGCCCATCGAGCGGTAGTCGCCCACGTCGTTGCCCACGCGCCCGTTGACCAGGCAGCCGGGCTGGAGCGTGCGCACCAAGTTGACCAGTTCGAGGCTGTCCTCACGGCTGATGTTGCGCGGGGTGTCGAACCAGATCAGCCCCAGGGGGCCATACTGGGTGAGAATCTCGCGCACCTGCGGCTTGGCCAGCTCGTTGAAGTAGCGGGCGAAGTTCTGCCTGGATTCGTCGTAGTCCCAGGTGTTTCCCACGCCGTCGGGGTGGTGCCAGTCCTGCACCTGGGAATAGTAGAAGCACAGCCGGAGGCCCTCCCGGCGGCAGGCCTCGGCCAGTTCCTTCATCACGTCGCGGCGGAACGGCGTGGCCTCCACGATGTTGTAGGGCGACACGCGCGAGTGGTACATGGCAAACCCGTCGTGGTGCTTGGCCGTGATGACGATGTACCTCTGGCCCGCGGCCTTGGCGAGCTTGACCCATTCCTCGGCGTTGAACTTCACCGGGTTGAATTGCCGCGCCAAGAGCTCGTACTCCCGCACGGGGATCTTGGCCCGATTCATGATCCACTCGCCGATGCCGGGGATGGCCTGGCCTTTCCATTCGCCGGCGGGGGCGGCGTACAGCCCCCAGTGGATGAACATCCCGAAGCGCGCCTCGCGCCACCAGGCGATGCGTTTCTCGCGGGCGGCGTCAGGCGACTGGGGGAAGGCATTCGAGATGAGCAGAAGCGCGACGATGATCGTCACGAAACAGCGAGTAACAGCTTTCATTCTCCGCCAGCATAGCAACTTCTGCCATACTCCGTGTTTGCACGCGTCAGAGGCTGCGCCATGAAGCCCGTGTCGCCCGGAATCGTCTGCTTGCTGGCCGCTGTGGCGTTCGCCTCGGACTGCGCGCGGACCTCGGTCGGCTTCATCCCGCTGAATGACCCGTTTGCGCGCAGCTACCGCACCGTGCGCCTGGGGCTGTACCCGGATGGCAGTAACCGGCGCCCCGCGGCGCACGATGCCCTGGGCCTGCGGATGGCGGCCGAGGTGGCGCCGCGCGACGCCGCGGGGGCCATCGACCGGAGCAACGGCCGGATCGTGCTGCTCTCGGTGGGCATGTCGAATACCACCCAGGAGTTCTCCGTCTTCCGCGCCCGGGCACGGCAGGATCCGGAAATCAACCCGCGCCTGGTGATTGTGGACGGCGCGCAGGGCGGCTTTGCCGCCGAGCGGATCCTGGCCGATCCCGCCGCGTACTGGGGAACCGTCGAAGCGCGTCTGGCCGCGGCGGGCGTGACGGCGGCGCAGGTGCAGGCAGCCTGGATCAAGCTCGCCAACATCGCGCCGGCGCTGCCCTTCCCGGAGGACGCCCGGAAGCTCCAGGCCGACATCCGCGCCGTCGTCCAGTCATTGCGCCCGCGCTTCCCCAACCTCAGGCTGGCGTATCTCTCCAGCCGGATCTACGCGGGCTACGCCTCGACCAACCTGAACCCCGAGCCTTACGCTTACCAGAGCGGCTTCGCGGTGAAGTGGCTCGTCGAAGAGCAGATCCGGAGCGATGTGGCCCTGAGCGTCGAGTCGGGTCGCGCGCCCTGGCTGGCCTGGGGACCCTTCCTGTGGGCGGACGGCATCCAGGCCCGCGCCGACGGACTGGCCTGGTACTGCTCCGATCTGGCCGAAGACGGCACGCACCCGTCCGAGGCCGGCCGGGAGAAAGTGGCCGCGCTGCTCGCGGACTTCTTCAAGACCGACTCGACGGCGCGGGGTTGGTTCGTGCGGCCGCCGGCGGGCCCGGTTCCCACGCCCGCGCCCGCCGCCGTAGTGAACGCCGCGAGCGGTGCGCCCGAGCTGGCCTGGGGGGCCATCGCCTCGATCTACGGCAGGGACCTGGCGGGAGCGGCGCGCGCCGCGGGGGCCCTGCCGCTGCCGGCGAGCCTGGCAGGCGCCAGCGTCGAGGTTGGAGGAGAGCTGGCGCCTGTCTACTACGTTTCTCCGGGGCAGATCAACTTCGTGCTGCCGCCCGCGGCAGAGGCCGCCGGCGTAGTGGTGGTCCGTGAGGGCGGCAGATCTGCGCCCCTGGCGCTCGAGATGTCCGTGTACGCACCGGGCATCTTCACGCTGGACGGACGGCCCAACGGCCCCGCCGCCGCGCGTCACGCCGGCGGG
>Ga0315285_10007835_pt1 | contig 10975 bp, 6 predicted proteins | sample YL17G09_36_MG_FD_203698 | JGI IMG/M metagenome (GOLD analysis project Ga0315285, IMG submission 203698) | Sediment microbial communities from Yellowstone Lake, YNP, Wyoming, USA - YL17G09_36 | ecosystem: Environmental > Aquatic > Freshwater > Lake > Sediment | place: USA: Wyoming | collected... | reverse complement strand
CGTTAAGCTAGTGCGGGGCGTGTTCTCCAAGCTACGCATTCTGTGTTGACACGGCGCCCCAAATATGCTATAGTAGGCAACGCGGGTGGGGGGCGGCGCTACTACATGAACTCCTCTTCGCCTGAGCTGCCCTTGCGCAGAGACAGGAGCTCGGGGCGGTATCCACCGAAGGAGCAGCACTGGCGGAGTTACGATGGATCAATCTCAACTCAACTGGATCACGGGGTACATCTGGGGCATCGCCGACGATGTCTTGCGCGACCTATACGTCCGCGGGAAGTACCGCGATGTAATCCTCCCATTTACTGTTCTCCGCCGCCTGGATGTAGTGCTCGAGCCCACCAAGAAGGACGTGCTCGACATGAAGGCCCGGCTCGACAAGGCCGGCATCATCAACCAGGACGCGGCCTTACGGCAGGCAGCGCAACAGGCCTTCTACAACACGTCCAGCTTCACCATGCGTGACCTGAAGGCCCGCGCCAGCCAGCAGCAGCTCCGCGCCGACTTCGAGGCCTACCTGGACGGCTTCTCACCCAACGTGCAGGACATTCTCGACAACTTCGAGTTCCGCAACCAGATCCAGCGTCTATCCAAGGCCGATGCGTTGGGTACACTGATTGACAAGCTGACCTCGCCCGATATCAACCTGAGCCCCTATCCGGTGAAGAACAGTGACGGCTCGAGCAGGCACCCGGGCCTCGACAACCACGGCATCGGCACCATCTTCGAGGAACTGGTTCGCCGCTTCAACGAGGAGAACAATGAGGAGGCGGGTGAGCACTGGACCCCGCGCGATGCCGTCAGGCTGATGGCCAAGCTGGTCTTCCTGCCCATAGCCGACGATATCGAGTCGGGCACCTACCTCCTATACGATGGCGCGTGCGGCACCGGCGGCGTGCTGACCGTAGCCGAGGAGACCGTGCAGCAACTCGCCAAAGAGCACGGCAAGGAGGTCGCCACGCACCTCTACGGGCAGGACATCAACGCCGAGACCTACGCCATCTGCAAGGCCGACCTCCTACTCAAGGGCGAGGGCGAAGCGGCGGACAACATCGTCGGCGGCCCGGAGCACTCGACGCTCTCCAACGACGCCTTCCCCTCCCGTGAGTTTGACTTCATGCTAAGCAATCCGCCCTACGGCAAGAGCTGGAAAAGCGACCTGGAGCGCATGGGCGGCAGAAAAGACATGAAGGACCCACGCTACATTATCCAGCACGCCGGCGACCCCGAGTACTCGCTGGTCACCCGCTCGAGCGACGGGCAATTGTTGTTCCTGGTGAACATGATCTCCAAGATGAAGCACACCACCAAACTGGGCAGCCGCATCGCTGAAGTACACAATGGCAGTTCGCTTTTCACCGGCGACGCCGGGCAAGGCGAAAGCAACATTCGACGCTGGATCATCGAGAACGACTGGCTCGAGGCCATCGTTGCTCTGCCGCTGAACATGTTCTACAACACCGGCATCGCCACCTATATCTGGGTGCTTAGCAACCGCAAGCCCGATCACCGCAAGGGCAAGGTCCAGCTCATCGAAGCCACCGGGTGGTACCAGCCCCTGCGCAAGAACCTTGGCCAGAAGAACTGCGAGTTGGGCGACGCCGACATCCAGCGCGTCTGCGACACCTTCCTTGCCTTTGAGGAGACCGAGCAGTCCAAGATCTTCGATAACGACGCCTTCGGTTACTGGAAGGTGACGCTCGAGCGGCCGCTGCGGCTGGTGGGCGCCGACCCGAATCGCAACAACAAGGCCGCCGAGATCAAGCAACTCAGAGAGACAGCCGAGCGCAGCGAAAACGCCCCGCCGATCATCAAGAAGATCCATAAGCGGGGCGCCGGGGCCGATCCGTTGCATGGCCTTTTTGAGACGAGGATCGACGGCAGGCCTGCCGTGGTCGAGTACGAACCCGACACCGACCTGCGCGACACCGAACAGATCCCGCTCCTCGAAGACGGCGGCATCGAGGCCTTCCTCCGCCGGGAAGTCCTGCCCTACGCACCGGACGCCTGGTACGTGGAGAGCGAAGTCAAGATCGGCTATGAGATCAGCTTCACCCGCCACTTCTACAAGCCCCAGCCTATGCGCAGCCTGGAAGAAATCCGGGGCGACATTGTGGCGCTGGAGAAAGAAACGGATGGGTTGTTGGGTGAGATTATTGGGGAGGCCACCCGATGAAAGCTAACGCAGTGAGATTGCTTGATTTCCTGAGGAGGTCTCCGCAGTTCATCATCCCAATCTACCAGCGCACCTATTCTTGGGCCGAGCCGGAATGCCGACAGCTTTGGGACGACATACTCCGAACCGGTCAGCACGAAAACATTTCCGCCCACTTCGTCGGTTCTATCGTCTACATCGAGGAAAGCTCGTACATAATTACCAAGCCGCCGCAGCTACTCGTGATCGACGGCCAGCAGCGGCTCACCACAGTCACGCTGATCCTGGAAGCCCTCGCCCGTCGCCTAGGCGACGCCGAGCCAGTCGATGGTTTCTCGGCCATCAAGCTGCGCAACTACTACATGCTCAACTCGTTCGAACACGGCGAGCGTCGCTACAAACTGCTACTTACGCAGACTGACGGGCAGAGCCTGCTCGCCGTGGTGGAGCAGAAGCCGTGGCCCAGCGAGCACTCGCTTCGCCTGAAGGAGAACTTCGAGTTCTTCGAGAACGAGGTGAAGGCGCTCGGTGAGAACCTCACTCGACTCTGCAAGGGCCTCAACAAGCTCGCTATCGTAGATATCTCACTCAGCCGCGATCAGGACAACCCGCAGCTTATCTTCGAGAGTATGAACTCTACGGGTCGGGAGCTGAGTCAGGCCGACCTGATCCGCAACTTCATCCTGATGGGCCTGGATCCCGCTAAGCAGACCCAGCTCTATGCGGACCACTGGCGCCCTATGGAGGTCGCCTTCGGTCAGGAGGCCTACGGCGCGCACTTCGATGGCTTCATGCGCGACTATCTGACGCTCAAGACCGGCAAGATCCCCAACGTCCGCAGGGTGTACGAAGCCTTCAAGGCACATGCCCGCAGCCCAGAGATGGCCGCGGCGGGGGTCGATGCTCTGGTGGCCGACATCCACACCTTCGCCGGCCACTATTGCGCGATGGCGCTGGGCGCGGAGCCCGATGGCCGTCTTGCCGATGCCTTCCGCGACCTGCGCGAGCTGAAGGTTGATGTAGCCTATCCCCTGATGCTCGAGCTGTACCACGATTACTTGGGCGGTCTGCTGTCGGTTGAGGAGTTAGAACGTGCGCTGCGACTGGTGGAGAGCTACGTCTTCCGGCGCGCCGTCTGCAATATCCCGACGAACTCACTCAACAAGACCTTCGCCACCTTCGGCCGCGCCCTCAAGAAGGAGCGCTACTTCGAGAGTATCCAGGCCCACTTCCTGTCTCTACCCTCGTACCGTCGGTTTCCCAACGACGATGAGTTTCGACGCGAGATCAAGGTCCGCGATCTCTACAACTTCCGCAGCCGCAGCTACTGGCTGCGCCGGTTCGAGAATCACAACCGCAAGGAACGGGTGCTGGTCGACGAGTACACGATTGAGCACATCCTTCCGCAGAACGAAAACCTCTCACAGGAATGGAGGGACGCCCTTGGTCCCGAGTGGCAGCGCGTCCAGGAGAGGTGGATACACACCCTCGGCAACCTGACTCTGACTGGATACAACGCCGAATACAGCGACCGCCCGTTTATGCAAAAGCGAGACATGAAGGGCGGCTTCAAGGATAGTCCGCTCCGGGTCAACGAGGGGCTCGGGGCGCTCGGCACGTGGGACGAGCAAGCTATCCGCGTGCGCGCGGACCGCCTCGCCCAAGAGGCATCCGGTGTCTGGCCTGCGCCGTCCCTCCCCGCCGAGGTCCTCGCCGAATACCGTCCGGAAACCGGGAAGCCAGAGACGTACTCCATTGACGACCACCCGTATCTCACCGTGGGAAGCGAGATGTACGGTGACCTAGTCCCCCAGCTTTTCCAGAGCTTGCGCAAACAATTGCTTGGGCTCGACCCCTGCGTCAGCGAGGAGTTCCTCAAGTTCTACGTTGCCTACAAGGCCGAGACCAACTTCGTCGACGTGGTGCCCCAGGCCAAGCGACTGCGTCTCTCTTTGAACATGCCCTTCCACGAACTCCACGATCCAAAGGGATTTGCCAGGGATGTGACCAACCTCGGCCGCTGGGGCAACGGCGATGTCGAGGTTGCCCTCAACTCGCTCGATGAACTGCCATATGTGATGGGGCTCGTTCGGCAAGCCTTCGAGAAGCAGATGGGCAACGGGGGGGTCGACGCGTGATCGCGGAGCTCAAACCCTATCCCGCGATGAAGCACTCCGGCGTAGAGTGGCTCGGAGACGTGCCGGAGCACTGGGAACTGCGAAGGCTAGGAGATTCAGTGGCCGACTGCGTCAACGGTGTCTGGGGTTCTGAGCCCAATGGTGTGGACGACATGCCATGCGTGCGCGTAGCTGACTTCGATCGACAACGCTTGCGAGTCCGCGTGCATGAGCCCACCATCCGCGCTGTTTCACCAAACGAGCGTCGCGGACGCATCCTCAAATCAGGCAACCTACTACTGGAGAAGTCCGGCGGTGGCGACCAACAGCCTGTGGGTGTTGTGATGCTCTACGACCACGACCTGCCGGCTGTTTGCTCGAATTTCGTTGCGAGAATGCCAGTCAACGACGGGTTTGACCCTGGCTTCCTCACGTTTCTTCATTGCGCGTTGTACGCAATTCGCCTAAATACGAGGTCGATCAAGCAGACGACAGGACTCCAGAATCTCGACTCATCTGCTTATCTTGCGGAGCCCGTGAGTTACCCGCCCCTGCCCGAACAAACCTCCATCGTCCGCTATCTGGATTATATCGACCGGCGGGTGCGCCGTTACATTCGTGCCAAGCAGAAGCTAACCGGGCTTCTGGAGGAGCAGAAGCAGGCTATCATCCACCGCGCGGTCACCCGCGGCCCCGACCCCGACGTCCCCCTCAAACACTCCGGCGTCGAGTGGCTCGGCGACGTGCCGGAGCATTGGCGGGTGGCCCGATTCAAGTCAGTGGCGATGGTTGATGGGTCTTTGGTAGATCCGCGTCTCCCAGAACACCGTGACAAAATCCTCATCGCTCCAAATCACATCGAGCGAGGTGGTACCGGCCGCCTCCTCAATTCGGTGACTGCAGATTCTCAGGGCGCAGACAGTGGCAAATACTGTGTGCGCCGAGGACAAATCATCTACACAAAGATCCGGCCGTACTTACGGAAGGCTGCCCTTGCGCCAGTCGACTGTCTATGCAGCGCAGACATGTACCCGATATCCCCACGAGACCCCGAAGTCCTATCCACTCGATTCTTGCTCGTACTGATGCTGTCAGAACCCTTTACGCACTATGTCGTGGATTGTTCATTGCGGGCAGCCATGCCCAAAGTCAACCGAGAAGCACTCGGCGATGCGGTCGTCTGGTTTCCCGACTTAACGGAACAGCTGACCATCTTGACCACAATCGCCACGAAGACGGCGAGCTTGAATGCGGCCATGGACCGTGCCCGCCGCCAAATCGAACTTGTGCGCGAATACCGAGCGCGTCTCATCGCCGACGTCGTGACCGGCAAGCTGGACGTCCGCGAGGCGGCGGCTACTCTACCTGACGAACCCGACGAGCCGGAGGCGCTCCACCAAACGGACGCGCTGTCCGCCGCAGATGAAGAGACCGAGGTGGTGGAAGAATTGGCAGAATGACCATGCCGATACCCGCCGAGCCAAAGGTTTACCACATCGTCCACGTGGACCGGTTGCCGTCGATTGTTGAAGATGATTGGCTCTGGTGTGACGCGGAGACCTCTCGGCGTTCACTACCTGGCACCACCATTGGGATGAACCAAATCAAAGAGCGACGGCTCAACGAATTGACCCTGACAAGCCATCCGGACTTGCATGTCGGCGACTGTGTGCCTTTCTATTTCTGTCCGCGATCCGTCATGCTCTACTTAGTCTATCGGGCGAATCACCCCGAATTGCGCTACCGCGGTGGACAGGGCCCCATCGTTCACCTGGAAGCAGACCTGCAACAAATCGTCACCTGGGCGGAAGAGCACGGTCAACGCTGGGCGTTTACGCTATCGAATGCCGGTGCCTACTACTTTGAGGATCGGTGTGACCTCGCACAATTGAGTGAGATTGACTGGGATGCAGTGCAAGCCAGGGACTGGCGGCAGTGCAAGGAAGGGAAGCAGGCGGAGTTCTTGATCGAGCGCCAATTCCCATGGGAACTGGTCTCGCGGATCGGCGTGCTGTCGCAGCAGGTCTACGGCCAGGTTAGCACGGCCATGCAAGCGGGTACCCACAGACCACTTATCGAAATCAGACCCGATTGGTACTATTGAGGGAGCGGGAGGGTCCTATGATTGCATACAAAACTGGAGACATACTCTCTGAAGACGCCGAAGCCTTAGTCAACACTGTCAACTGCGTGGGCGTCATGGGGCGCGGCATCGGGCTTCAGTTCAAGAAGGCCTTCCCGGAAAACTACAAGTCCTACACTGCGGCCTGCAAGCGCAACGAGGTTCAGCCGGGGCGAATGTTCGTCTTCGAGACCGGTCAAATGACGAATCCGCGCTATATCATCAACTTCCCGACCAAGCGGCACTGGCGAGGCAAGAGCCGTGTGGAGGATATCGACGCCGGCCTTGTCGCATTGGCGGACACAATTCGATCGCGGGACATCAGGTCGATTGCGATTCCACCGCTTGGCAGCGGGCTGGGCGGGTTGAACTGGGCTGAGGTACGCCCACGTATCGAAGAGGCGCTGCGTGAGTTCAGCGACCGTAAGGTCGTCATCTTCGAGCCGGGCGCTGCGCCGGCGGATGCGCGAGACAACCGTTCGACCGAAGTGCCCAAGATGACACCGGGGCGAGCGGCGTTAGTCGGGCTGATGCACCACTATCTCAGCGGCTTGCTGGATCCGTTTGTGACACTATTGGAAGTGCACAAACTCATGTACTTCATGCAGGCCGCAGGTGAGCCGCTGCGACTAAAGTTCGCAAAGGGTCCCTACGGACCCTATGCCGAGAACCTCCGGCATGTACTGAGCGCCATAGAGGGACATTTGGTGTCCGGCTACGCCAATGGTGTTGATACGCCTGACAAGCAATTGGACCTGGTACCTGGCGCGCTGGAGGATGCGCGTGCATTCCTCGAGGACAAAGCCGGAACCCAAGCGAACCTTGAGAAGGTTTGCCATCTCGTCGAAGGATTCGAGTCGCCATTCGGCCTGGAGTTGCTGTCAACAGTTCACTGGATCCTCAGTAGGGAGGAGGTCCAATCCGTGGATGACGTCTTGAGGAGAACCTACTCCTGGGCCGATAGAAAAAGGCAGTTCTCCCGGCGCCAGGTTGAGCTTGCGATCGATGTGCTGTATCGCAAGGGTTGGATCGAGAGTCTGGACATATCAGGCCAGGGATGAATACCAACACCACTGAACGCGGGCTCGAGCGGCTGATCTGCACGGCGTTGACCGGGCACGCCTGCGACCCACCCCGACCGGGCGAGATGCGCGACGCGCCTGTGACCTTCGGCGGCGTGGGCTGGATCGGGGGCGGCCCCAACGACTACGACCGTGAGTACTGCGTCGACCTGGCGCAGCTTGCCGCCTTCCTGCGCGGGACCCAGCCCGAAGCGGCCGAGTCCCTGGCGCTCGGCGAGGACGGCCCGACGCGCCGCAACTTCCTGGCCCGCTTGCAGGGCGAGATCAGCAAGCGTGGCACCATCGACGTGCTGCGCCACGGCCTGAAGCACGGGGCACATGACCTCGACCTCTTCTACGGCACGCCGACACCGGGCAACGAGAAGGCCAAGGCGCGATACGAAGCCAACCGCTTCTCGGTCACGCGCCAGCTGCGCTACAGCGGCGACGAGACGCAGTTGGCCCTCGATCTTGTGCTCTTCATCAACGGCCTGCCGGTGGCTACGTTTGAGCTGAAGAACAGCCTCACCAAGCAGACCGTCGACGACGCAGTGTGGCAGTACAAGAAGGATCGTAACCCTCGCGAGAGGCTGTTCGAGTTCGGCCGCTGCGTGGTACACTTCGCGGTGGACGACCACGAGGTGATGTTTTGCATGCACCTGGAGGGCAAGGCGTCGTGGTTTTTGCCCTTCAACCTCGGCTGCAACGACGGCGCGGGCAATCCGCCCAACCCTACAGGCCTCAAGACCGACTACCTGTGGAAGCAGGTGCTGACGCGGGAGAGCCTAACCAATATCCTCGAGAACTACGCCCAGGTGGTGGAATCGAAGGACGAGAAGACCGGGCGAAAGAAGAAGAGACAGATCTGGCCGCGCCACCACCAACTCGACGTCGTGCGAAAGCTCCTGGCCGACGCCGCGGCCTCGGGCGCGGGCAAGCGCTACCTGATCCAGCACTCGGCCGGCAGCGGCAAGTCGTTCTCCATCGCCTGGCTGGCACACCAGTTGATCGTCCTTAACAAGGACGACAAGCCCGTCTTCGATTCGATCATCGTCGTCACCGACCGCCTCATTCTCGACAGGCAGATCCAGCACACCATCAAGCAGTACGCACAGGTGCAGGCAACGGTGGGGCACGCCGAGGACTCCGGCGACCTGCGCCGGTTCATCGAGAGCGGCAAGAAGATTATCATCTCCACGGTGCAGAAGTTCCCTTTCATCCTCGACGAGATCGGCAGCGAGCACCGCGGGAGACACTTCGCCATCATCATCGACGAGGCGCATTCGAGCCAGGGCGGCAAGACAGGCGCGGCCATCTCCCAGGTGCTCTCGGTGGCAGGGGAGGAACTGGAGGACGAGACCTTCGAGGATAAGATCAACCGGCTGATGGAGGCCAAGAAGTTGCTCCCCAACGCCAGCTACTTCGCCTTCACCGCCACGCCCAAGAACAAGACGCTGGAGATCTTCGGCACGCCCTCTCCGCAGCCCGATGGCAAGGTCAAGCATCTGTCCTTCCATAGCTACACCATGAAGCAGGCCATCCAGGAGGGGTTCATCCTCGACGTGCTCGAGCGCTACACGCCGGTGCTGAGCTACTACAAGCTGACCAAGACGGTGGAGGAAGACCCAGAGTTCGATACCAAGAAGGCGAAAAAGAAGCTGCGACGCTATGTCGAGGGACACGACCATGCCATCCGGCTGAAGGCCGAGATCATGGTGGACCACTTCCACGAGCAGGTGGTCGCCCTGGGCAAGATCGGCGGTCAGGCCCGCGCCATGGTGGTGACGGGCGGCATCGAGAGGGCCATCCAGTACTACTTCGCCATCCGCGACTACCTACTCGAGCGCAAGAGCCCGTACCAGGCCATCGTCGCCTTCTCGGGCGAGCACGACTATGGCGGAGCGAGGGTGAGCGAGGCATCACTGAATGGCTTCCCGTCCGGCAAGATCGCCGACAAGATCCAGGAGGATCCCTACCGCTTCCTCGTCTGCGCCGACAAGTTTCAGACGGGCTACGACGAGCCGCTCCTGCACACGATGTACGTGGACAAGGTGCTCTCGGGGATAAGGGCGGTGCAGACACTGTCCCGGCTTAACCGCGCCCACCCCAAGAAGCATGATGTCTTCGTGCTCGACTTCCTGAACGATAGCGACACCATGCTGGAGGGCTTCGCCCCCTACTACCGAACGACGATCCTGGCCGAGGAGACCGACCCTAACAAGCTCCACGACCTGCAGGCGGATCTCGACGGCTACCAGGTCTACACGCCAGAACAGGTCGATGACTTCGTGAGACGGTATCTCGACGGAGCCGACCGCGACCAGCTCGACCCCATCCTCGACGCCTCCGTGGCGGTCTATAGGGCCGAGCTCGATGAGGACGGTCAGGTGGATTTCAAGGGCAAGGCCAAGGCCTTCACCCGCACCTATGCCTTCCTCTCATCGGTTCTGCCCTACACCAATGTCGAGTGGGAGAAACGCTCGATCTTTCTGAACTTCCTCGTCTCCAAGCTGCCCGCGCCAGTGGAGCCGGACCTCTCCAGGGGAATGCTGGAGGCTATTGATATGGACAGCTACCGCATCGAGAAAAAGGCGGCGATGAAGATTCAGATGCCCGACGAGGACGGCGAGATCGGGCCCGTGCCCACCAGCGGCGGTGGCTACCAGCCCGAGCCGGAGCTGGATCGGCTCTCGAACATCATCAAGGCCTTCAACGAGCAGTTCGGCAACATCCCCTGGGCCGACACCGATCGCGTGCACGAACTCATCACCGTGGACATCCCGGCTCGCGTTGCCGCGGACACGGCCTACAAGAACGCCCAGAAGATCCCCGACAAGCAGAACGCCCGCATCGAGCACGACAAGGCGCTGCAGCGCGTGATGACTGCGGTGCTCAAGGACGATACAGAGCTTTTCAAGCAGTTCGTGGACAACGAGGGCTTCAGGCGCTGGCTCACCGACACCGTGTTCGCGCTCACCTACGTGCAACCAGGGCCGGCGGCCTAAGTACTGACTTCACCGGCGCTCCCTCCGAGCGCCACCCCAGCCCCGGCGCCAGCGCTTTTTTAAGGTTCTTTCCGGCCAAAGTACTTGCCACAGCCCAGGTTGTGTGCTAAGCTGTTAGTACCTCGGCACAACATCTTGTGGAGGTGCGAGTGCTGCGCGGCACATCTAGTGCAGGGTTGCCTGCTACGAGCGAGTATGCACCAGGCGACGGTGAAGAAAGGGGGTGGGCGAATAGCGAAGACCTTGAGTACTGATTCCCAGGGCGCAGGTATTCCGGAGACTAGATTAGGTTTAGGGAGGAAAGAATGACTAGGAAAGTCTCATTTGTGATGCTGGTGGTAATGGGGCTGGGCCTGCTGCTCACGGCCTGCGCCACGCCGGTGCCGCCGGCGCCGACGACACCGCCAGAAGCGGAAGTGATCAAAGCGGCGTTCGTTTATGTCGGCCCCGTCGGAGACCATGGGTGGACGTTCGCCCACGATCAAGGCCGCCAGTACCTGGAAGCCAATGTCCCC
>Ga0315285_10007834_pt1 | contig 10975 bp, 9 predicted proteins | sample YL17G09_36_MG_FD_203698 | JGI IMG/M metagenome (GOLD analysis project Ga0315285, IMG submission 203698) | Sediment microbial communities from Yellowstone Lake, YNP, Wyoming, USA - YL17G09_36 | ecosystem: Environmental > Aquatic > Freshwater > Lake > Sediment | place: USA: Wyoming | collected... | reverse complement strand
GCCCGCCCGGCCCGCACGAACCGCTCCGCCTGTCCCTTGTCGTCAGCCATGGTGACCATTTTACCGCCCCGCGGCGGCAAGGAACATACGATTCTTAGCAGGGACCTGCCGGTCAGAACTGGCGGAAGTAGCACCGCACATCCTCCACGGGCTGGCGCGGCGTCCAGTAGGTCTTCGCGGATGCATCGAACCGGCGGTGCAGGACGTCGCGCCCCAGGAGCCGGAAGGCCAGCGCGATCGGCGTGAAGACACCGAAGTACAGCACCGCCAGAATCACGAATGAAACCACGATGCCGATCGGCAAACTCACGGCCGAGATTACGACGTAGAGGGGCAAGAGATACTTCGGGTGAAAGATCGCCGACAGGATCCATATCCCAATGGCCGCCCACATCAGACCGATTAGGACCGCGTCAGAGTCGCACGCGTGCGCGGCGCCTTGGGCGGCCATCTTTACCGTCGCGGCCGCAGCCAGCAGGGAGAACACGACCGTCCCGGCCAGGCCAAAGACGCGAAGGTGGCGTTGGTCCGGCTTCCAGTTTATCTCCACAAGCGGCATGGTTAAGTTCCTATCGCAGATAGCGAGAAGGTCCTGTGGATCCTATAGGTCCTATAGGTCCCATACGGCCTATGGGACTTATAGCCGGCGCCGTGCGTTGTGGCCACAGGTCCGCTCTCAATCCGGCGCGAATCTCGCCAGGTGCTCGTTGACGTCAAAGGTTTCCGCGGCCGGCTGATCGGCCTTGTAAGCGATGCAGTCCTCCAGCACCAGCACATCCATATTGGTTGCCAGGAAGCACCGCCAGGCGTCGGCGGGCGAGCAGACGATCGGCTCGCCTCGGACGTTGAAGCTCGTGTTGATCACCAGCCCGCAGCCGGTGCGGTCGCGGAATCGCCGCAGCAGGCGGTAGAAGCGCCCGTGGCGCTGTGCGTCGACGGTCTGCACGCGGGCCGAGCCGTCTACGTGCGTTACGGCCGGGATTGCCGACCCCGCCGCGGCCGAGGCCGACATCAGCCGGGCGATGACATCGTCGTCGGCTTGGCGGGCTTGCTCGCCGCGCGCGGCATCGCCGTCATCGCGTTTATCGCCGGGTGGGGCCTTGGCGCCCCGCACGGGCGCCGTCAGCAGCATGTACGGGCTTTCGACGCCGTCGGGCAGGTCGAACCACCGCCGGGCGTCCTCGGCCAGGACGCTCGGCGCCAGCGGCCTGAACGACTCGCGGAACTTGATCTTGCGGTTCAGCAGCGACTGCATCTTGGGATTGCGGGCGTCGGCGAGGATCGACCGGTTGCCCATCGCACGCGGGCCGAACTCCATCGGGCCGTGGAAGTGCCCCACCACCATGCCGGCCTCGATGGCGCGTGCGATCTCGTCCAGCAGCGCATCCTCATCGGCGCGGATGTGGAACTTCGCCCCGACGCCGGTGAGAAACTCGCGGGCCTCGTCGGCAGACCACGCCGGGCCAAGCAGCGAGCCGCGCTGGCCGTCATGCACGCCGTCGGCGTGCCGCGGCTTGTCCAGCAACTGGTGCCAGACGAACATCGCCGCGCCCAGCGCGCCGCCGGCGTCCCCCGCGGCCGGCTGAATCCAAAGCCGATCAAATATCCCCTCGCGCAGGATTCGCCCGTTGGCGACGCAGTTCAGGGCGACCCCGCCGGCCAGGACGAGGTCCTTCATTTTCGTCTCGGCCGCAACGTGCCGCGCCATTCGCAGCATTATCTCCTCCGTGACGGCCTGGATGGACGCCGCAAGGTCCATCTCGCGAGTTGTCAGCGGCGCCTCGGGCTTTCGCGGCGGGCCGGCAAATAACCGCTCGAACGCCCGTGAGGTCATCGTCATGCCGGAGCAGTAGTTGAAGTACCGCATGTCCATGCGGAAGCTGCCATCGTCCTTCAGGTCGATCAGCTCATCGAGGATCACGTCTCGGTATCGCGGCTGCCCGAAGGGCGCCAGGCCCATCAGCTTGTACTCCCCGCTGTTGACGCGAAACCCGCAGAAGTACGTGAAGGCCGAGTACAGCAGCCCCAGCGAGTGCGGAAAGCGCAGCTCGTGCGACAGCTCGATCCGGTTTGCGCGCCCGACGCCCAGCGATGCCGTCGCCCATTCGCCGACGCCGTCGACGGTCAGGATCGCAGCCTGCTCGAACGGCGACGGGAAGAACGCCGCGGCCGCGTGGGACTCGTGATGCTCGGGAAAGATGTACCGGCCCTTGTAGCGATCCTTCACCGCTCCGCCGCCGGCTGCCCCGGCGCCGGCCAGGCCGCGGTCGATCTCGCGCGGCGTGTGGAGCTTTTGGCGCAGCCAGATCGGCAGGGCTGCGATGAACGCCCGGAACCCTCGCGGCGCCACGGCCAGCCAGGTCTCCAGCAGCCGCTCGAACTTCAGCAGCGGCTTGTCGTAGAACGCGACGTAGTCGATCTCCGCCGGGCTGATTGCCCCCGCTTGCAGGCAATACTCGACTGTCCGGGCTGGAAAGCCGCTGTCGTGCTTGACGCGCGTGAAGCGCTCCTCCTGGGCAGCCGCGATGATTGCCCCGTCGCGCACCAGGCAGGCGGCGGAGTCGTGGTAAAACGCCGAAATGCCCAGGATGTCCATGTTTATATCACCCCAGCGCCACGTCGAGCGTCATCATTATCGCGAAGCCCACGATAAGGCCCATGGTGGCCAGGTCCACGTTGCCCTTGTTCTGGCTTTCGGGGATGAGCTCCTCGGCGACCACGAAGATCATTGCCCCGGCTGCGAAGGCCAGTGCGTACGGCAGCACGGACGCCATGGTTATGACGAGAAATGCCCCGATCACGCCGGCGATTGGCTCGACGATGGCCGAGAGCTGCCCGTACCAGAAGCTTCGCAGGCGGCTCATGCCCTCTCGGCGAAGCGGCAAGGCCACGACCGTGCCTTCGGGGAAGTTCTGAAGGCCGATGCCGATCGCCAGCGCGAGCGCCGAACCGAGCTGGGCGGTGCGGGCTGCGCCGGTCATCCCGGCCGCGGCGCCGAACGCCACTCCGACGGCCAGGCCCTCGGGTATGTTGTGGATGGTTATCGCCAGGACCAGCAGCGTGCTTCGCCGCCAGGACGTGTGAAGCCCCTCGGGGTCCCGCAGGCCGGGGTGCAGGTGAGGCAGGATGCGGTCTATCACCCGCAGGAACACCGCCCCCAGCAGGAACCCCACCAGTGGCGGGACCCATTTCCACGTCGGGCCGTACGACTTCTCAGCCATGTCGATAGCCGGCGCCAGCAGCGACCAGAAGCTCGCGGCGATCATCACCCCGCCGGCCATGCCGAGCGACGCGTCGAGAAACTTCTGGTTCAGGCGTTTGGAGAAGAATACCAGGGCCGCACCCGCGGCCGTCAGGCCCCAGGTGAACAGCGTGGCTATCAACGCCTGAACGATCGGATTCAGGTTGTAAAGCCAATCCATCCGCATCGCTCCCGTGTCCGGCCGGCCAAGTGAGCCCGCGCCGCCGAGCCCGGCCGCAACGTGAGCTTACAGACTGCGGCGGCATCGCACAATCTTGTGTTGGCGTCCCTTTCTTTGTGGCCGCGGGTTTGTTAGATTGAATGGACTTTCCCTACTACCTATTACCTACTACCTTCCTTCAGGAGCAGGAGACCAGCATGCGAGATAACGCGCGAAGCAACATGACCAGGCGGGGTTTTCTAAAGGCACTCGGCTTCGGCGCGGCGGCGGTTGCCGTCGGGCCGGCACTGCGGCGCGCCGCGCTTGCCGCGGGCGACGCTACCGCCCCGGCAGCACCTGGTGGCAATGGTGCCAGTGATGGTAAAAAGCTCAACTTCGTCATCATCTTCACGGACGACCAGGGCTACCAGGACGTCGGATGCTTCGGCTCGCCGAAGATAAAGACACCCAACCTCGACCGCATGGCCGCCGAGGGGATGAAGTTCACGGACTTCTACGTCGCCGCCAGCGTCTGCTCGCCAAGCAGGCTGGCGCTGATGACCGGCTGCTACCCGCCGCGAGTCGGCAACCTGCCGGTGCTGTCCCCCGGCAGCAAGATCGGGATCAACCCCGAGGAAACCACCATCGCGGAAATCCTCAAGTCCGCCGGCTACGCCACGGCCGCTATCGGCAAGTGGCACCTCGGCTACCAGAAGCAGTTCCTGCCGACCAGCAACGGCTTTGACAGCTACCTCGGCGTGCCGTACAGCAACGACATGACCGTGGCCGCGGACATGGAATTCGCGCCCGACGCACGACTCGACGAGGGTTTCACGGCGGAGAAGGTCAAGGCAGGCGAGAAACAGAAGAATCAGGTCCCGCTGATGCGCGACGAGAAGGTCGTCGATTACCCCGTCGACCAGACCAAGCTCACACAGCGTTACACGGCCGAGGCGGTCAGGCTGCTGAACCTGAACAAGGACCGCCCGTTCTTCATCTACCTCGCCCACACCATGCCGCACGTGCCGCTGCACGCGTCGGGGAAGTTCAAGGGCATCAGCGCACGCGGGCTTTACGGCGACACCATCGAGGAGATCGACTGGTCCGTCGGCGAGGTACTCAAGACGATCAAGCAGCTCGGCCTGGACGACAACACGCTGGTGTTCTTCTGCTCGGACAACGGCCCGTGGCTGGCCAAGGGCGCCGACGCCGGCTGCGCGCTGCCGCTGCGGGACGGCAAGTTCAGCACGTGGGAAGGCGGCATGCGCGAACCGACGATCATGCGGCTGCCAGGCAAGATCCCGGCCGGGACCGTGTGCTCGGAGGTCGCAGGCACGATCGACATGCTGCCGACAATCGCCAGGCTCGCTGGCGCCAAGCTGCCGGCCCGCCTGATCGACGGCAAGGACATCTGGCCGCTGATGACCGGCCAGGACGGCGCCAAGTCGCCTCACGAGGCCTATTACTATTACCGCGGCGGCACGCTGGAGGCCCTGCGGCAGGGCAAGTGGAAGCTCCACCTTGCCGGCAAGCCCGCGGCGGCGAAGAAGGCCGCCAAGAACGACGCCAAGAAGAAGGCCGAGCCCGCGGCACCGGAACTCTACGACCTGTCCGCCGACATCGGCGAGACGACCAACGTCGCCGACAAGAACCCCGACGTGGTGTCGGCGCTGACCAAGCTCGCCCACGCATTCGACGCCGAGCTCAAGGCCAACGCCCGCCCGCCGGGAAAGGTCTAGCAGCAGCCGAAGGCCGCATACGATTGCGGATTGCGGATTGCGGATTGCGGATTGTCCCGAGCGAGGTCGAGGGGCGGATTGCTTACCGCGGCGTAGCCGGGCGGATTATCCCATTCTGTCGCCCGCACCCGGCGCAAATGGCCGACGCCGCCTTGCCGGACGGATGCGCCGAGCGTACACTGTCTGCCGGTGAGTTTATCCAAGAGCAATGAAAGGCGGAACATGACGGAAGACAACACACAGGCAAAACCGGCCCAGACGCCGGCGGCCTTACCAGCGGCAATACCGGCGGAGACGCCGTCGGGCAAACCGATCGTACAGTACGAGGACTTCGCCAAGCTGGACCTTCGCGTGGCCAGGATCGTCGCGGCCGAGGCGCACCCCAACGCCGACAAGCTGATCGTCTTGAAGATTGACATGGGCGGCGGGCAGGAGCGGCAGATATTGGCGGGCATTCGCCAGTGGTACGCCCCGGAGCAGTTGGTGGGCAAGAGCATCGTCTTGGTGGCCAACCTCGCTCCGCGAAAGATGCGCGGGCTCGAGAGCAACGGCATGCTCCTGGCGGCCACGGTGAAGGAAGGCGATGAATACCGCGACGTGGTTGTCATCACGCCGGACCGCGAAGTTCCGCCGGGCTCGCCGGTTTCGTAAGGAATCCCTTCCCGGAAGAATGGTGTGGTCCCAAGAACCTGGCGCGCTGAAGCGAGGTGCGTGTTCAGCGGTCAGGCTTTCAGCCCCGTTCACGGGGCTTCGCCCCTAAGGGGTTTAGACCAGGGCTTTTAGCCCTGGGGCCATCTGGGCACTCTGCTTTTTCTGTTTAGCACGCTCTCAGCGTGCTTTTGGCCGGCTTCAGCCTAAAGGCGATGAAGAACGGGTAAGCGCGCTGAAAGCGTGCTGATAGGAAATACCAACAAGAGCGAGTAGCGCTTTATCCGCCAACCAGGCCTAAAAGGCCTGGCCTATACCCCCGCTATCGCGGGGGCAAAGCCCCGTGAACGGGGCTGAAGACAATAACGCCAGACAGGCACCTCCCCGACGCGAGCAGGCCGTGGGCGGCGCGAATGCCTATTGCCCCGCCGTTTCCAGCGCGAGTGCGGCGGCGTTATCGCTGGCCGAGCCGGCCCGGGCGGCGCGGAGGTTGTCGGTCATGGCCAGCAGGTCGCGGCGAGTCTGGCAGAGCCAGCCGTAGTCTTCCATCACTTCCAGCACCGTACCGGTGACTTCGCCGATGCGTCCGTGCCAGGGCATCAGTTCCGGCACGAGGCGCCGGCCGGCCAGGATGTTCACCAGCGACAGGTGCGGCGTTCGCAGCAGCCAGCGGCCGAGGAGGTTGTAGCTGAGCCTCCCAACGCGGTAGAAGATGACCATCGGCACGCCGAAGTACGCCACCTCCAGCGTGACGGTGCCGCTGGTGGCCAGGGCGAAGTGGCTATCGGCCAGGACTTCCCGGGTCCGCCCGACGGCTACTTCCACGTCGGCGTCTGCAAGCAGCGGGCGGAGCATTTCGGCGCAGCGGTCAGTCCGGGCGGTGACGGTGCATTTGGCCGCCGGCCAGCGGCTGCGGATAACCCCGGCCGCGGCGGCAAGGGCCGGTGCGTGCCCGCGGATTTCGCCGGGCCTGCTGCCTGGCAGCAGGGCAATCCGCCACGTGCCGTTGGCCCATGCCTCGGCCAGGTCCGGCAGCTTCTGCGGCCTGGGCCCCAGCGTGTCCAGCAGTGGATGGCCCACGTATGTCGCGTTGACGCCGCGGTGCCGCAGGTAGGGCTGCTCAAACGGCAGTATGCATCCGACCTGGTCGGTCAGCCGGGCGAGCTTCTTGACTCGCCACGGCGCCCACGCCCAGACCTGCGGGGCGATGTAGTAAAACACCTTGGCGCCGCACCGCTTGGCCTCGGCCGCCAGGTGCCAGTTCAGCGCCGGGCTGTCCACCGGGATGTGCAAATCCGGGCGGATCTCGGCGATGCGGCGGCGGATTTGCCGGACCTTCCTGTAGTAGTACCCGAACTGCGTAATCGCCCCGCCGGCCATGCTGGCGCGTTTGGTCAGGTCGGCGACCACTTCGCATCCCGCGGCCGCCATCTTCTCGCCCGCCACGCCGATGAACCGCGCATCCGGCCTGAGGCGGCGCATGGCGGCGATGAGGCGGCTGGCGTGTTCGTCGCCGCTTGCCTCGGCGGCTGAGATGAAGATTGTCAGCGGGCGGTCGGTCATGTTGAAAGAAAGGTAGTAGGTAGTAGGGGTCAGGCGACAGCCATCGTCCTCGTTCTCGTTCTCGTCCTCGTTCTCGGCTCTTCATTTCGTCGGGTGAGCCGAAGGCTCATGTACGACTGCTCCAAGCCGCGTGCAGTCTTCATCGCGGGCAGCCTAATCGCCGATCCCCATTGCCCCGCCGCGGCTCTCGGCGGAGGCTATGGCAGAGGCGATGGCGTGGGTGTCGATGTGGCTGATGGAGATCAGGATGCTCGAAAGCCCCTGCCGGTCGGCGATCAGCCTGCACTGGCCTGTAAGCTTGACCAAGGGCTTGCCCGAGGGCGTGTTGACGACCTCGATGTCCGTCCAGGCGATGCCGTCCTTCCAGCCGGTGCCCAGGAGCTTCAACACGGCCTCCTTGGCGGCGAATCGCCCGGCCAGGTGCTCCAGTTCGCGTTTTCGCCCGCGGCAATAGGCAAGCTCGTTCTTGGTGTATATGCGATTGAGAAACCGCTCGCCATGGCGGCCTATGGCCTCGGCCAGACGCTTGCAGTCCACCAGGTCAATTCCGTGTGCCACTACGGTCATTGTTAAGACCTCAGACCTCAGACTCCAGGCCCATCAGTTCAGTGTTCCGCTTCTTAACAAATCCGAATCTCGAATTTCGAAATACGAAACAAACTCAAAGCACCAAATCCAAAACAAGGCTCCCAAGGGGCACAAGTGGACTTTGGGCGATATTATGCCGACCGCCGGCGTTTGGAGCATTTGAATTTAGTAATTTGGATTTGTTTCGGATTTCGAAATTCGAGATTCGGGTTTTTTGACTCATGATAATGCGCACTATTCATGGTGCACTACAGTAACGCTGATGCCAGCGTGCCAGTCAAGCCTGCTCATCCGCGGTGTCGATGAGTTCGCGGATTTCCGGCGGCAGGAAGCGGTCCTCGACCTGCCGGCGTCCTCGGAGCGACGCGGCCAGCACGCCGAGCTGGTCGCTGGGGCTTGCGGCGGGGTCCAGGAACAGTATCTCCCGGCCCTTGAGCTTGACCATTGCCCCGCCGGGATGCTCCGAGCCGTTGGAAGCGCCCGGCACGCGGCGGACCTCCAGGCCGATCTGCTCGGCCAGGTCCAGCAACATCCGCAGTTGACTGCTTTTTTCCATGTTGTTCCCTGTTTCTTGCCCGACTCAAGTTCGAGGCCGCAACCGCCGATATCTGGTATGGAGTCCAAGGCCGGGGATCGTTCATAGCGGCCGGTGCGTTGCTTGGCAAGAGCTTGGGCGGCAAATATGGACCAAAGTTCAGATCTCGACATCCATCCCGACGCGGTAGACGGCCTGCAAGCCGCAAAACAGGCCCTTCGGGAACAGCTCCACGACGGCAAGCGGTGGGCCACTCACTCCGAACGTCTCGAACAGCTAATCGCCGAGAACCAGGCCCTTCGCCAGCAGCTCATCCGCACGCAGCGGCTGGCGGCGCTTGGGACCATGTCCGCGATGGTCGCCCACGAGTTCAACAACATCCTCACGCCGATCATAAGCTACGCCCAGATGGCCCAGCGCAATCCGTCCATGACCGCCAAGGCGCTGGACCGGGCCTTCGACGGCGGGCAGCGGGCGACGGACATCTGCCGGGCTATCCTCGGCCTGGCCCGGGACGCGCCGGCCGAGACGGTCCGCGTAAACCTCGGCCAGTTGATCAGCGACACCCTGCTGGCCATAGGACGCGACCCCAAGCGCGACGGCATCGAGATCATCGTCCGCACGCAGGCGGACCTGTCGATTGTCACTCGCAAGATCGAGCTCCAGCAGGTGCTTCTGAACCTGTTGCTCAACGCCCGCGCGGCCGTGCTGGCAAAGAACACCACCCGGCGGATCGAGATCTCCGCCTCCGCGGCCGGGACCGACGCGGTCATCCATGTCAGCGACAACGGGGTGGGCATTCCGCGCGAGAACATCAAGCGGATATTTGAGCCGTTCTTCACCACCAAGCCCAGCCCGGAGGGCAAGCCCGGAGGGCACGGTCTGGGCCTGGCGGTCTGCCGCGAGATAGTCCAGTCGCTCAAGGGCGAAATCTCCGTTCAGTCCACCCCAGGCTGCGGGGCGACCTTCACGATTCTCCTGCCCGCCTTGCCGATCGCCAGCTAACGCCCGGAACCTGCCTGCCGGCAGGCATGCCTGGAACCCGGAACCTGGAACCCGGAATCTGGAACCCGGAACCCGGAACAGCGGAGTAAAAAGGACCTGTGTGGGCGTTGTTTCCGTTCTCCCGTTTCTTCCGGTTTCCGAGTGTTGAGTTCCTGGTTCCGCTGTTTCCGCTACATCAGCCCCGCCAGTTGATGCGCTCATCCCCCCACGATTTTGCTTCGCCCTCCACACGCGGGCGGTTACGATGGCACAAGTCGTGGTGTGTCTTGCCGCGTGGCTTCGGCGCTTCCGGCGTCGGAGGCAGGTCTGAGTAAGACGGTGTCAGTGCAGGTCCAGTAATTTCCCGGGAGACCAGGAATGAGATGCGTCGAACGAGGTGTGGGACATTTTCGGTTTGTCATCGTTATCTCGGCGGCGGTGCTGTCGCTGGCGGCCGGGGCATTGGCCCAACAGGGTCATGCGATTACCGATGAGGCCGTCCAGAAGGCCATCGAAAAAGGGGTAAAGTACCTCTGGTCAACACAGCAGGCCGATGGAAGCTGGGCCGCCGCGAACACCGGGCATGACGACTTGTACACGATCGGCCCGACCGCAATCTGCGCGTACGCCCTGATGGAAAGCGGCGTCCACCCGTCGGAGCCGAAGCTCGCCAAGGCCCTGGCTTACATCACCAAGCAGCAGTCCGATATGACCTACTGCCTGGCGTTCAGGGCGCTGGCCTTCTCGACGGCGGCCAGGAAAGACCCCAAGCAGGCGAAGTACAGGCAGATTCTGCGTCAGGACGTCCGCACGCTGATCCTGAGCGCGGACGAAAAGGGCGGCTACTCGTACTGGTCCAGGGGCCCGCAGCAAAGCGGCATGCCGACTGTTACCAACCTGGCCACCGACGGGCCGGACCATTCCAACTGCCAGTACGCCCTGCTGGGCGTCTGGGCAGGCGCCATGCGCGGCGAGGAGATACCCAAACAGTATTGGGAATTGACGCTGAAGTTCTGGCTCAGCCGCCAGCTCGCCACCGGCGGCTGGGGCTACAGCACGAAACTGCGAAGCGAATCGGACATATCGATGACCCTGGCGGGCCTGGCGAGCCTCTACGTATGCATTGACAACCTCTACAACGAGGCCAGCCTGTCCTGCAAGGGCAACACGGAGCTGCCGGCCGTGAAGAAGGCGATGGACTACGTCGGCTCGCACTTCGATGAGATCCGCAGCCGGGCGTGGTTTTACTACGTGCTCTATGGAGTCGAGCGCGTGGCCCTGGCCACGGGGTACAAGTACTTCGGCAAGCACGACTGGTACAAGGAAGGTCGCAGTGAGCTCCTGGCCCGCCAGCAGCCCGACGGCTCCTGGGATTACGGCGCCGGCCCGATCGGCGGCGGGCTTAACACGTCCACGTCATACGCCCTGCTGTTCTTGCTTCGTGGCAGCAGGCCGGTGGTCTTCAACAGGCTCGAATACGAAGGCGACTGGAACAACCGCCCCCGCGGCCTGGCAAA
>Ga0315285_10007833_pt1 | contig 10976 bp, 8 predicted proteins | sample YL17G09_36_MG_FD_203698 | JGI IMG/M metagenome (GOLD analysis project Ga0315285, IMG submission 203698) | Sediment microbial communities from Yellowstone Lake, YNP, Wyoming, USA - YL17G09_36 | ecosystem: Environmental > Aquatic > Freshwater > Lake > Sediment | place: USA: Wyoming | collected... | reverse complement strand
CTGACCCGAGAGGCGGTGGCGGAAACCCTGGGACTGTCGCTGCACAGGGATGCGCAGCTACAAGAGAACCTGGAGTCTTTCTTCGCTTCCATGGGGCGTAAGATGTCGCCTACCAACCTGAAGCAGGCGGACCTCATAGGCGACGCGGCTCCCATCACCGCGCGCCTGGGCACGGCCCCCGGCCAATGGCTGGAGGGCGAGGACCGGATAATCGTCCTTGTACCCGGCGTGCCGCGAGAGATGCGCGACATGATCGAGACAGATGTCATGCCGCTGCTCTCGCAGCGCTTTTCCCTGCAAGAGACCGCAAGGGACATCACCCTGCTGGTGGCCGCACGACCCGAGTCGGAGCTGGCGGAGCAGGTGCAGGATGCCCTCTCGGACATACAGGGTATAGGTGTGTCGTACCGGGCGATGATGGGCCAGATCGAGGTGAAGCTGAAGGCGCGTGAGGACGGCGCCGACCTGGCGGAGGCGGAAAGGCGTGTGAGAGAGGCACTGGGGCCCTGGGTGGTGGCGGAAGGAGCGGAGACCCTCGAGGGAAACCTGGGCCGCGAGCTGCGTTCACGCGGTATGGCCCTTGCCGTGGCCGAGTCCCTCACCGGCGGCATGGTGGGAGAGAGGATAACACGTGTTCCTGGCAGCTCGGACTATTTTCGGGGAGGAATGACCGTTTATACCTACGAGGCCAAGGAGAGGCTGTTGGGGGTCGATAGGCAGCTGCTCGAAAACAGGGGCGCGGTGAACGAGGAAGTAGCCAAGGCCATGGCGATGGGGGTGAGGGAGCGCTTCTCCTCGCACATAGGTATAGCACTGACCGGAGTCGCCGGCCCGGAGAGCGGCGGTGAAAAGGAGCCGCCGGGAACGGTGGCCTTCGGCCTCGCGGACGACGCAGGGGTGTACGGCTGGAAGTACCGCCTGCCGGGGGACCGGGAGATGGTGCGCCAGTTCGCGACAACGGTGATGCTGACCATCGCCTACCTATACGTGCGAGGCGAGGATGTGGCTGATGTCCGATAAGAAGCTCCGGCTGTTCGTAGCCGCCGACATCCCCGGGGAAGCAAGGGAACTTATCTACGCGACGGTGCAAGGGTTAAGGACCGAAGTCGTGGACGCGCGCTGGGTGAAACCTACAAACCTCCACCTCACCCTCAAATTCATCGGCGAGTACGGGGAGGAGGAACTGGACCGGCTGTCGAACGGGTTACGGGCGGTGGCCGAACGCTGCCGGGCTTTCAAGGCTGCACTGGGGGGATGCGGAGCGTTCCCTTCGCAGAGAAAGGCTCGCGTGATATGGGTCGGCATGTACACGGGAGTGGAGGAGGCAGGCGCTATAGCTAAGAAACTGGATGCCAGGTTAAAGAAGATAGGGGTGAAGCGCGAGGAGCGCTTATTCCGAGGGCACCTGACCCTGGCCAGGCTCAAGCGGCCCTGTGATTGTACGGATGTCCTGGAGGATATGGCGGACAGGCTAAAGGGATTGCAGGACTTGCCCTTCGAGGTGGAGGAGATAGTGCTCTACCGCAGCATCCTTAGCCCGCAGGGCCCCATGTATAACGCGCTGGAGAGGATAAGACTGGGAGGAGTGCCGCGTGAGGAAGGTTAAGCTGGCGCCGTCACTGCTCAACGCCGACTTCAGCGACCTGCGGGAAGCCGTCTCCATCATCGAGGGCGTGGCCGACGTCGTCCACCTGGACGTGATGGACGGCAACTTCGTCCCTAATATCACCTTTGGTCCCCTGGTGGTGAAGGCAATAAGGGCCGTTACTTCGCTGCCCCTGGACGTACACCTGATGATCGCCCACCCCGCCGAGTACGTGGAGGATTTCGTTAAAGCGGGAGCGGACTGGATTTCCTTCCACGCCGAGGTGACCCGTCACCCGGGGGAGATCTTGGGATCGATCCGCAGCCATGGCAAGCGGGCGGGAGTGGTCATCAACCCCCAGACCCCGGCAGAGCGCCTCTTCGAGTACCTGGACCTCGTGGACTTCGTCCTGGTGATGACGGTTATACCGGGGTTCGGTGGCCAGCAGATCATTCCGGAGGCGCTGGAAAAGGTGGGAGCGCTGAAGGCGGAAGCCGCCCGACAGGGATTAAACCTTGAGGTCGAAGTGGACGGTGGGGTGAAGACGGAGAACCTGGACATCGTACTGGCCGCCGGCACCGACATCGTAGTGGTCGGCTCCTCCATCTACGCTGCCCCCAACCCGCGCCAGGCCGCTATGGACATCCGGGCCATCCTGGACAGCGCTTGAATGATAGCTTCTATGGACAAGCGCGAGTATTTGGCCATATAATTTTTATGTAAGACATAAAAGGTCTTCGGGGCAGGGTGAAAACCCCGACCGGCGGTGAAAGTCCGCGAGCCGCAAGGCAGAGCCGGTGAAATCCCGGCACCGACGGTGAGAGTCCGGATGGGAGAAGACCTCCAGGCGATGTTATGGGCGCCGGGTTTTCTCCCGACGCCTTTTATTTACGGTGGGTCTGCGCCTGGACATTTCCGAATGTACAGGCCTGACGCCCGTGAAACATTGAAAGGCGGGTCTGCGCCTGGACGCTTATCGCGAGGAGCAAAGCGACGTGGCGATCTCGTATCAGGTATACGAGAGACTTGGAGGGCACATAGCGCCTGGCGCCCGTCGAGCTTCAGGAGAAAGATGACTTTGGACACAGATGACAGGCGGTACATGAGGAAAGCCCTTTTCCTGGCTGCCAGGGGGAAAGGGATGGTCCACCCCAACCCCATGGTAGGAGCCGTCGTGGTCAAGGAAGGCAGGATACTGGGCACCGGTTATCACCGCGGACCGTTCACGTCTCACGCGGAGGCCGAGGCACTGGGGCAGGCAAGGAGGGAGGCCGCCGGGGCGGTGCTCTACGTGACCCTTGAACCGTGCAGTCACCAGGGCAGGACGCCCCCTTGCACCGATGCCATACTGAGTGCTGGTATAGAGAGGGTGGTCATCGCCGCGTTAGACCCCAATCCGCATATAAGCGGTGGGGGAATGGAGAGGTTGAGAGAAGCAGGACTGGAGGTCGAGAGCGGGCTTTTGGCAGAGGATGCATCGCGTCTCAATGCGGCATACGAGAAATACGTGCTTACGGGAAGACCCCTGGTCACCGTGAAGATGGCTGCAACGGCCGACGGAAAGATCGCGGCACGCGGCGGTGCCTCCAAATGGATCACCGGCGAGAAGGCGAGGAGGCTCGTGCACTGCATGCGCCGGGAGAGCGACGCGGTAATGGTGGGAAAGGGGACGGTGGAGGCTGACGACCCTGAGCTCACCGTGCGCATGGTACCACTGCGCGGCGCCAAGCCTCCTACACGTGTCGTCGTGGATTCTCACCTGTCCATGCCGGCGGGATGCAAGCTGGCGCAGGGAGGGGAGCCACGGGTGGTGGTAGCTACAACGGCTGCACACGACGCGGAAAAGGCGGCGCTGTTGCGGGAGAGGGGAATCGAGGTACTTGTACTTTCGGAACGCATCGGGCAAGTGGACCTGGGCGAACTCATGGCAGCGCTGGGCGAGAGGGAGGTAGCGCAGCTGCTCGTGGAAGGTGGGCCGGCCCTGGTGACCTCTCTTTTCGAGCGGGGCCTGGCGGACAGGCTTGCCCTGTTCATAGCTCCCAAAGTGTTCGGCGACGAGCGGGCGAGGTCCTGGGTAGAAGGCAGGGAGGTCACCGACCCGGACCAGGCGCTGCCCCTCACTTGGATGAACCTGCGCCGGGTGGGTGACGATCTGCTGCTCGAAGCGGAGATATCAGGACGGGAGTAGACGATGTTCACGGGTATCATCGAGGAGGTCGGGAGCGTAAAGGAGCTCAAGGTCCTTGGAAAAGGGGCACGCATAACTGTTGCCAGCCGGTGGATATGGGAGGAGCTGGAGATCGGCGATTCGGTGGCGGTTAACGGCGTCTGCCTTACCACGGTAGAGAAAGGCGCCGGCGCTTTCACGGCGGACATCTCGGAGGAGAGCCTGGGCCGCTCCAATCTAAAGGAGCTCAAGCGTGGCATGGCGGTGAACCTGGAGAGGGCACTGAGCCTGGGCTCGCGACTGGGCGGACATATCGTACAGGGGCACGTGGACGGAGTGGGCAAGGTGAAGACGGTGAGGAAATCGGGTGAAGGCCGTGTCTATGCCTTCTCCGCGCCCCCGGAAGTCGCAGGCTACCTGGTGGAGAAAGGCTCCATTGCGGTGGATGGGATAAGCTTGACCATAAGCGCCCTCGGGGAGGGGGAGTTCAGCGTGGCGGCCATCCCCCATACCGTCAAGGAGACCAATCTGAAGGGGATCAAGGCGGGGGACGCCGTGAACCTGGAGGTCGACATAATAGCGAAATACATACGCAGGTACATAGAGCGCGGTATGCCCGGCGCGGATACGGCCGGGGAAGGCGGCAGCTCCTTTTACGACAAGATGGTTGAGGGAGGGTTTGCGTGATGGAAGAAGAGTTGAAAAAGGAAGAGAGCCCCTTCGATACTATCGAAGGGGCGATCGAGGACATCCACGAGGGAAAGATCGTCATCGTCGTGGACGACGAGGACCGTGAGAACGAAGGCGATTTCCTCATGGCGGCGGCCAGGGTCACGCCCGAGTCCGTAAACTTCATGGCCAAGTACGGACGCGGGCTGATCTGTATGCCGTGCATCGGGAAGAGATTGGACGAGCTGAACATCCATCCCATGGTGAGCAACAACACCTCGACCCACGAGACGGCTTTTACCGTGTCCATCGGTGCGAAGGGAAAGATAACCACCGGCATCTCGGCGTACGACCGGGCGGTTACCATCCAGACCGTACTCGATCCCGGCACCCTGCCGGAGGACATCTCCAGGCCGGGCCATGTCTTTCCCCTGCGGGCACGCGACGGCGGCGTGCTGCGCAGGGCGGGACATACCGAGGCAGCGGTGGACCTGGCCCGCTTGGCGGGCCTTTTCCCAGCCGGCGTTATCTGCGAGATCATGAACGAGGATGGGACGATGGCCCGCGTCCCTCAACTAGCGGAGATAAAAGAGAAGTTCGGTCTGAAACTGGTGACCATCGAGGACCTCATCCGCTATCGCAACCGCAACGAGACCCTGGTGCACCGTGTGGCCGAGGTGCGCATGCCTACCGCTGCCGGCCAGTTCAAGGGGATCGGGTACGAATCTATGGTGGACGGCCGCTGCCACCTTGCGATGGTGAAGGGGGACGTGGCAGGGAAGGAGAACGTGTTGGTGCGCGTACACTCCGAATGCCTCACGGGTGACGTCTTCTCCTCACTGCGTTGTGACTGCGGCGTACAACTGCGGTTGGCCCTGCAGATGATAGAAGATGAGGGTGAGGGCGTTCTCCTATACATCGTCGGCCACGAGGGTAGGGGAATAGGGCTCACCCAGAAGCTCAAGGCCTATATGTTGCAGGAAGAGGGAAGGGATACGGTGGAGGCCAACCTGGAGCTGGGCTTCCCGCCCGACGCGCGGGATTACGGTATCGGGGCGCAGATCCTCTCCGACCTCGGTCTGACCACCATGCGCCTGCTCACAAACAACCCGGCAAAGCGGGTGGGGTTGGAGGGATATGGGCTCAAGGTGGCGGAGCGCATACCGCTGGTCATCGAACCCTGCGAGGAGAACTACGCCTACCTCAAGGCCAAGCAGGATAAACTGGACCACATCCTGGAATTCTAGATAGAAAGGAGAAAGGCATGTCTACCTACGAAGGCCACCTGATAGCGACGGGGCTCAAGTTCGCCATCGTGGTCAGCCGTTTCAACGAGTTCATCAGCACGCGTCTTCTGGACGGCGCCATGGACGCGCTCAAGCGCCACGACGCGGACATGAAGAAGGTCGATGTGGCCTGGGTCCCCGGATCCTTCGAGATACCGCTGGTGGCGGCCAAGCTCGCCGGCAGCGGGCGCTACGACGCCGTGATCTGCCTGGGCGCGGTCATCCGCGGCTCGACGCCGCATTTCGAGTACGTGGCCGCCGAGGTATCGAAGGGGATAGCCAAAGTAAACCTGGATAAAGGCGTCCCCGCCGTCTTCGGCATCATCACCGCCGACACCATAGAGCAGGCGGTGGAGAGGGCAGGGGCGAAGCAGGGCAACAAAGGCTGGCAGGCCGGCCTGACGGCGATCGAGATGGCGAACCTGTTGAAGGAGATGAAGTAGCAAGGGGAAGGGGCTTAGCCCCATCCCCTCCAGTGTTCTTCCTGACCGGGGTGGTGTTCTTCCGGCCCGGGGCCGCAGGTGATCGTGCTCCGCAGACTCCGCCCGAGCACCATGTCGTTCCCCGGCGTGGGGCCTTGGGGTATTTATTAAGGCTCGGTGACAAGGCTGGTCGTCGTCGCAAGCTCCTCCGAGCACCTTGCTCACCGGGCTCGCGGGTCTTATGTTATAGGGAATTGCCCGAGGACCCATCGGTTCCGGTCGGGCTATCCATGGGGCTCTGCCACTCGGACTTTCACTGGGACCCAACGAGAATGGGCTGAAGTTGCTTTCTTTTCGTCCTTCAGTGAACATGAAATGGAAATCCCCACGATTGGAGAGAAGGCACGAAAAGAAACACGCTTCACCCATAACCCGATACGGCGGTTGGCAGCGGAACCGCCAGATACGAGGTCTTGCATGCTTTCCGTCACGGGGCCTCTGGGTAACGGTCTCGCTCCGCGCCCCGAGCCTCTCCCGTGACAACAATAAGGCTACGCTACGATAGTTTGCATCGCGTAAGCGACAGCGCCATCTGCGGCGCGACGGTACCAGTCGCCTGGACAAAACCATGAAATACCTTGATAGTTTCGGGTTGCAAACAAAAGGTTTTGTCCAGGCCTGGCATGCATACATACGCACGTTTATTTCCGTCTCGGTATTTTCTTTCGAGTGCTTTGCTCCGACCAGCCCCTTCGTTCCCCAGGCTACATAGTTATATTCAATAGGCCTACGAACGTGTGACTGCCGACCCCAGACGTTTAAGACCGCTATCGGGCTGTGCCGATAAACATAGTGAGACGTTGGAGCTTTTGTAGGATGCGGGAGAAAAACGAAAAATGGCCAGCGGGGCAGGAAAAAACCTGCTTGCAAAGGAACGCGAGTCCATATTGTCCAGCGCCCTCGAGGCTATTGCCCCAAGTGATGTGGAGGGGGCTGAGCGCTTCGGTGTGGATCCGCGACAGCTCCTCGTGGCTCTGCTCGATTTCATCGATATGCGAGATGAAGAAGCTGCATCTGATGACGTGGGGTTGAACGGGGCTGCACACCACCTCTCCGACCATGAGATCCCCTGGAAAACGACCGCCGGACTTTGCCAAGCCTTAATAAACAGCATCTACGCGCACCTGAACGGCATAAGCGAGAAGGAGGAGATGGGCCGCCTCAGCGGTTCGCTGCTGCAAGCACAGGCCAGGCTTTTCGAGTCTTACCTGGAAGCCGAGGGCAATAAAAGGGAGCGGCTGGCCCAACACCTGCGCGAAGTCGACCGCTTCCCCGACACCATAGCTGCCACCCTAGACCCGCCCACCCTCACCAAGGTAGGACTGGGCAGGTTAAAGGACCTGGTGCGCATGGATGAGGCTACCATCTTTACCATAGACGAAGAACGGCGGTTAGTCCCCGTTGCGGGGGACCTGGCCAACAAAAACGTCCACCTTCCCGCTCTTGCGCTGCAAGGGAGCGCAGCCTTCGCGCTCCTCGAACTGGGAGACCCATATTGGGAGAGCCCCGAGAACGAAGGCTCATGTTTCAGAGCATTCAGGGAGGATAAAGGGGCCAACGCCGTACTCGTGCTTCCCATGGTGGTCAGAGGCCGCACCACGGCTGTGATGCTGCTCTCGGACGGCCCGGACAGGAAGCGCTTCACCTCCGAGGAGATCGAACTGGCAGGCAGATTCGCAAGCCGCCTCGCGGTCGCTTTGGAAAACGCTTATCTGCACGCGCGCGAGCAACACAAGATCAAGGAGACGGTTGCGTTGCTGGAGATAACGCGGGCCATCAACTCCACCCTCGACCTGCGGGAGATCCTGGAGAAGGTGGTCCAGATGACCGTGGAAATGTGCGGCGTGGTCCTGTGCGTGGTCTATCTCAAGGGGGACGAGGAGGGGCAGTTCATCCCTGCAGCTCATTATGGTTTTATCGAGGACGGCCAATGGGAGGGCGAGAGGAAAGCAGGTTTCCTCTTAGGCGAGCTGCAACAACCGCAAATAAGGACACTGGAAAAGGGCGTTCCGCTGGTGCTCCCATGTGCAGAAGCGGGCTGCTTGCTCCCGGCCGAACTCATGTACGAACACGGCGTGGACCTCATCTTCGTATTCCCGTTGAGCTCCAGGGAAGAGCTGACCGGGGTGTTCACCCTCTTCTATCCTTGTCGGGAGGCTGATGACCTGGAGAGGGAGGAGATAGAGGTGGTAAGAGCCATTGCCGCCCAGGCATCCATGGCCATCGAGAACGCCGCCCTCTACGAAGATATTGAGAGAAGCTATTTCTCTACGGTAAAGGCGCTTGCCAAGGCGATCGAAGTGAAAGACCCATATACACACGGCCATTCCGAGCGGGTAACGGAGTACGCCCTGTTGATAGCCGATGCCATGCGCCTGGAGGAGAGAGACAGGCAGAAACTCAAGTACGCCGCCACCCTGCATGACATCGGAAAGATCGGCATCGCAGGCCGGGTTCTGAACAAGCCCGGAAACCTGACCGACGAGGAATACAGCCACGTCAAGACCCACCCCATGCTGGGTGACAGCATCATCGAGCCTGTGGATTTCCTGCAAGGTCCTCGCCCCATCATCCTCCATCACCACGAGCGTTTCGACGGCACGGGATATCCGCTGGGCCTGAAGGGTTCAGGCATCCCGCTCTGTGCGCGCATACTCTCCGTCGCAGACGCTTTTGAGGCCATGCGTTCCGACCGGCCATATCGTCGTGCGCTCCCCCTGGGCATGGCGAAGGAGGAACTGATCCGCAACGCGGGGAACCAGTTCGACCCGGAGGTGGTGGATATCTTCCTGGACATTCTGGAACGTTATGGAGGTGACCCTGTTAACAGGTGAATGAGCTGCATTTTTATCAAGTGGCAGCCTAAGTGAGACGATATCTAGATAATGGGCTACTTGTGCCCGAAGCATGCTTGTGGCCGTAGGGTGCTTGTGCCCGTAGGTGCCTAGGCCCGAAGGTGCCTAGGCCCGAAGGGTAGGGATCCGCGCCGGAGGTGGCGAGTTGTTCGAAGATATACTGAGGGGCGACCCTGCAAGGCCCGGTGAGAGCAAAAAGAAATACAAGATCCTTGTGGTTGACGACGATCCCAATATCCGGGAACTTATCGTCGAGACCTTGGGTGACGACAAGTACAGTCCTATCGAGGCCAGGGATGGAAAAGAAGCGCTGCAGATCTGCGAGAGCGAGAGACCGGATATCGTCGTGCTGGACGTTATGATGCCCGACCTCGATGGCCTGGAGGTATGCCTGCGCCTGCGAGGGGAGGCGCTCACCAGCCACATACCCATCATCCTCCTGACCGCCAAAGGGATGCTCGAGGACAAGATCAAGGGTATGGAGACGGGAGCGGACGATTACTTGACCAAGCCCTTCGACCCTCTGGAACTGGAGGCCAGGATCAGTATGCACCTGCGCCGTTCCATCCGCGACGGAGAGGCGAGCCCCCTGACCGGGCTGCCGGGAAACCGGGCTATAGAGGAGTCCATCGACGCCCGCATCCGCGCCGGCCTCAGGTTCGCCGTCTGCTATATCGACCTCGACGACTTCAAAGCCTACAACGACCGTTACGGCTTTTTCGCTGGCAGCGAGGTCATCAAGATGACCACCCAGGCGATCCTAGAGGCATCGGACAAATACGGCGGTCCGGATGATTTTGTCGGTCATATCGGGGGGGACGATTTCATCTTAGTAACGGAGATGGTGCGTGCGCCGCTGATCTCCCAGGAGACCATCCGGCTGTTCGACGAGCGCATCCCGGCCCATTACGAAGCCGAGGACCGCGAAAAGGGATGCATCATCAGTACCGATCGCCAGGGAAAGATAAACGAGTTCCCCATCATGACCATCAGCATAGCCATCGTGCACAACACCTACCGCAAACTGGAACATCCCGGCAAGGTAGCGCAAATCGCCGCAGAGCTCAAGAAATTCGCCAAGAACAAGGATGGGAGCAATTACGTTTTCGACCGGCGCCGCACGGATTGAACGGATGGTATAGAGGTTTGAAGAAAAAAGACTTGAGGACAGGCAAGGCGGCCGCGCTGGGGAAACCGGCGGGAAGCGAGCAACGTGGGGGAGTCCGGCTGCTCCTCTCTTCGACCCGCTTCATCGCCTCTCTTTTCTGGCTGACCATCGTCGTTGCGACCATGGTGTTCGTGTTGCCTTACTCGGAGCGCAGTGAGTCGCCCGTTTTTTATAGCTTCGTGGTGCTCTCCGTGGTCATCTTCCTGGCGCATCGCTATTTCCCCTACGAGGGTTATCACCCGGTGGCTTTCTTCTTCCTGCTGCTGGCGACGGATGCACTTATCGCGGTGATGGTCTATCTGACGGGGGGGAGCAAGAGCAGCATCTCCCTGCTCTTTCTGACGGTGATCATCTTCTCATCCGCATACTTCGAACTCATTGAGACGATGCTGATCACGGCGGTGACCTGCGCCATCTATTTCGCGCCCCTCTCGTATGAGACGGTTTCCTCCGAGACCCTCAAGGGCATGGCTATGGCGGTGCCTATCTACTTTATCATCGCACTGTGCGGGTTTTTCGTGATCAGCAAAGCGCGCGAACAGGAGAGGGAGAAGCAAGCCCTGACTTATCTCTACGACCAGGCTGACACCAAGCGCAGGGAATTATCCACGCTCTATGCGGTGTCGCTCAAGTTCGCTTCTACCCTCGATGAGGAGGAGATGATGGCCATACTCATCGACAATGCCCGCGAGCTGGTGCCCGGTGATGCCATCGCGGTCTCGCTTCTAGAGGCGCCGGAACGTTTGCGGGTGAAAGAAAGCCGT
>Ga0315285_10007831_pt1 | contig 10976 bp, 10 predicted proteins | sample YL17G09_36_MG_FD_203698 | JGI IMG/M metagenome (GOLD analysis project Ga0315285, IMG submission 203698) | Sediment microbial communities from Yellowstone Lake, YNP, Wyoming, USA - YL17G09_36 | ecosystem: Environmental > Aquatic > Freshwater > Lake > Sediment | place: USA: Wyoming | collected... | reverse complement strand
GCTGCGCGGTTTCGAGATTTTCGCCAGGGGCCGGCCGGTCGAGGAGATGGCACGCATCACCACCCGCATTTGCGGGGTGTGTCCCGACGCTCACCACATGGCGGCGGCCAAGGCGGCGGACGCGGTGTACGGCGCGCAATTGCCGTCGGCGGCGGTGAAGCTGCGGAATCTGGTCTACAATGCGTTTTTCGCGGGCGATCACGCCACCCATTTCTACGCGCTGGGGGGGCCGGATTTCGTGTGCGGTCCCGACGCTCCGCCGGGCGAGCGCAATATTCTGGGCGTGGTGGCCAAAGTCGGACTCGAGGCGGGCAAGAAAGTCATCGCACAGCGGGCCGCCGGCCAGCGCATCATCGAGATCATCGGCGGCAAGAAGGTGCATCCGGTCACCGCCATTCCCGGCGGCATGTCCAAGCGTGTCTCCAAGGAAGAACAGGCCGAGATGATTAAGCTCGGCGAGCAGATGGTGGAGTTCGGCAAGTTCACCATCCAAGTGCTCAACGACGTGGTGCTGGCCAACAAGGCCTACGTGGACATGATTCTCTCCGACGCCTACGCGCACCAGACGTACAACATGGGTCTGGTGGACGCCAACAACAAGGTGAATTTCTACGACGGCAAGGTGCGGGTGGTGGGGCCGGACGGAAAAGAGCACGCCAAATACGAGCCCAAGGATTACCTGGACTACGTGGCCGAGCACGTGGAGCCTTACAGCTATCTCAAGTATCCCTACTTGAAGAAGGTGGGCTGGAAGGGTTTTGTGGACGGCGTGGATTCGGGCGTTTACAAGGCCTCGCCGCTCTCGCGCCTGAACGTTTCCGACGGCATGGCCACGCCGCTGGCGCAGGCCGAGTACGAGCGCTTCTACAAGACGCTCACCGGCGACGCCAGCGGCAAGACCATGGTGCACGCCACGCTGGCCACGCACTGGGCGCGGGTGGTCGAACTCATGTACGCCTGCGAGGCCACCCTGCAGCAGGCCAAGGACGACGAGATCACGTCAGACAAGATTCACAATCCGCCGCAGGGCATCGTGGGCGAGGGCGTGGGCATCGTGGAGGCTCCGCGCGGGACGCTGACCCATCATTACAAGACCGACCAGAACGGTTTTGTGACGGAAGCGAACCTGATCGTGGGCACCACCAACAACAACGCGCCCATTACCATGTCCATCAAGCGGGCGGCCGAGGGGCTCATCAAGAAGGGGACGCCGATCACCAACGGGATTTTGAATCGCATTGAAATGGCGTTTCGCGCCTATGATCCGTGTTTCGGCTGCGCCACTCACTCGCTGCCGGGCGAAATGCCGCTCGAACTGGTGATTCACGACGCGAAAACGGGCGAAGTGGTTGACGTGGCAAGCCGCTATTGCTGAAGCCGCTGCTGGTTCTTTGTTTGGGGAACGAAATCATCAGCGATGACGCTTTCGGCCCCGCGGTGGCCCGGGAGCTGGCGAAAGAAACTGAGATGAGCCGGCGCGCCGATGTGATCTTCGCACCGGTCGCCGGTTTTTCGCTTCTGGACCTGCTGACGGGGCGCCGCAAGGTTCTGATCGTGGACACGATCCGCACCGGAAAGGCCGTTCCGGGCACGTTGCACTCGTTTCCGGCGGGCGTGCTCACGCCGTCGCATCATCTGACCACCAGTCATCAGATCAATCTGCCCACGGCTTTGGAGCTGGGCAAGCGGTTGGGCTACGCTATGCCCGAGCGCATTGATATTCTGGCGGTGGAAGCGCAGGATTTGGAAACCTTGTCCGAAGAGTTGAGCCCGCCCGTGCGCGCCGCGCTGCCGGAGGCGCTGCGCTTGGTGCGGGAGTGGATGGCACGAAACCGCGAGGAGGAGTCGCGCGATGAGTCTTGAAGCCAAACCGAGCGTTGATCCCAAGGGCCCGCCCAAGACCTGCCCGGAGTGCCAAGGTCGCGGCTGGGTGGACAATCGCTGCATCACCCCCGATCATGCGCACCGTTGCGCGTATTGCGACGGCCGGGGAACCGACCTGCAAGGTCATGAGTGCTACGCTTGCCGGGGCACGGGGCTGATCGAAGTCCGTCAGGTGGACAAGAACCCGTGTCCACTCTGCGGCGGGGCCGGCATGTATCCGGTTCCCGAATCCATGACGGCGCGCGAATACGCCTACAACCCGAGTCGCCGATAGGCTTTCGAGCTTCGCATGACCACTGAGTTTTCTCTTTTGCTGGGCACGGCCGCGACTCTGGGCTTCGTTCACACCTTGCTCGGCCCGGACCATTACGTGCCGTTCATCGCCATGGCCAAGGCGCGGCGGTGGAGTATGCGCCGCACGCTGATCGTCACCGTCCTCAGCGGCATCGGTCACGTGTCCAGCTCGGTGGTGATCGGTCTGGTGGGTCTGCTTTTCGGGGTCGAGCTTCTGAAGCTGACCCGGCTCGAATCGCTGCGGGGCGAACTGGCTGGCTGGCTGCTCCTCGGTTTCGGTCTGGCCTATATGCTCTGGGGGCTGCGCCGCGCATTTCGCCTCAAGGCCCACGCGCTGGTGCACGCTCACCAGTCGGCATCCGAAGCCGATCATACGCATGACCATCATGCTCACGGTCTGCACACGCACATGCACCCGGAAAAGGCCAATATCACGCCGTGGATTCTGTTCACCGTTTTCGTCTTCGGCCCCTGCGAGCCGCTCATTCCGCTGATCATGTATCCGGCAGCCCGCTCCGATGCGTGGGCGGTTCTTTTGACGGCGCTGGCGTTCAGCGCGGCAACCATCGGAACCATGATCACGCTGGTTTATTTGGCGGTGCGCGGCATCGAGCGTGTGCCGCTACGCGGCCTCGAGCGTTTCTCGCACGCGCTGGCCGGCTTCGTCGTGATGTTGTGCGGCGCGGGCATCACGTTTTTCGGTCTATAGCGGAGATGGACGCATCGCTGTGAGTCTGCTTTCCAAGTCAGAGCGGAGCGAAGTCAGGTCCGGCGACGGACCGGCTTCTGTATATGCACCACTTGTGCACTTGCTGATCCGCATCTCCGGTGTCGTGCAAGGAGTTGGCTTTCGCCCATTCATTTACAATTTGGCTAAGCGGCATGGTCTTTCGGGCACCGTCTTGAACGACAGTCGGGGAGTGGAGATTCACGTGCAGGGGCAGCGTCAAGTCCTCGCAGCCTTTGTGGATTCCATCCGTGACGAAGCGCCCGCCGCGTCACGCGTGGACGAGGTGACGATGGCGGAGCTGCCGCCGGAGAGCTTTGCGGAATTTCGCATTCTGGCCAGCGAACGGGCGAGCGACGCGTTCACCCATGTTTCCCCCGACCTTGCGTTGTGCAGCGATTGCCGCCGCGAACTCGAAGACGCGCGCGACCGGCGCCGCGACTATCCGTTCATCAATTGCACGAACTGCGGGCCGCGTTTCTCGATCATCCGTGCGCTGCCCTACGACCGGCCGCAGACGACCATGCGCGACTTCGCCCTCTGCGATGCATGCCGCGCGGAATACGAGAATCCGGCCGATCGCCGCTTTCACGCGCAGCCGGTGGCTTGTCCCGACTGCGGCCCGGCACTTCGCTTTCTGCTCTCTGCGGGCGGGAAATGGATGGAGCGTTCAGGGGGAGACCACGCGCTCGCGGAGGCGGCTGTAGTCCTGCGAAACAAGGGTATTCTGCTGGTGCAGGGAATCGGCGGCTTTCATCTGGCCTGTGATGCGCGGAATGAAGAGACCGTGACGGAACTTCGGCGCCGCAAGAAGCGGGATGAAAAGCCCTTCGCCGTGATGTTTCCGGGCGTGGAATCTCTGCGTGAATCGTGCCACGCCTCCGAAACGGAGCTGCGCTTTCTGGTCTCGCCGCGCGCGCCGATTCTGCTCTTGAAACGCCGCGACGATGCGCCGCTGGCCGAAGCCGTCGCGCCGCAGAATCCGCAGGTGGGAGCGCTGCTGCCGTATTCGCCCCTGCACGTTCTGCTGCTCGAGCGTTTCGGCGGGCCTTTGGTGATGACCAGCGCGAATCTCTCCGACGAACCCATCGCTTACGTTGCCGAGGACGCGCTGGCGCGCATGGCCGGCATCGCCGAGGCCGCGCTGATTCACGACCGCGCGATACACATGTTCGCCGATGATTCGGTGGTGAAGATGGTCGGCGCGGCGGCGCGCGTGTGGCGGCGGTCGCGCGGCTACGTGCCGGAATCGGTGCACGTTCCCGAGCCTTTTCACCGGCAGACGCTGGCCTTCGGCCCGCAAATGAAGAACACGTTTTGCCTCGGCCGGCAGAACTTCGCGTTGTTGTCGCAGCATTTGGGAGACCTGGACAGCGAACACGCCGTGCGCGCACAGCAGGCCGCGCTCGATCATTTTCTGCGGCTGTTCGACGCGACAATCGAACGGGCCGCCTGCGATCTTCATCCCGATTACACAACCACTCGTCTGGCCGAGGAGTGGTGCGCGCCGCGCGGCATTCCGCTGATCCGCATCCAGCATCATCACGCTCATCTAACTGCTTGCCTCGCAGAGAACGGACGCACGGCGAGAGCGATCGGGCTGACTCTCGACGGCACCGGGTACGGAAGCGACGGTGCGATTTGGGGTGGTGAACTGTTAGTGGGGGATGCGCGCTCCTTTCAGCGCGTAGCGCATTTGCAGGAGACGTTCATGCCCGGCGGCGAGTTGGCGGCCAAGCAGCCGTGGCGCATGGCGCTGGCGTGGCTCAATGAAGCGTTCGGGGAGGAGGCGCTTTCGTTCGACATTCCCCTGATGCACGCTTTACATGCGGAGCCGGGCGACGAGGCGTTGCAAACGCTGCTGAGCGAATCTCTTCGGACGCGCGTCTTTCCGCGCACGACCAGCATGGGACGACTTTTCGACGCCGTAGCCGCGCTCGTTTTCTTCGGAACGCGAAACCAGCACGAAGGACAGGCGGCCATGCTCTTGGAAGGCATGATTTCCGCCGGCTCGATGGAACCTTATCCCTTTGAGGTTCGTTTCACCGCTGAGGGCGGCCTGATCTCGCCACTGCCTATGATCCGCGCACTGATCACCAATCTGAAAAAAGGAGAATCGAGTGCGGCGATGTCGCGGCGATTCCACGATGGCTTGGCCGAGGCCCTGACGCGTGCGTGTATTGCGGTGCGTGAAAGGACTGGCCTCAATCTGGTGGCGCTGACGGGCGGCTGCTTTCAGAATGCGTTTCTGCATGTTTCGTTAGAGGAACGGCTGCGCGCCGCGCGCTTTGATGTTATCTCTCACCATCACGTTCCGTCCAACGACGGCGGCGTGTCTCTCGGTCAAGCGGTGATTGCCAACGCACAGGAAGCATGAGTCATGTGTCTTGCCGTTCCGATGAAACTCATCGAGCGCGACGGCGAGCGCGGCACCGTCGAGGTGGGCGGCGCGCGCAGCACGATTGTGCTCTCTCTTGTTCCCGACGCCCAAATCGGCGACTGGCTGGTCGTTCACGCGGGCTACGCGTTGGAAATCCTCGATGAGCAGGAAGCGGAGCTGACGCTGAATTTGCTGCGGCAAATGGGAGAAGGCGGCGCATGAAGGTTTTCGCCGACTTCCGCAATGCCGAGTTGGTGCGGCGCGTGGCGGTGGAGATTGCCCGCCTCGATCTGCGCCGCAAGGTGCGGCTGATGGAGGTTTGCGGCGGTCACACGGCGGCCATCTACCGTTTCGCGCTGCCGGACTTGCTGCCTGCCAACATCAAATTGCTGTCGGGGCCGGGCTGTCCGGTGTGCGTGACCGCCAATGACTTCGTGGATCGCGCGGTGGCGCTGGCCGCTATTCCCGATGTGACCATCGCCACCTTCGGCGACTTGATTCGCGTTCCCGGTTCTTCGCGCTCGCTGGCTGATGCACGGGCGCGGGGCGCGGATGTGCGCGTGTTCTATTCATCGGCGGACGCTTTGGATTGGGCGCGCGCGCAGGCTGAGCGAACGGTGGTTTTTCTCGGCATCGGTTTTGAGACCACGGCCTGCACGATTGCCGCCACCCTCGCCGAAGCGGTGCGCGCGGACGTCCGCAACTTTCGCGTGCTCTCGTCTTTGAAGACCATGCCCGAGGCGCTGCGCGCGCTTTTTTCCGCGCCGCACGTTCGCGTTGACGGCCTGATTCTGCCCGGGCACGTGAGCGCAGTGACGGGAAGCGCGGCCTTCGATTTTGTGCCGCGCGAGTTTGGCATTCCCTGCGCGGTGTCGGGCTTCGAGCCCAGCGACCTGATGGAAGCGATTTTGCTGCTTTGCCGTCAGATCAAGGATGGACGGGCGCAGGTTGAGAATCCGTATCGCCGCGTGGTACGTGCCGACGGAAATCCCCGCGCGCAAGCGGTGATGGCCGAGATGTTTGCGCCGTGCGACATGCCGTGGCGCGGCTTCGGAGTGATTCCTCTGAGCGGCCTCGGGATTCGCTCTGAGTTTTCGGCGTGGGACGCGTCACGCATTGCGGTCGAGGTTGAACCCACGCGTGAGTATCCCGGCTGCCGCTGCGGCGACGTTTTGCGCGGCGCACTTCAGCCGACGGAGTGCCCGCTGTTCGGCAAGAGTTGCACGCCGGAGGATCCGCGCGGCGCGTGCATGGTGTCGGCCGAAGGCGCGTGCGCGGCGGTTTATCATTTCTCGCCGGTGGATCGTGAACGATAGGATCATAACACTTGGCCACGGCGCGGGCGGCGAAACGATGCGCCGGTTCATCCGCGATCTTTTCCTGCACGATTTTGCCAATCCGGCGCTGAACGCGCTGGCGGACGCCGCGCTCATTGACATTGACGGCAGACAATTGGCGTTCACGACTGACTCGTACGTGGTGAAGCCGCTCGAATTTCCGGGCGGCGACATCGGCAAGCTGGCCGTGTGCGGAACGGTGAATGACTTAGCGGTGATGGGTGCGCGGCCGCTGTTTTTGTCGGCCGGATTCATCATCGAAGAAGGTTTCTCCGTCGCAACGCTCGAGCACATTGTTCATTCGATGGCGGAGGCGGTGTGCGCGGCGCGTGTGCAGATCGTGACCGGCGACACCAAAGTTGTTCCGCGCGGCGAATGCGACGGGCTGTTCATCAACACGTCCGGCGTGGGTCTGTGTCCGCTCGGCCACGGGCTGTGCACGCGTTCTATTGCGACAGGCGATGCGATCCTTATCAGCGGCACTCTGGGCGATCACGGGGTCGCGATTTTGGGAGCGCGCACACATTGGTCATTCAAGACGGAGATTCCAAGCGACTGCGCATCGCTGAACGGTTTGATCGGCAACGTGCTGGAGATTTCCACGGGAGTAAAATGGATGCGCGATCCGACGCGCGGCGGGCTGGCGGCGGCGCTTTCCGAGCTGGTGGAGGGGCAAGGTTTCGGCGCCATCATTCACGAAACCGATTTGCCCGTGCGTGAAGGCGTGCGCGCCGTTTGCGAACTGCTCGGCTTTGACCCTATGCATCTCGCCAACGAAGGGAAAGTGGTGGCGGTGGTTGACGCGCGTGAGACCGAACTCGTTTTGCAGACGATGCGCAGGCACGAATTAGGACACGAAGCGGCGCTCATTGGACGGATCACCGCCGACGGAGCGGGCGCGGTGCGGGTGGAAACGGAAGTCGGCGGCGTGCGGCGATTGCAGAGACCGGCGGGAGAATTGTTGCCGAGGATTTGCTGACGGCTGGCGCCGATTGCGAACAGACCCCCCTTATGTCCCCCCATGGAATGGAGGGAGAAAAGAAAAGAACCCCCCTTTTATCCCCCCGTGAACGGGGGGAGAGACATGCACGAACTGTACATTGCGCAATCCATTTTGAGTTCGGTGAAGAAATCGCTTCCGGAGAACGTGGCGACGGAGGCGGTGACGCAGGTGCGCGTGGAAGTGGGCCAGCTTGATGCGGTGGTCAGCGAATCGCTGCTCTTTCTCTTTAACGCCATCAAGTCGGAGAGTGGTATGCCCGCGGCGGAGCTTCTGGTGGAGACGATTCCCGTGCGCTGCCGCTGCGGCGCGTGCGGACACGAATTCACGCTGGACTTGCCGGTGTTCCTCTGCCCGGTATGCGGTTCGGGAGACACGGTGATCTTGCAGGGACGCGGCATCCGGCTAACGGGGATTTCGGCCAATGTGGATGAGGACACGGAGCATGGACATACCGATCATTCGTGACGTTTTGGAAGAATCCAACGCGCGGGCGCAGGAAAATCGCGCGTTGTTCGACCGGCACGGCGTGTTCGCGGTGAACATCATGAGCTCGCCGGGATCGGGCAAGACCACGCTGCTGGCCAAGACGATTCCGCTGTTGCAGCAGCGCGGGCTTTCGTGCGCGGTGATCGAGGGGGACATCACCTCGACTCTGGACAGCGAACGGCTGAAGCCGTTGGGGATTCCGGTGGTGCAGGCCAACACGGAACCGTTCGGCGGCGATTGCCACGTGGGATCGCATCTGGTTCAAGCGGCGCTGAAACACTTTGACCTCGCGCGTGTGAATGTTCTCTTCATCGAGAATATCGGCAATCTCGTCTGTCCGGCGGAGTTCTATCTCGGCGAAGACAGAAAAGTCGTCGTGCTCTCTATCACCGAAGGCGAGGACAAGCCGCTCAAGTATCCGCTCATGTTCCGCGAGTGCAGCGCATGTCTGTTGAGCAAGATGGATCTGGCGCCGCATCTCGACGTGAACGTGGAGACGTTGAAAGAAAACCTTCGCCGCACCAACGGAAGATTAACCGTGATTCCGATTTCGGCCAAGACGGGGGAAGGAATCGAGCGCTGGGTAGAGTGGATCGTGAAGAAGACTTGAAACTTGAAACAGGAAAACGGCCCGTGGATTTCCACGAGCCGTTTTTTTGTCGGAACAGCCATTGCCGGTCAGGAGACCGACAACGGCGAGCAACAAAACCGCTACTTTTCGGGGAACATCACCGGAGTGGCGGCGGTTTGCTTTGACGGCGGGACGGTGACAGATTGTTTCCGGCCCTTCACGTTGTTCTGAATCCATTCGACGCCGGCGTCCACCAGCCGCAAATTGGCGTCAATGAGCTGCTTGCGCTTGAGGCCGAGCGGGATGATCTCCTTGATGGTGGCGATGGGCAACAGCCGGGTGTACTCCATGAGCGCGCCCAAAAGCACCGAATTGGCTCCGGCGGTCAGACCCTGTTCGGAGGCGATGTCGGTGAGCGGAACGTAGATCACGTCCACGTCGCTGCGCCGCAGCTTGCGGGCGATAATCGAACTGTTGACGAAGATGATTCCGCCCGGCCGGACGGCGTCTTCGAAGCTGTCCAGCGAGGGATCGTTCATGGCCACTAACACGTCGGGATTCACCACCAAAGGAGAGCCGATGGGATCTTTGGAAAGCACGACCGAGGCGTTGGCGGTGCCGCCGCGCATTTCCGGTCCGTACGAAGGGATCCACGACACTTCGAGATTTTCCTGCATGCCGGCGGCGGCAAGAATGACTCCCGCGGTGAGCACGCCCTGCCCGCCGAAGCCCGCGAACTTGAAGTGGGTGGTGGGAAAGTTCTTGACGAAGGGTTCGTTGTAAGGATGCGTCTCGCCGAAGAGGCCGAGATCGAGAGCCTTCCACAGCTCGTCATCGGCAACCTCGCGGTGCTGCGGGAAACGGCCTTCACGTGTGGCCGACTCATCCTTGAAGACCTGTATCGGATAATAGGGAATCATCTTCTCCTTGACCCACTTCTCGGCTTCGAGCGGCGTCATCTTCCAGCCGGTGGGACAGGGGGCGAGAATTTCGACGAACGAGAAGCCTTTGCCTTCGGCCTGATTCTTGATGGCCTTTTTCACCGCCTTGCGGCAGGACATGATGCCCTTGGCGTCGGCCAGATGGCAGCGCTCGATATAGACCGGAGCGGGCAAGGTGGCGAGCAGTTCGCACACGCGCAGCGGCCAGCCGTCGTTTTCGACGCTGCGGCCGTAGGGACTGGTGGTGGTCTTCATGCCGATCAGCGAGGTGGCCGCCATTTGGCCGCCGGTCATGCCGTAGATGGCATTGTTGATGAAGAAGACGGTCATGATCTCGCCGCGGTTGGCCGCATGCAGAATCTCGAGGCCGCCGATGGAGGCGAGATCGCCGTCGCCCTGATAGGTCATGACGATGGAGTGCGGATGCGAGCGCTTGAGGCCGGTGGCCACTGCGGGCGCACGGCCGTGCGCGGCCTGCACGTTGCCGATGTCGAAGTAATAGTAAGCGAAGACGGAGCAGCCGACCGGTGAGACCAGAATCGAGCGGTCGGCCAGGCCGAGGTCATCGAGCGCTTCACCGATGAGCTTGTGGACGTTGCCGTGGCCGCAGCCGGGGCAATAGTGCGTGGTCTGGTTTTGGGTCGGGCGCCAGCGTTCGAAATGATCGAAGAACGATTCCGCCTTTTTGAGCACGTTGCTTGCCATGATCGTCTCCTACTTCACATACTTGCGCGCGACGTTCGCCAGCTCGTCCGCCGACGGCACCGCCCCGCCCATGCGGTTGTAGAAATGAATGGGGGTGGCCTCTTGGGTGGCCAGTTGCACGTCTTTCAGCATCTGGCCGTTGGAGAGTTCCACCACCAGGAAGTGTTTACCCTGAGCGGTGAGTTCTTTCAGTCGCTGGGAGCAGAACGGGAACAAGGTGATCGGCCGCAGCAGGCCGACCTTTTTCTCTTCCGCGCGCAGCATCTCGACCACCGACTGCAGCAGGCGGGACACGATGCCGTAGCCCACCAGCACGAGCTCGGCGTCCTCGATCTTGATTTCCTGAAAGCGGACTTCGGTGCGCTCCATCTCGGCGTACTTGCCTTGCAGCTTGCGATTGTGCGCTTCGAGACTCTCGGTGCTCATGGCAATCGAGGAGATGACGTTGCGCTTGGATTCGGCGTCGCCATAGAGGGCCCAGTCGCGGCGCGGCACTTTCACGCGTTTGTGCGGGAACACCACCGGCTCCATCATCTGTCCCACGTAGCCGTCAGCAAGAACAATGGCGGGATTGCGGTATTTGTCGGCCAGATCGAAGGCCAGCATGGTGAGGTCGCACATTTCCTGCGCGCAGTTGGGAGCGAGCAC
>Ga0315285_10007830_pt1 | contig 10976 bp, 6 predicted proteins | sample YL17G09_36_MG_FD_203698 | JGI IMG/M metagenome (GOLD analysis project Ga0315285, IMG submission 203698) | Sediment microbial communities from Yellowstone Lake, YNP, Wyoming, USA - YL17G09_36 | ecosystem: Environmental > Aquatic > Freshwater > Lake > Sediment | place: USA: Wyoming | collected... | reverse complement strand
ATTCTTCTTCGGTCACGTATCTCGCCTTACCCGCGCTCGCCTTCCGCCTTCGCCAAGGCTACGGCGGACAGGTCGGCCCGCGGCTGAGCGGGCGCGATGAAAACGGCTGGGTTCACGGCTGCGAAAACGTCGCCAGGCCCGTCGGAACGTCGAACGCCGCCGCGCGCACCTGGAACGTGTACCGCACGGCGCCCGTAGGCTCGCCGGCCTCGCTCACGGGCACGAATCGCCACCGGTGGGCCAGCGCCAGGTCCGCCACCGTCCACCATTCATCCATGTCCACGCGGTAACAGCCGCCCAGGAACGGGGCCTCGGCCCAGGAGATGAAGGCCGCCTCCACGCGATGCGTTTCCTTGTTGAACTCCACGAGCGTCCGCGAGGGCGTACGCCCGCCGGGTTCGTACGTGACCAGCAGACGGTCCCAGACGCGGGCCTCGCCCGGCCCGGTGCGCGTCCCCACGTAAATGATCTTCGGCCCCGGGTCCAGCAGGCTGAACGGCAGGGGCGCCAGGGCCCGTGCCACGGCCACGTCGCCGGCGGCGGCCGCCCGGAGTTCCAAGTCGGCCGACGCCTTGCCCTCGGCGAAAACGCGCCAGGACAGGCCGTCGTAGACGATAACCTGGCGTGCGGCAGGCTTCTCGATGCGGACGCGCCCGCCCACGAGGTCCAGCAGCCAGACTTCGTCGCCGGCGGTCTCGGCGCCGGGGCGGTGGTCGGTCCGCGTAACGTTGAGCCTGAGCGTCCGGCGGTCCGCCCACCGGTAGATGTTGCCGCAGGCCCACACCGAATCGGCAACAACGCGGCGGGCGTAGTCATCGGGCATCGACCGCAGCCGGCCGGTGAGGACGTCGCGGCGGGTGCAGCCCGCCAGCCCGGCCAGCATCACCAGGCCCGCCAGAACCGCCGGCCACCCTCCGCGTCTCATCCGGTTGCCTTTCGCGAGAAGCACTGGCCGAAGACCGCCGCGTTCATTATACTTGGCAGCGGCCCGTCCACAAGGCGACTTCCTCCGGACCCGCGAGGCGACGTGCTGCGAAGTGACTACTGGTACCGGTTTCCGTGGCTGCTCCTGGCGGCGACGATGGTTCTCGTGGGCCTGGGCATCGCGGGCATCTACGCCGCCACGGCCGGCCGGGCGGACTGCCCGCCGGAACTCCAATCGCTGGCCGAGAAGCAGGTTGTCTTCCTGGCGGGAAGTCTGCTGGTCTTCTGCCTGACGCTCATTCCCAGTTACGTGCGCCTCGCCCGTTTCAGTTACCCCCTGTACGGCGTGAGCCTGGCGCTGCTCGTGCTGCTGGCCGTCATGCGCCGGTTCGACCTGGTGATCCCCGGCATCATCTACCCGACGAACCACGCCTACTCGTGGCTTGCCATCCCGGGGCTCATGAAGTTCCAGCCGTCGGAACTGACGAAGATCGCCTTCATCATGTCGCTGGCCTATTACCTGCGGTACCGCAAGAACTACCGCACGTTCAAGGGTCTCCTGGCGCCGTTCGTGATGGCGCTGGCGCCGACGGCGCTCGTGCTGTACCAGCCGGACCTGGGAACCGCGATGATGTTCCTGCCGGTGCTGTTCCTGATGCTGTTTGCCGCCGGGGCCCGGGGCAAGCACCTCCTGGCGATCATCCTGATGGGCCTGGCGATGGTGCCCGTTTTCTACTCCTCTCTGCGGGGCTACCAGCGGATGCGGATCGACTCCTGGCTGCTGCACGGTTGCGCGGAGCGGATGCACTTCGCCCTGGCCGAGCCGGCCGGTAATTGCGGATTGAGGATTGCGGATTGCGGATTAACGGCAACCGATTCAAGCGCCTCACCGGCAGGCCCGTTCAATCCGCAATTCGCAATCCGCAATCCGCAATTGCGAAGGGCCGCCCTGACCGACGAGCAGAAGGCCGACCTGGTGCGCGAGATCACATCTATGTGGCGGTTCCGCCTGTGGCGCCTGGCCACGGCCATCTCGTGGGGGAAGGACAAGGCCGAGTTCGCCGAGGCCCGCTGCCGGCTGTTCGAGGCCCTCGATACAGATTGCGGATTGCGGACTGAGGATTGCGGATTAACAATAACGAACCCGCCGCAGGCCACTCTTTTTTTGCCGTCAATCCGCAATTCGCAATTCGCAATCCGCAATAGTTCGTTCGATGCCCTCCGCTTCTTCTTCGGCTCCCTCCTGGACGACCCCGGCCACCAGTTGTTCCAGGCCAAGATCGCCGTCGGCGCAGGCGGGCTCACGGGCCAGGGATGGCTCCTCGGCACGCAGACGCGGTACGGCCTGCTGCCCCAGGCCCATACCGATTTCCTGTTCCCGACGCTGGCGGAGCAGTTCGGCCTCATCGGCGCCATCGGCGTGGTCGTCCTGTACGGCCTGCTCTGCGTCCTGGGGCTGGACGTCAGTTTCTCGACCACCGAGCCGTACGGCAAACTGCTGGTGGTGGGCGTCGTGGCGCTGGTGGCGGCCCAGAGTTTCCTGAACATCGCGGTGAGCATCGGCCTGATGCCGATTACGGGGATACCGCTGCCCTTCATGTCGTACGGCGGGTCGAGCCTCCTGAGTTCATTCCTGGCGCTGGGCCTCTTGTGCAACGTGGCCCTGCGGCGGCTGTACCTGATCGCCCCGCGGCCGTTCGAGTGGGGGAGTGACTGAGTGCCTGAGTGACGATGAGTGATGAGTGATGAGTGATGAGTGATGAATGAGGAACGCACAGTGTGCAATGAAGGGCAAGCGTGGCGCGTTCCATCTCTGTTTTTCACTTTGCACTCTGCACTCATCACTCATCACTTGCAGTGGGGCACTTCGCCCGAGGGAAAGGGTCCGGCAATGAACGCGCTGAAGACGTGCCTGTCGCTTGCGGCGGTGCTCGGCATCTCGGTGCTACTCTGCGAAGCAGCGCTTCGCTGCGAAGCACGAACAACCGTGACGGCAGCGCCCAGTACGGGCCCGTACGGGGAGGCATCGCCCATGGTGGCGGAATCGGCCCGCGCCATTCCGGTCGTTTATGACGTGGACGTAGTGGTCGTGGGCGGCTCGACGGGCGGCGTCGCGGCCGCCGTGGCCGCCGCCCAGGCCGGGGCCAAGGTCTTCCTGGCCGCGCCGCGACCCTACCTGGGCGAAGACGTGTGCGGCGCGCTGCGCCTCTGGCTGGAAGAGGGCGAAGCGCCCGCCTCGCCGCTGGCCCGGCAGATCTTCTCCGTCCAGACCGAGCCGGCCGCCGCGCCGCCCCCGGCGCCTCCTGCCGCGCCGGCACCCAAGGACTTCGCCCGCCTGGCCAAGCCGCTGCACGTCAAGCGTATGCTGGACCAGGCCCTGCTGGCGGCCAAGGTCGATTTCCTCTTCGGCTGCTACGCCACCGAGATCCTGCGCGACGACGCCGGCAACCCCTGCGGCGTTGTCATCGCCAACCGTAACGGCCGCCAGGCCGTCCTGGCGAAGGTCATCATCGACGCCACCGACCGGGCCTGGATCGCACGCATGGCCGGGGCACAGGCCCAGCCGTACCCGAGGGGGCCGCAGACCTTCACGCGCGTCGTGGTGGGCGGCGAACCGAAGGAAGGCAAGGGCCTGGCGGTCCGCAAGGTCGGCCTCTCCTTTGCCGCCGGCGCGAAGCAGCACGACGTGTTCGAGTACACGCTCCAGGTTCCCGTGGCGGGCGGCTCATGGGCCGCGCTGGCGGCGGCCGACCAGGCCGCCCGCGACAAGACGTTCCACCTGGGCCAGGTCGATGCGGCCGAGACGATCTTCCAGGTGCCGCCCGACCCGGTCAAAGGGACCGGCCAGGGCGACCTCGGCCCGTTCCGGCCGGCGGGCGTCGCGCGGATGTATACCGTGGGAGGCTGCGCGGACGTCGCGCGCGACGAGGCCGCGAAACTCCTGCGGCCGCCGGCCCTGATGGACCTCGGCGCGAAGATCGGCGCCGCGGCGGCCGCCGAGGCCAAGGCCCTGCCCGCCATCAGGAACGCGAAGGTGCCCGGCGCCAAGGTAACGCCCGTCGCCGCCGGCGACGTCAAGGAATTCCTCATCGGCGTCCGCCCGACGCAACAGGGCCTGCCCACCGTGCCGAGCGAAGCGCGCGGCGTGCCTGTCTTGGGCAAGTACGACGCGGTGATCATCGGCGGCGGGACGGGCGGCGCGCCGGCCGGCATCGGCGCGGGACGCGAGGGCGCCAAGACCCTGCTGGTGGAGTACCTGTACGGCCTGGGCGGCGTCGGAACCACCGGCATGATATCGAAGTATTACTACGGGTACCGCGGCGGATTCACGGCCGAGATCGACAAGGGCGTCAAGGACCTGGGCGCCGCCAACGAGGTCGTCGGCAAAATCGAGTGGTACCGCGAGGCCAACCGCAAGGCCGGCACCGAGATCTGGTTCGGCGCGATGGGCGTGGGCGCCTTCGTCGAAAACGGTTTGGTCAAGGGCGCCGTGGTGGCCACGCCCGAGGGCCGCGGCGTGGTCCTCGCGAAGACCGTCATCGACTCCACCGGCAACGCCGACATCGCCGCGGCCGCAGGCGCCCAGACCGACTACACCGGCGGCGAAGAGGCCGCCGTCCAGGGCGCGGGCCTGCCGCCCCTGAACCTCGGCGCCGGGTACACCAACACCGACTACATGTTCGCCGACGACACGGACGTGGTGGACTTCTGGCAACTCTTCGTGTACGCCCGCGAGAAATTCAAAGGGGCCTACGACCTGGGCCAACTGGTCGATACCCGCGAGCGCCGCCGCATCGTCGGCGACGTGACGATTTCGCCCATGGACATCATCCTCAGCCGCACCTGGCCCGATACGGTCGTCCTGGCGAAGAGCAACTTCGACAGCCACGGGTTCACGGTGCACCCCCTCTTCTTCGCCATGCCGCCGGGGCGCGAGAGCATCACGGCGTACGTTCCGCTGCGGGCCCTGCTGCCCAAGGGCCTGGACGGCATCGTGGTGACCGGCCTGGGCGTCAGCGCCCACCGGGACGCCATGCCGGTCATCCGCATGCAACCCGACGTGCAGAACCAGGGGTACGCCATGGGCGTGGCGGCGGCGATGGTGGCCAGGAGCGCGGGCACCATCCGCAACGTGGACCTGCGGGGTCTCCAGAAGCACCTCGTGAAGACCGAGTGCCTGCCCGAGCAGGTCCTCTCGGACAAGGACTCGTTCCCGCTGCCCAAGGCCAAGGTGGCCGAGGCCGTGGCGGCCGTCGCCACGCCGGCGCCCGAACGCGCCAGAGGCGGGCAGGCCGCGCCGGCCGAGGTGGAACGCCGCCGGGCCCTCGCGGTCATCTTCGCGCAGCCCCAGGACGCCCTACCGCTGATGGAAAGGGCCTACGCCGCCGCGAACCCGGAGGCCGGACTCGTTTACGCCAACATCCTCGGCCTCTTCGGCAACAAGACGGGCGCCGATGCGCTCCTGGAGAAGATCAAGGCGACGCCCGACTTCGACAAGGGCTGGAACTACACGGGCATGGGCCAGTTCGGCCGCAGCGTCAGCCTGCTGGACCAGTACATCATCGCCCTGGGCCGCACGCGCGACCCGCGGGCGGTGGACGCGGTCCTGGAGAAGGTGAAACTGCTGGACGCCTCGAAAGAGTTCTCGCACCACCGGGCGTGCGCGATCGCCCTGGAGACCCTGGGCGACCCGCGGGCCGCCAAGCCCCTGGCCGACCTCCTGGCCAAGCCCAACATGACCGGCTGGGCCACCACCACGGTGGAAGAGGCGAAGACCAAGGCCGCCGTCGGCGGCGGCACCGAAACCAAGCCACGCAACGACTCGCTACGAGAGATCGTCTTGGCACGCGCGCTTTACCGCTGCGGCGATTACCAGGGCGTCGGCAGGAAAATCCTGGAGACGTACGCCAAGGACCTTCGCGGCCACTACGCCCGCCACGCGCAGGCCGTCCTGGCAGGCGAAAGCAAGTAGTGACTGGAAGTGATGAGTGATGAGTGCGGAGTGATGAGTAAAAAACGCGGGGCCGCGGGCCGTGCCACTCACCACTCATCACTCATCGTCACTCAGGTACTCCGTCACTCGTCTTTCGGCCAATAATGACGTGATACACCCCCAGCGGCTCGGGCAAGGCGACGAAGTGGTTGAACCCCGCCGGCCGCATCAGGTCCGACAACTGCTGGGGCGTCCGGTGGGCGAGATGCAGGCCAAACACGCGGCGGAAGAACCGGTCGGTGCCGTGCGCGGCGGAGATGCTGTTAAACATCACGCACGAGCCTTGCGGCATGACGTCGGCCACGGCGCCGGCGATGTCGCGGATGTGTGCATCGTCCAGGTACTCGCAGATGCCCATCATCTGGACGATGTCGGGCGGGCGGTCGAGCATCGACCGGACGTGCCGCACGTCGCCCTGGATGAACCGCACGTACCCATCGGTGCCGCACTCGGCCGCCAGACGGCGGCCGTGGTCGAAGGCGTCGTCCGAAAGGTCCACCAGCGTGGCCCGCGCCAGGCGGCCACACTCCACGAGCGCATCGTGGACCACGTGGCCTGGCCCCGCCCCCAGGCACAGGACCTCCACGGGCTCGTGGTCGGCCGAGGCGATGAGGCGCGCGAGGACCCGGGCCGCCAGTTTCCGCCGGTTCCTGAGGGCCATCGGAATCGTGCCGAGGGTGCACAGGAGTCTGTCGGCCAGGCGTTTGTTTTCGGCCAGGTCCTGGTAGCAGATGACCATGCTCTTCCAGCCGCCGGGGTCGGCCCAGTTGGCGGCGGCCAGTTCGCTCCGGAGGCACCAGAAGAGGGCCCGCTGCACGGCCGCGGGGAAATAGTTGGCAACGGGGTTAACGATCGTGGCCTTCAGGGCCCGGCGCAGCGGCCCGCTGCGCTCGAACTCCAGGCCCTCGGCCCATTCCTGCGAGGCAATAGATTCGGGGATTGGCATACGGAGTAAGTATAAGCACCCTAGCGGTGCAAGGAAAGGGGGCAAGTGATGAGTGATGAGTAATGAGTGATGAGTGGCACGGCCCGCGGCCCCGCGATTTTTACTCATCACTCCGCACTCTTCACTCATCACTCCGTAATTACAGGTCCATCGCCATGTGCGTGACGGCCAGCGGCAGGTCGGGGCAAGTGATGAGTGATGAGTAATGAGTGATGAGTGGCACGGCCCGCGGCCCCGCGATTTTTACTCATCACTCCGCACTCTTCACTCATCACTCCGTAATTAGTTGGCGGGCGTCAGGCCCACGCGCCGGTACAGGGTCTCGAAAGACTCCTGGATAAGCCCCAGCAGGAGCGGCGCATCCTGGCGACCGGCTTCGCGGAGGGCAGCCACGCTACTTCTTCTCCCTACGAAGGACTCGCGCTTCTACTTCCCCGCCCAGCTCGCCAAGGCGAGTCGCCTGCGGAGACCTGATGGCGGGCGGCGGCGATTCCCACACCTTCCTGAGCATCTCGAACCCCTGCGGGTCGTGCTCCTTCACCTCCGGCCGCACGAAGGGGTAAAAGTCGTTGGTGCTGAAGTAGGCCTCGGTGAGTTCCGCAAAGTACTCCTGGTCGTTATTGGCGGCGTACGCCCGTTTCTTGATGCCGGTGTAGAAGAGGACCGACTCGTACGACTTCGACTCCATGGCCTTCTTGTATGCGGCCTTGATGTGGGGGTTGTCGTAGCCGAGGACCTTATGGTGGTACCCGTGCGCCAGTTCATGGAGGACCATCGCCCGCTGGTGGTGCGTCCAGTCGAGGAACGTGACGGGATTGCCGATCTCGACCGCCCCGGCCTTCTCGGGATTGAAGCCGTGCCCGGCCAGCCACTCGCGCGACGGGTGGTAACACATGCACGCGACCTTGGGGTTGCCGGCCTCGACCCAGATGGGCGTCTCGCGCAGGCGGGCCAGGGCGGGCTTCGGGACCATGCGGCTGACGTCGTAGAGGTGCACGGCGAGGAGTTTGAGGGTCTCGTCGCCAAGCGCCTTTTTCTCGCCCTCGAGGAGACGGTTGTGGACGAAGACCTTCCAGCCCTCGACGTTGCGCACGGTGTAGTTCGAGGTGGGCTCGTAGGCGGGCTTCTCAGGCGGCGCGGGCTTCTCGGCGGCAGCCGCGACAAGAACCATGCTGAGGATGTACAGCACCGTCATCATGAGAAGTTCTCCTGACCCGCGGTTGACCAGGCAACCGGCGTTTTCACTTTTTAGGAATCGGTCTGGCTCGCGCGCCAACGCCCGGGCGATTCACTCAAAACGATGTTGAGCATCCGGCCCGGCACGTAAATCACCTTGCGGACCGGCGCGGCGCCAAGGTGCTTCTGCACCGTCTCATTGGCCAGGGCCGCCGCGCGGACCTCCTCTTCGCTCGCGCCGGCCGGCACGGTCACGTGTGCCCGCAGTTTGCCGTTGACCTGGACGGGGATCTCCAGGACGTCCTCGGCGCACGCCGCATCGCTGAACTCCGGCCACCCGGCCGCCATGATGGAAGGCTCGTGGCCCAGTGCCACCCAAAGTTCTTCGGTTATGTGCGGCACAAAGGGGTGGAGCACTCGCACTAGCGATTCCAACGCAAACTGGACTTCGTTCACGTCGACAAGACGCCGAGGCGCATCTTGGGCAGCGCACTGCTCATACGACCTGACGTAGTAGGATCGCCCCGCGAGGGAGTTGACCGGGAAGTTCTCGCTCAGGACACCGCCCATGCTGGCGATCTTGGGCTGTACGCGAAGCAATTGGCCGATCCATGTCAGGTTGCCCGCAAACTGCATCGCCTTTGCAACGGCTGTGTTGAACTGCCAGTTGACGTCAATATCCTGGGTTAGCAGTTTGATCAACAGATGTGTCTCGCGCCTCAGGAAGGCAAGCATATCACTGGGCGGACGGCTTTGATAGGGCCAGGGCCCCGTCGCGTCTGAGACCAACTGCCAGAGCCGGTTCCTAAGGAAACGGGAAGCCCCCTCGACCGCCGCATCCTGCCACTCGGCGTCCTTCTGGGGCGGGCCGATGAAGAGCGTGTACAGCCGCTGCGTGTCGGCCCCGTATTCCTCGATGACGGCGTCGGGCGAGACCACGTTGCCCTTGGATTTTGACATCTTTTCAAGTTTATGCGTAATCTCGGACTGCTTGCAGATCATCCCCTGCGTAAAGAGGGCCTTGAAGGGCTCGTTGAACCCCACGTGCCCGGCGTCGTACAGCACCTTGCAGATGAACCGCGTGTACAAGAGGTGCAGCACGGCGTGCTCCACGCCGCCGATGTACTGGTCCACCGGCATCCAGTAATCGACCTTGTCGCGGTCGAAGGGGCGTTCGTTGGGCACGCGCTCCTTCTCGGTGAGCGTATAGCGCAGGAAGTACCAGCACGAGCAGAGCCACTGGGCCAGCGTGTCGGTCTCGCGTCGCGCCGCCCTGCCGCACGCCGGGCACGGCACGTTGACCCACGAGGCCACCTTGGCCAGCGGGCTTTCGCCCTTGGGCGGGAACTCCACGGCCGTCTCCGGCGGAAGTTCCACCGGCAGGTCCTTCACCGGCACCGGCATGATGCCGCACGCCGGGCAGTGCACCACCGGTATCGGCGCGCCCCAGTACCGCTGGCGGCTGATGAGCCAGTCGCGCAGCCGATAGTGCACGGTGCGGGCGCCCATCTTCTGCTTATCGAGGTACGCGATGACGTCCGCGATGCCGCCGGGCGTGGGCGTGCCGGTCATCGGGCCGGAGTCGGCCATGACGCCGGCGTCGACGTACGCGGCGGTCAGGGCGTCGGCCGTCAGCATCTGGCCCAGGGGCTGAATCACGATCTTGATCGGCAGGCCGTACTTCCCGGCGAACTCAAAGTCGCGCTGGTCGTGCGCCGGGACGGCCATCACGGCCCCCGTGCCGTATTCCATGAGGGCATAGTTGGCTACCCACAAGGGAACCTTCTCGCCATTGACCGGGTTGATGCAATACGCCCCGGTGAAGACGCCCTCTTTTTCGACCGCCGCGTCGCCCCGCACCGCGGCGCTCTGGAGGCGGCACCGCTCGCAGAAGTCCAGCACCTCCTTCTCTTGCGGCTTGCCGGCCACGAGTTTGCGGATGACCGGGTGCTCGGCGGCAAGGCTCATGAACGTGACACCCCACAGCGTGTCGGGCCGCGTGGTGAAGACCGGCAGGGGCGCGGCGTCCTCGAGGCGGAAATCGACGCGCGCTCCCTCGCTGCGGCCGATCCAGTTGGCCTGCATGGTGCGGACGGTCTCGGGCCACTCAGAGAGTTCCGCCAGGTCGTCCAGCAGCCGCTGGGCGTACTCGGTGATGCGGAAGAACCACTGCGGGATGTCGCGCTTGGCCGCCTCGGTGCCGCAACGCTCGCACTTGCTGTCCACGACCTCCTCATTCGCCAGGCCCGTCTGGCACGATGGGCACCAGTTGACGGGCGCCTTCCTCCGGTATGCCAGGCCCCGCTCAAAGAGGACCAGGAATATCCACTGCGTCCACTTGTAGTAATCCGGGGCGCTGGTGTTGAGGTCGCGCCGCCAGTCGTAGCCGACGCCCCAGCGTCGGAACTGGCTCTTCATGTAGGCGATGTTCTGCTGCACCCACGTGGCCGGCAGTACGCCCTTCTGGATGGCGGCGTTCTCGGCGGGCAGGCCGAAGGCGTCCCACCCCATCGGCGAGAGGACCTCGCAGCCGCGCATCATCTTGTAGCGCGTCACCACGTCGCCGATGATGTAGTTGCGCCCGTGCCCCACGTGCAGCATGCCCGACGGGTACGGAAACATCGTCAGGCAGTAGAACTTCCTGTCGCGTCCCGACAGGTCGGCATCGACCTCGAAGGTGTGATGGTCTTCCCACCACTGCTGCCACTTGGCTTCGACCTGCTTAGGATCGTATGCGTCCATGCGATGCCTTTCACGCGCACGGTTTCGGATGTTGGAAGGTGGATTGTAGATTGGCCGGCCCCGCTTGGCAAGGCGCCGGCATCAGTGGCCGGCGGGCGAGAGGGTCACGGCCTGGAGGTTCATCAGCCCGCTCGACTTGGCGGCCAGCGAGAAGGGGCGGACGGTGATCGTAATCGTGCCGGCCTTCCCGATTCT
>Ga0315285_10007829_pt1 | contig 10977 bp, 13 predicted proteins | sample YL17G09_36_MG_FD_203698 | JGI IMG/M metagenome (GOLD analysis project Ga0315285, IMG submission 203698) | Sediment microbial communities from Yellowstone Lake, YNP, Wyoming, USA - YL17G09_36 | ecosystem: Environmental > Aquatic > Freshwater > Lake > Sediment | place: USA: Wyoming | collected... | reverse complement strand
ACTCAAGAGACACTTTTTAGATTAGCAAGCCTTTCGATTTGGGCATTGTTATTATTTAACAACTAACGTATTGCGATAATGTAATCGCCTCTGCCTCATGGTTCGGGGTAATCCTGGCGGTATACTTGACCATATGTGCGTATTACAAGCCTACGTAACGTAGTAGAACCCTTTTTGATGTCTAAAATCATCTCCTATTCACGGCGCACACAACTTGGCGTTAGTGCCATTCCATAATCGCCATTATCTTCCGCCTTTCAGCGGCTTTGGCCTGCTGGCAATTACTGTTTCGCAATCCGGCCTCACGGGTGGCGCCCCAATGCCTTTGAGATAGGCCACCAGGTAGACAACATCTATGCCATTGGTGGTGCAATTGCCGATGGCATCACGGGCCTGAATCGGGTCTGAAGCAGCTCCTTGACCTTTGAGATAGGCCACCATGAATGTGACATCGATACCGTTGGTGATGCCTTTGGCGTTGGCATCGCCTGCCGGAAGTCTGATGTGCCGTCAAGCGCCCTCACCGGACGGCTTAATTTATGGCAATAAAGTTTCGGGCCAAACGGCTCGACACCACATAATACTTCGAGCGTTTTATTTTGCATCGGTGTTTAGGTATTTTTGCATTCTTTTGCCTGGATGAAGCACAATACCATGATCAATCAGAGCCCTTTCTATTATTCCAGGCAACTCCATCAAGCTATTGAACGGTATTGGATGTTTTGGCATTATGCCATGCGTATCGTTTCTTCTGACACGCACCACACCGCTCGTCCAGGCATGCTTCGGTCTTACCTTCTCGGGTTCATCGCCTAAATCATTAGTCCAAAACCTGACTTTGACTTCAATCATTTTCTGATGCCATTTTCTATCTTTGGCATCCAGCTCGGCTCTTTTTTCCATGATTCCTCCTTATAGATATAATATGTTATTGTCCACACCTAAGTGTTCTCGGCACAATATCCTTTCGGGTCGTCGTAGCCTAAATCTATCCAAATTTATCTGAATCGAAGCACTGAACTGAAACAATCGCCTCATGACACCGAACCTTCGTCGAAGGGGTTAAAGAGAGGGATATTCTGTTATAGCTGGTCGCTTTCGCACACTTCTGCCGGAATACAAATGGAGCAAGAGCAATATAATATCCCCGCCAAAAATATCAAGGCCTTTCTTCTCTACCTTAATATAAAACAATCCGCTGACACCTACTGTCAGTGGCATTTGAGGAAAGAAAAAATATTTTTTGGTCGGTTGCCACTAACTCGGGGTTAGTGGAAACCCCCGATAATAAAACGGGCCGCCCTTTCAAGCGGCCCCGCTACCCGGTATTGATGATTTTCAGTCAGAGGCCTCGGACTTGCCTCATGGTTTTAATACCGCACCCCGTACCGGTTCGATGCCCGGTTTATCTCCATGCTCAACCTGTTAATTTGCCTACGCTTTTCAACGGGCAACTTTATCTTTTTGTTACCCGGAATTCCGTGGGCACTTCACCCTGCTTTGCCGGCTGGCAATCCGCACAATAAAGCTACGATAGTAGCCGTCCTTTCAAGCAAGGCACAGGGCATGCGTTCCCTATGCCGATGGCCCCATGATTTATCTATCTATCCACAGCAGCGTCGAATGGATACCCAAGGGTAGACAGTCATGGGAACCTCCGGGAGCATCGCTGGGCATTAATATAAGATGCGCCGTTTTTTGCACCGACGCCGTTGGTAAAGCGATGGGTTGAGGGAGCCGATATCTACGCGGGAATATTTGATTATCGGAATCGGGCCTACAGGCGCGCAGCAACATCTGGTTTCCATTTTCACGAACAACAAAATCTCTGTCTCTCAATTGATGAATTCCAAAAAGAATAAAGTAGACTCCGCCATGCTACTTTTTTCCAGAATTCCAACTTTTTTGAAATTAACTCCTTGACGGCTCGCAAGAGTATCTTCTAAATTTTGTTGCCGATAAGGGGAAATCACTCTGGGCTAAAATTAATTAGAAAGGGGATGCTTATGTCTAAAATCGTGCCTGTGTTGTTGCTGCTTTTGGTTACATTGTTTTTGCCGAAACTCGGAATATCGCAGGACAATCAGCAGATTGCGCCGCTAACGAGCGCTCAGGCCCTTCTTAGGGGGCCTGAGAGGGTTGGGAATCTTAATCCGGTGATGATCCCTGCAGATAATTCGCAGACTGCCGAAAAAATCCTTCTGGGTAAGAAGCTTTATTTCGATACCAGACTCTCAAACGACAATACAATTAGCTGCGCCACATGTCATGATCCGCAGAAAGGATGGTCGGATGATGGCCCCACAAGCTCCGGCATTCGCGGCCAGCTTGGAGGGAGAAGATCGCCGCCGGTCTCAAATTCGGCCTACAGCCCCCTTCAGTTTTGGGATGGCCGGGCTCCAAGCCTGGAAGAACAGGCCAAAGGGCCGATAGCCAATCCTATCGAAATGGGCAACACTCATGAGGCCATGCTGAAAACAGTGGATAATATCCCGGGCTATGTCGAAGAATTCAAGAATGTATTTGGCACATCACCAATTACAATTGACCAGGTTGCTCAGGCCATTGCCGCTTATGAGAGGACTATTGTGACAACCGATTCGCCCTTCGACAGATTCATCCGGGGAGACGAAGCCTCGCTCACGGCGCTGGAGAAAAAGGGACTTGAGATATTCAACGGCAAGGGGCGTTGCACGGCCTGCCATTGGGGGGGGGGGAATTTCAGCGATGGCCGTTTCCATAACCTGGGTGTGATGCCGGCCGCAGGGGCGAAGCCGGATGAGGGCAGATATGATGTCACCAAAGATCCAAGAGACAAGGGTAAATTTAAGACGCCGACAATCAGAGATGTGGCTCTCAGGGCGCCATATCTTCACAACGGAACCGAAAAGAACCTCGAATCGCTCGTGGAATTATACAATAAGGGCGGCGGAATGAATGACGCCAATCTCGATCCAATCATGATTCCGCTCAACTTGTCAAAAAAAGAATCCGAGGCCCTCGTGGCATTCATGAAAAGGGCAATGTCGAGCACCAATTTGCCGGTAGCTAATGAAGAGCCTTTTAAGCCCGAGGATTTGCCCAGGTGAAGGAGCCAAAAATGAAAAGAATGCTTGTTGCTTTTATGGTGTTAGCGGCATTGATAAGTCTGTCGCCCCAGGAAGGCAAGGCCATACCGGCATTTGCCAGAAAATACGGATTCAACTGCAACATGTGCCATGTTTCATTTACCAGGTTGAATGACTTTGGGCAGCGCTTCAGGCTTAACGGCTACCAGGTTCCCGGCCAGCAGGGGCTCGAAAAAAACGTATTTGAAACGCCTCCGCCGATTGCATTCAGGATAACAACTGGCCTTCAAGCCGCGCATTCCCGGGATGCCAACACCTCAGGGTTCAATATTTTCGGGTTCGATCTACTTACGGCCGGAGTTCTGCACAAAGATATATCTTATTTGGTGATCTATACCCCCAGGGTTGACGAGCCCGGCGGAGATTATCGAGGCGAAACCCCCTCGCAAACAGGCGCGCTTGAATCCGCAAACCTGATCTTCAGCAATCTCCTGACCGATGCGCTCAACCTGCGGATCGGGAAATTTGAGCCAGCTTATCATACCGTCAGTTCCAAACGGTCGTATTACATAATACAGCCGTATGAGGTTTATGCATTTAAATCACCATCGGGATACATATTCGAGGACAACCAGATGGGATTCGAGGTCAGCGGCCATTTCAGGAACGGTTTCAGGTATGGGGCCGGTGTAGTGAATGGCAACGGCGCCAATCCGGACAATAACAAATTTAAGGACCTCTACCTTGCGCTATCCCAAGTGATCGGACGCGGCGAGGGCCAAAGCGCTGGACAAAGGATAGATGTTTTCGGCTACCAGGGCTGGCAGCCGACCATATTTCCACCCGACTATCAGGCTGCGGCTGGAGGAGAATTGGAGGGGCACGGTAATAAAAAATTAATGCGTCTCGGCGGTGACATAAGCCTCAATATTCCCTCTTTCAATCTTACCACCCTTTTGATGCAGGGAAACGACAACAGGCCTTTCAATTTCGCCGATAGTACCAAGGATTACAAATTTACAGGCGGATTTGTTGAGCTCGACTATTATGGCTTCATGAACAATCGGCTTCTGATTTCGGGTATGTACAATTGGGTCGAGCCTCCGGATGGGGATGAAGGCAGCAAAATCACGGCGATCTCGGGGGTGGTCAGATACTATCTCGGGGATTGGACGGCTGTCAATGTTGCCTTGCACGGCGAATACACGCATCGTCAGGAAGGCAAGGATGATCCTTTCAAGGAGGATATCTTTACGGCCTTGGTCGATTTCGATTTTTAGGTATCTGTAACCGCGGAAACTTGGTCCTGCACTATTTGCAGGACCAAGTTCTTTTCGGCTAATTTGAGGATAAGTCGGCTGGGAGAGCATCTGTAATCACTCGCGGTCAATAATCGCATAATTGGATATAAAAGGCCAATAATAGACCTAAAATCATAGCCAATTGATCAATAAAATAACTTATATATTTGCCCGATAGTTGTGAAGGACCAACAAAATCATAACTCTCATAATCCATGCTTGTTCGTTTTACAGGTTTTCAAAGCGCCATAAAATGGATTGTCAAAGCGATTGACACCCTGGTCTCTGCTTAGTAACATGATAGCAGCAAGGGAGGCGCCATGCATTCGATAGAATCCATTATAGACAGGCAATTGAAGCGTTGGGAGCTTCAGCGGGCGATATCGGACAGGTCCCCCGAGAAGGCGCCCGCTCCCAGGCCGGTGATAACAATTTCGAGAGCGATTGGCGCCGGCGGAGAGGAGGTCGCCGCCCGGCTTTCGGAAAAGAGCGGCTTTCACGTATTCGACGGCGAAATCCTCGATTCTATTGCCCGGGATTTGGGTATACGGGAACGGATGGCGGATTTGCTCGACGAGAAGACGCAATCGGAGCTGCAATCGTGGTTTTTGGGCATGATGACGGGCCGCATCATCGATCAATCCGATTATATCAAGTCGCTGACGAGGTTGGTCGGCTCGCTGATTGCTCTTGGCGAGGCGATATTAATCGGGCGTGGGACCAATATCATTGTCGGGCCCCGGATGGGATTTCATATCAGGGTCACGGCAAGCAGAAAGAAAAGGATCGAAAAGGTCGCGGCATCGATGGCGGTTTCGCACAGGGAGGCCGAGGGACTGGTCGATGAGAGCGATGAGGCGCGGGCGCATTTCGTCAGGAAGTCGTTTGGGGCCGACATAAACGATTTGACTCTGTATGATCTCATCATCAACACCGACATATTGAGCGTGGAGGATGCCGTGGACCTGGCGTATGCGGGTTATATCAAGAAGGAGGGAATCCTGCGCAAGGAGAAATGATATTGAATCGATGGTGCTCGGTAAAATGAAAAGCGCCGTCTTTCAAAGCAACAAGCCGACCTCGATACTAACCGGGGCCGGCATTTCAGTAAAGGGGGGATTAAAATTCTTAATACTCGGTGATAAATGTCCATATCGGGCCGAACGTTTCATGCCCGTGGCTATCGCGGGCCACGATACGCCAATAATACGTCGTATTGTTTGGCTGGAGGAGGATCAGCACGGAGTCGTCGCATGTGCAGATTAGCGTGCCGGTCTCATCGATCTGCCATACATCGTTGGTGGCATCGTCATCGAGATTGGCTGTGGCAACGCAGGTAAACGTATTCGCCGCCGCGGTCATGCAGTAAGAGTAAATATCCAGCGAATCGATAATTATCCCAAGAGGCTCGAAACGATCGTTACGATAATTTGCCGTAAAGCCATTCAAGGCGTAAAATCCGTGTTGACTGTGATAAGCGGTTTGAGCCGCATATATTTGCTGCAACATCTCACCGGCGCGAGCTTGCAGCCGGGGAGGCGAGAGCAAAATTGGTACAAGCTGACCGTATCTCCATGTTCCAACTAAATCAGGGTTACGACCAAGAAAAACGTCGTAAACAAGCGGACCGCCATCGGGATTGTTACATTCCCACTGAAAAACGACATCCATCATGTCAAGCGTGGCGCCGGTCGGCGGCGAAATCAGCCGCGGTGTTTCGGGATACCGATTGAATCCGACAGTTCCGATCCTAAATTTCCATACCGGCCCGATGGTAGTCTGCTCGTGGTCGTCCCGCGCAATCACCCGCCAGTAGTAATCGATGTTCGTTCGGAGCGGGATGGCGATATCATTTGTACCGCACGCAACGGTCCCCCAGTCATTAATGGTCCAAGCATCAATCACTGGATCGGAATCGAGATTGGCGGTTGCCGTGCAGGTTAAGATGACAGGCGGGGCGTTTATGAAATATAAATAAGGATCGTTCGCTGGAGGCACGATGCCCAGGTTGTCATAAAGAGCCGAATCTCCGGCGCCGGCCGTTACGCCATCAAGGCAATACCTATAATATTGGCTTCGATAGGCAATTTGCATCTGATAGATTTGATTTAAGAACTGCCGGGCGTTTTCCTGCAGCACCCAGGGCGAGACAAAAGCGTTATCGTTTGACCAGCCATTTGCGTGTGTCGGGATGCTGTCGGTCCCAAAATACAGGTCATATTGTACAGGGCCGCCTTCGGGGTCGGATGATTTCCAGGCCAGAACAAAATCCACGGATACGTCGGTGGCACCGTCGGCCGGCGAAATGATTGCGGGCACGGTGGGCGGCAGGTTCTGCGCCGGATTATCGACGGGCGGCTGATTCCCCCTGTCCTGGCACGCCATAAAAAACGCCAGAATGAGGCCGGATAGGATGGTGAGACGCGCTGTTTTATTCCGAGCGATCATGTGCCCTTCCTTACGTGAAGTAAACCCTCGCCTATTAACTCTAATATCGGCTTTGTCATCCTGTAATTCCACATTTTATCCGCCTATGTATTAAAATGATACTTGCTGTGCAATAATTGAGCATCAGCGCCGCGGGGCTGTCCATAATCCACTGGAAAAAATTAAATTAGCTCTGGTCGTCACAATGCGGTGACCGGGCAGTAATTTCATGCTTGACACTGGGCTGGTTATTTATACATTTGGTATTCTGTAACCGAAAGGGGTTTGTTTTGGCACACAAGAAAGGACTCGGTTCCTCGAAGAATGGCCGCGATTCGCACGGGCAGAGGCTCGGAGTCAAGGCCTACGGCGGCGAACGAATCAGCGCCGGCTCGATAATCATCCGCCAGCGCGGGACGAAGATCATCGCCGGGCTCAACGTGGCTCAGGCCAAGGATGATTCTCTGTTCGCCACGGCCGATGGCGTTGTCAAATTCGAGCGCAGGGGCCGCGACAAGAAGATGGTATCTGTAATACCATAGACAGAACCCTGGCCTGAAAGGCTGGGGTTTCTTTTTAGGGTCAGGTGTGAAATAGGTCACAAGGCCTTGGCCTTTGAAAGGTCTTTTAAAACAGTTCAAGATATGGCTTTTACTCCCAGGAAAGCGGGCATAATAATCTCCGGTGGCAATCCCTGGGAGATTCTTTTCTGCATCCTACACCTCGAAAAGCAGGGTTATCTGCGATCCCCCATCTCAGTTCCTCAAGCGGGGCCTGCGGGTTTAATTTCGCAAATTGATTCGGAAATGGCCAGGATGTCGCTTACTCCGCTTTCCGAGGTCAAAGCCACCGGGATCGACACCCTAATTATCCCCGGCGGCTGGCGCCTGCTCGATGCCATGAGCAATTTCAACGAGGCCGGAAACGCTTTCAGGGTAAACGAGGACCTCAAGAACCTGCTTAAGGGGATTTACAGGCTTAACAAGCCTATCGGCGCCTTTGGAACAGCCTCAGTTATGGTTGCCAAGTCGCTTCAGGGTATAACGCGCTCGGGGATGGTGGTTACTGTGGGAAGCGATCCCAAGCTGCAATCGGCGGTCGCGGCTGCCGGATCACAGGCAGTTGTCACCAGGCCGGGCGAGGTTATTTTAGACCAGACGAATAAAATTGTCACCACCGGCGGCGAGCTTGGCACCAAGCGGCCGTCGGAGGTTTTCGATTCTTGCGGGAATATGATTTCCGCGCTCTCTGAACTTATCAAAGAATAGGTCCATTTGGATCCGGATGGAGATCAGATATGCGAAACGTGAATGTCGAGCTGATCACGGAATCCGTGAAGAAATTGTGCATGGATGCCAATTATTTTCTCGGGGAGGATGTGGTCGAGGCGATCAAGAATGCGGTCGGCAAGGAGGAATCTCCCCTTGGACGTGAGATACTGAAGCAGATACTTGAAAACGCCGAGATTGCCAAAAACGAACAGATGCCGCTCTGCCAGGACACCGGCTTGGCGGCCTTCTTTGTCGAGCTCGGCCAGGAGGTTCATATCGAGGGCGGTCGATTCGAGGCCGCCATACAGGAGGGCGTGCGGCAGGGTTACGCCGAGGGTTACCTGCGCAAATCGATTGTCGAGGACCCGCTTCGCAGAAAGAACACCGGCGATAACACCCCGGCGGTCATTTCCACGCGGGTTGTGCCGGGCGACAAGGTCAAGATTACGATCCTGCCCAAGGGCGGGGGCTCCGAGAACATGAGCGCTATCCGGATGCTCAAGCCGGCTGACGGCGAGGAGGGTGTCAAGAGTTTCGTGGTGGAGACGGTGCGCAAAGCCGGAGGCAACCCCTGCCCGCCGATCATTGTCGGGGTTGGTATCGGCGGCTCGTTTGACAAATGCGCCTACCTGGCCAAGAAGGCGCTTTTGCGCAAGGTGGGCAGCGCGCATACCGACCCATTCTATGCCGCAATGGAAAAGGAGCTGCTGGAACGAGTCAACAATACCGGTGTCGGCCCGCAGGGGTTAGGTGGACGGATAACGGCGCTGGCGGTCCATATCGAGGCCCACCCGTGCCATATCGCCAGCCTGCCGGCGGCGGTCAATACGCAATGTCATTCGGCGCGCCACAAAGAGATAATCATCTGAACAATAAGGGGGAATAAATATGGAAACCAAGCAACTGGTAACGCCGCTGACTGCCGCCGAGGTTGAGAAACTGCACGCGGGCGACAATGTTACATTAACAGGATATATCTACACCGGCCGCGACGCCGCCCACAAGAAGATGGTCGACTTGTTGGACAAAGGCGAGAAGCTGCCGTTCGAGCCCGAGGGGCAGATCATTTACTTCGTCGGCCCAACGCCTGCAAAGCCGGGGCAGGTGATCGGCTCGGCCGGACCGACAACCTCGGGCAGGATGAACAAATATTCGCCGCATATGATCGCCGCCGGCCTTAAGGGGATGATCGGCAAGGGCGAGATGGGACCGGAGGTGGCCGAGGCCCTGAAACGTTTTAAGGGCGTCTATTTCGTAGCCACCGGCGGGGCGGCGGCTCTGATCGCCAAGCGAATCACCGAATCGGAGGTGGTGGCCTACGAGGAGCTCGGTCCGGAGGCGGTTCGGCGCCTGAAAGTGGTCGAATTCCCGGTTATCGTAGCCCAGGACTGCCACGGCGGGAATATTTATGTTGAGGGCGTGGAGAAGTATAAGAGGTAGGCGCTTCCAATCAGCGGAAATATGACACGCGGCGTCAGGAACCCTTTCCTGACGCGAATCCGAATATATTGAGCCCCTGTATTTTCTAATCAATTCAAATTTCAGATCATTAGAATTTCAAGTCGAAAAAGCAATGCGGGCGGGGCGATTTCAAATCCGGCATCCGCCTCCAGGTCGTTGATTGCAGATGGCGGCGTGATGTCGGCCGTGGTTACGCTGGCCACGTTCGACAGCCCGGACCAGTTGGGAACCTCGTCGGCAGTTTTCATCCCGAAATAATAGGTTCTATTCGATTGCAGGCCCGTCACTACGAATGTCTGTGATTGCCCCGCCGGAAGAGGTGCCGGCTCGCCGCTGACCTGCGTGGCCGAGGCCCAGTTGCCGTTCGTAATCGGTGATGTCGAATAACGAATGTCGTATTGACTGGCCGTTCCGGAACTGCTGTCGTCACCAGGAGCTGTCCAGGTCGATGTCATGGAGTTGCCTGTGGGGTTTGAGGTCGCCAGGTTTGTAATATTGAGGGGCGGAATCGATTCGGGCACGGTTGTCCCTGAGGCGACATTTGACAGCCCGGACCAGTTGGGAACCTCGTCGGCGGTTTTCATAGCGAAGTAATAGGTCACGCTGGATTGCAGACCGGTGACTGCAAAAGATTGCTGCTGTCCCGCTGGAAGAGGTGTCGGCTCGCCGCTGACCTGGGTGGCCGAGGCCCAGTTGGCATCCGTGATTGGTGATGCCGAATAGCGAATATCGTACTGGCTGGCTGTTCCGGAACTGCTGTCGTCGCCAGGAGCTGTCCAGGTCAGGGTCATGGAGCTGCTGGTGGGGTTTGAGGTCGCCAGGTTTGTAATATTGCGGGGCGGGATTGATTCCGGCGCCGTTATACCCGAAGCGACATTGGACATTGCAGACCAATTAGGAATCTCATCACCGCTTTTTATGGCAAAATAATAAGTAGTGCTTGGCGAGAGGCCCGTGACGATGAAGGATTCCGCTGTTCCCGCGGCATGTGGAGCCGGTTCGCCGTTTACATGCGTGGCGGAGACCCAATTCGCCTCAGTTATATTGAGCGTGGAATACCTGATATCATAAATACTTGCTGTCCCGGAGTTGCCGTCATCGCCGGGCGCAGTCCAGTTTATGGTTATGGAATTTGACGTTGAATCGCTGGTGATTAAGCCGGCATGTGCCGCCGGTAGAGCCACGAAAATGCCAAGCAATATCGCCATGCCATAGATCGGGCCGACCCCCTTGAATCTCAATGCGTTTTTCCTAAAATCACACATACAACTCCTTTTTTTGAGTTTTCAATTGAGCCAATACGCAAAATTCCGACCGCGAAGCACGAATAATTGCATATTGACATTCAATGACTTATATGCCGGAAGGATTGAGCGATAAGGCATTTTTGCCCGGGACATGTATGATTCTTGAATCCTGTTCAGCAAGCCAACAAATTTCAGGGATGAT
>Ga0315285_10007828_pt1 | contig 10977 bp, 11 predicted proteins | sample YL17G09_36_MG_FD_203698 | JGI IMG/M metagenome (GOLD analysis project Ga0315285, IMG submission 203698) | Sediment microbial communities from Yellowstone Lake, YNP, Wyoming, USA - YL17G09_36 | ecosystem: Environmental > Aquatic > Freshwater > Lake > Sediment | place: USA: Wyoming | collected... | reverse complement strand
GTTGTTTTTTTTGTTCTTCTGGCTATTTTAGGCGCTTTATTAATTCTCCAGCCCAACATTGGCACCCTTTCGGTAATTTTTATAGTGTCATCTTTGGTATATTTCGGCTCAGGAACTCCTGTCTGGCATAGCATTTTAATCGTGCTAATCGGCATTTCTGGTTTGATTTCTTTAATTAAAATCGCTCCTTATAGAATGAGTCGTTTAATGGTTTTCTTTAACCCCGAAATGGATCCTTTAGGGAAGGGCTATCAGATTAAACAAGCCTTAATTGCCATAGGCTCAGGGGGGATTTTTGGGCTCGGCCTTGGCTTGTCTCGTCAAAAGTTCGGCTTCCTGCCTCAGTCAATGGAAGATTCGGTATTTGCGATTTTTGCTGAAGAGGGAGGATTTATTGGAGCAGTTATTTTAATAGTCCTTTTTTTATTCTTTATCTGGCGGAGTTTTATTATTTCAAAGCGTTCTTCTGACAAATTTTCTAAACTTTTAGCTTTGGGGATTTCATCCTGGATTGGAATTCAGGCTTTTGTTAATATGGGAGCGATGGTAAGAATCTTACCCTTGACTGGCATTCCCTTACCATTTATAAGCTACGGCGGTTCCCATTTGATTGCTGAATTAATTGGAATAGGGTTATTATTAAATATATCAAAAAATACTTAACTTAAAATTATTATGAAAATACTTTTTGCCGGCGGGGGCACTGGCGGCCATATTTTCCCGATTTTAGCGGTTGCCAGAGAATTGAAAAAAGTTAGAGCGGAGCTTTTTTCTCAAGAAAAGTTGGAATTTTTCTATTTTGGCCCAAAAGACACTTTTGACCAGGCAGTGCTTTCTGACGAAGATATTAAAATAAGGTCGATTCTTGCAGGCAAAATTAGAAGATATTTTACTCCCCAGGCTCTGCTTTTGAATTTCATTGATTTATTTAAAATTCCGATAGGTTCTTTTCAGGCTTTCTTTAAAATTTTCTTTCTTTCGCCAGATGTTATTTTCAGCAAGGGTGGCTACGGTTCTTGGCCAGTAGTATTTGCTGGTTGGATATTGGGAGTGCCAATTTTTCTCCACGAATCTGATGTAACCCCCGGCTTGGCTAATAAAATAATGAGCCATTTTGCTTTGATTGTTTTTGTTTCATTTCCGAAAACCGAATATTTCCCCCCAGCTAAAACTATTTTATCCGGGAATCCCATAAGAAAAGAAATTTTAGAGGGTTCAAAACAGGAAGCCTGGCTTCGTTTCCAGTTGAGCAGGGAAAAACCCACAATTTTAATTTTAGGAGGAAGCCAGGGCGCACAGAGAATTAACGATTTGATTTTAGAAATCCTGCCAGAAATTGTAGAAAAATATGAGATTATTCACCAGTGCGGAGAAAAAAATTTCCATCAGGTTGGAGCCGAAGCTAACGCAGTGATTAGCGAAGAACAATTAAAATATTATCACCTCTTTCCTTTTTTGGATGAAATAGAACTAAGCCACGCTTATCAATGGGCTGATTTGGTGGTATCCAGGGCCGGCTCCAGCATCATTTTTGAGATAGCCGCCATTGGAAAGCCAAGCATCTTAATTCCTATACCAGAAGCCGCCCAGAACCATCAGTCAAGGAATGCTTATACCTTCGCCCAAGAAGAGAGGGCTGTGGTGATTGAAGAGGCAAATTTAACCCCGCATTTCTTCTTAAACCGTGTGCACTATCTATTTTCTCATCCTCGTGAAATGGCGGAGATGGCAAAAAGAGCAAAAGAATTTGCCCAGCCTCAGGCCGCTCAGGTGATTGCCCAATATTTAATGGATTATCTATTTTCTTAAAAGCCGTCTAGCGGCGCTGAAAATTTAATTATGGAAGATTTTAAATTATCAAGTCAAAACGAAGTAAGAGCAAGATTTTCTCCATCTCCTACAGGAAATCTTCATGTTGGGCTGGCCAGAACAGCCCTCTTTAATTATCTTTTTACCAGGAAGATTCAGGGACGGTTTATTTTGAGAATTGAGGATACTGACGTTGAAAGATCCGATAAAAGCTTTGAAATTGATATTATTGATGGACTGAAATGGTTGGGAATTGACTGGGACGAAGGACCAGATATTGGCGGAAAATATGGACCTTATCGCCAGAGCGAGAGAACGGAAATCTACGCCAAATATTTAGAAAAACTGTTGAAAGAAGGACATGCTTATTATTGCTTTTGTTCAGAAGAAGAATTGGAGGCAAAAAGACAATATCAAATGTCAATCGGGCAGCCCCCGGTTTATGATGGAAAATGCCGTAATCTTCCGCCAGAAACAATTAAAAAATGTTTATCCGAAGGCAAAAAATCAATTATTCGTTTTAAAGTGCCGGATAAGAAAGCAGTGAGTTTTGAAGATTTAATCCGGGGAGAAATAGTTTTTGAAGCAGATTTAATTGGAGATTTTTCAATTGCCAAAGATTTAAAGAGCCCGTTATATAATTTCGCAGCAGTAATTGACGACTTTGAAATGAAAATTTCCCATGTTATTAGGGGAGAAGATCATATTTCCAATACCCCAAGGCAGATTTTAATTCAGGAAGCCTTAGGTTTTCCTCATCCAGAATACGCCCATTTGCCCTTAATTTTAGGGCAGGATCGGACTAAATTATCAAAGAGACACGGCGCAGGTTCAATCACAGAATACAGAAAGTTAGGTTATCTACCAGAAACTATAATTAATTTCATTGCTTTTTTGGGCTGGAATCCGGGAACGGAACGGGAAATTTTTTCTCTTCCTTCATTAGTAAAAGAATTCTCGTTGGAAAAAGTTCAAAAAGGCGGGGCAATTTTTAACGTTAAAAGACTGGATTTTTTAAATGGTTTCTATATCCGCCAAAAATCAATCGAAAGACTTACTGAACTTTGCCTGCCATTTTTAATTGAAGCTGGATTCATTGAAAAAGCAAAAAATAACCCAGGAAAAAATCCGCACCCCGGAGAATTAAAATTATTTGAAGAAAAAAAGCCCAGCTATAAAATTAAGGAAACCGGAGAAGCTATCAGCTTGGATTATTTAGAAAAAATAGTTAAAATTTATCAGGAGAGGCTTAAAAAATTATCAGAAATTATAGAATTGGCTGATTATTTTTTTAGAGAAAAGTTAGGATATAACAAGGGTCTTCTGAAATGGAAGGAGATGACAGATAAAGAAATAAAAAATTCTTTGGAAACCTTAGAAAAAATATTATCAAGGATAAAAGAAGAGAATTGGAACAAAGAAAATTTGGAAATATCCCTGATGCCAGAAGCTGAAAGAGAAGGGGATAGAGGAGAGATTTTATGGCCATTCAGAGTTGCCTTAACTGGTAAAGAGGCTTCGGCCGGACCCTTTGAAATTGCTGAAATTTTAGGCAAAGAAAAAACCTTAAAAAGAATAATCAATGCACATAATATATTATGTGCTCGACCGAGCACCGAAGTACATAAATAACATTTTATGTGCTCGGTGCTCTGGAAGAAGCGAAAGGTTTATTAAAATAAAATGAAAAAATTACTATTCGGATTTTTAATAATTACTTTAATTATTGGATTTGCTCTGCCGAATTTTATTTTTGCTCAGAAGAGTTCCCAGGTGCTGGAGATCCCCTCTACGTTAGATGATATTGTGGCGATAGGGAATAAAATTGTTCATTTCCCTTTTCAGATTATAAATAATGCCTGGCAGGAGGTTTGGGGAATTTGGATGAAAATATTTTCTTTTGCTAAAAATATATGGGATAATGACATTTTTCCAGAAATTGATAATCTCTGGCATAGGATTTTATCTGTGTTTTAGGGGAATAGTATAGAAAAATATACAGCTCAAAGGCTCGCTCAAGGCGGGCCTTTTTGTTTGACCGCGTCAGACGCGGTTTGACCACGTCTGACGTGGTTTGACAAAAATAAAAGTGTATCATATGATTGAATATTCTTGCACATTCCACCAAGGAGGGAAACGATGCGATTCACCTGCTGGAAGCCCTGCGGATTTACTACTCTTACAGCTGAAACCCCAGCGGAAGCTGACGAGAAAACTAAGCTTGAAGGTCTGCTCATCATAAAAGGTACAGCCCGCGCTATTGGAGTGCGATCTGTTGAAACACTGGCAAGAGGAAGCAATTTTTTCCATGTGAAGGATACGATAAAAAAAGGAGACATCTGTACCATCGAGATCGACAGTCGTTTTAGAATCGCAAACTCCGTCTATAAAGGTAGAATAAAGATAGGCGTGGCAGAGGACGAATTCCTGGCTTTTAGCAAGAAAGGCATATTCTTCTGGGTTATTCTGAAGGAAGTGCAGTTCATTACAATCAACGGCAGGAGGCTGTAGGCAGTGTCAACCCTAAGGACAGTATACGAAGAGGGTTATCGCCGAGTTTGCCTCGGCTGTAAGACTGTTTTTAGGCCTGGTGAAGTACCGAAAAGTTCTCTTTACGGCCATGATATAAGGGAAATAGAAATGTGCCGATGCAGTTGCGACCTGATCGGCCATATCGTGGAAGGAGATGACGGCTTCCTCTACATTTGCCGTACGCCACAGATTGACGAAAACAGCATACGCTGTGACGATACCCAAAGGCCAGTTTAAATGGCCTTTTTTGTTTGACCGCGTCAGACGCGGTTTGACCACGTCAGACGTGGTTTGACAAAGAAATAATCCCGTTATAATGTTTAAATAGTTCATTTGTCGGTACATTCTACACGAGGAGGAGAAAAAAAAATGGCCCTCCCAGCGCCGCGTACGATTACGGGAATATGCAAAAATCCGGGATGCCACAGAGAAGTAAAAGTTATGGTTAGAGACTTAACCAGAGAGGAAATTCTAGAGAAATTAGCAAGTTCAGAGCGGAATGACGAGATCGTCTGTAGTGGATGGCACCTCAGAAACGGAACCACTCCTTTAGACAATTTTGACTGGGAACTACCAGAAAAATAACCATTAACGACACATTCTATATTAAGCCTTTGGCATTCGTTCAGAGGCCTTTTTGTTTATCCTGAGTCTATCGAATGGATTTAATTTTTACGAAAATAGGGGATTTATAATTGACAAAGAGTTAATCCTGTAATAGTGTTAAATATTAATATAGCTCATTGACAAGGAGGTGTGTCTTGATTTCCCAGATACCTGCGAAGTTTATGAAACCAGTAAAAATCATTGGCGTTGGAATGGGAGTACCTAGTATAGCTGTTTACAATAGATATTTTCTGCCAGGTACACGCTTCACAAGAGTAGCTGAGATTTTTGAGCGTTGCGGGGTGCAACGGAGGTTAAAGCTAGGCCCCGGTGAGACAGCCGGAAGTATTGCCACCGAGGCTGCCGAGAGGGCTTTAACTATGGCTGGTATGCCAGCCGGAAACTTAAATCTCATCATTTGCGCCACTACCTTACCTGAAAATTTAGGATACGGGTTATCGTCTACTGTCCAGAGAAACCTAGGAGCTAGGCAATCAGCAACTTTTGATCTCCGAGCAGCTTGTACAGGATTTGTTAAAGCGTTGGAAGTAGCTGTCAGTTTAATAGAAACCGGCGCTTACTCCAACGTCTTACTTATCGGGGTGGAAACACCTAGTCTTATGTATGATGATGCGCCTGAAGTTGCCATGCTTTTTGGCGATGGTGCAGGTGCAGTAGTTCTAACTCGCTCGGAAAAACTTCAACCCTGGGTATTTACAATGGACGACGATGGTACTCAATCTAATCTCATAAGCCGTCCTCTTTTCGGCGATACGAGGGTTGTCTTCAATGGGCTGAGGGTGTTCGAAGTAGCAGTGAGAACGATGACCCATAACTCACAAATTGTATTGGCGAAGGCTGAAATAGGATTGAAGGATATTCAGAGATTCTGCCCGCACCAGGCAAATATCCGTATCATCAGAGCTGTCGCTAAGGCATTAGGCTTAACGGATAGGATCGGTCGTTTGAATCGAAAGGTAATAGTGAATATCAATAGCTACGGGAATACGTCATCGGCTAGTATTCCCATAGCCCTAACCGGGGCCGTCGAAAGAGGTAGACTCAATAAGGGAGATTTAATACTTCTTACCGCTGCCGGGGCGGGGGTAACATCTGGAGCAGCCATTCTCGAGTGGTAAACGCGACAACAGTAAAGTCATTTCCAGCAAAGGAAGGGCACAATGCTTTTTCAAGCCTCTGGCACATGCCGAGGCCTTTTTGTTTTCCGTTGTCTTTTTACGAAAATAGGGGCTTGCCCTGAATGCCTTGAAGGGGTATTGTGAAGATAGACAAAATGATTAAAATATTCTCAAAAAGAGGTGGAAATGGTTATCGGGTGAAGCGGCCCCGCGGAGCGGGACGGCCGCAACGCTCAACAAAACAAGTGCCACGTCCAGTGGGGCAAGTTCGACGAATATGGGGGCTTGCCACTCGCCTCGAACACACAAGAATTAAAGGAAAGCAGAGAAAGAAATAAAAATTAATGGCTTATTAAATAATTTTGCCGTCCCAGTCGGGGCGGTTTTTTGAATTGAATTTTTACGAAAGTAATAGTAATTTAAATATTATACGTTTGACTTTTTGATATAATATATTAATATAAATTTGGCTCTTTAGCGCTCAAGGAGGAGACAGGTGAGAAGTGCAGCTCTGAAAAAATTACTGTTTCTGTTTTTGTCTCTTGTTTTAGCCTTTTTTCTCAAGGAAAGCTCATTTCAAAAAACAATTATTGATACGGGATTTAATCCAGATATTAATGGGTTTAGATTTTCAAACTCTCCGGCATATACAGGCTGGCCCTTCGGCGTATGCTTGGGGATGAGTTATCTCGCTCTCGATTACTGGCACGAAGGCCGTCCAATAGAAAATGGATACAGCATAAGAATAGCAGGTAAACAGTTCACCTTTAATTCTTTAAGTATCCGCATCTTATTCAAACACATAACTGGTTTATCACCTAATGTATTTAAAATCCTGAGCGATCAGCCAAGTATAACAAATGAAGAGAGAAACTTTTTGGAATATAATAAACTAAAAAATCAAATGGTGGCAACCGGCGATCCAGCCCCCCTTCTTTTATCGTCAGATAAAAGCGGGCATGTAGTTGTTGCCTACAAATTAAAAGATGCGGCAAATAAACACTTAGTCTATGTATATGACCCAAATGATGAATACGGCTCACGAAAAGAGAGATACATTGGACTTACTCCAACGGGGGTTGGTCGGTTGAGCCTGAGTTTTCAATCTGGGAAAATCCGTTACGAAAGAATGGCAGTTCTCCCTTATGCGGCAGAAAGGTTTTCCGAAAATTAGATGAGCCCGTATTAATTACAAAATCTTCTAGTCAAAAAGCTAACTTGCCCGAGAATGTTTTCTCGGCTTTTTATTGCGAGGGGATTTGAATTTTTACGAAAATAGGGGCATGCCCTGAACGCCTTGAAGGGCTTGCCCTGAATACCTTGAAGGGGTATTGTGAAGAAAGATCGCGCGAAGCGCGAGAAAAATTATGCAAAAGAATAAATCGAGCTTAGAAGCGATAAAAATTTTAATCAAATCTAGAAAAATCATTCTTATTGAATTAAGAAAAATTTTAAATAAGGAAAATTTTAATTATCGTACTTTTGGGGTTAGTATTGAACCTTATATTTCCGCCATCTTGATTAATATTTTTAAAAAATATAATTTTATTAAAGATAAAAAAGATTATAAATTGGCAATAAATAAGAATTATTTTCCTGATTTTGAGTTAAAAACAGTTCCACCATTAGCGATTGAGTATAAATCTGGAAATGAGATGAAATTAGAAAAAGGACGATGGGTAACTTGCAAAAATAGTAATAACGATATGGGTACTTTGAATACTTGGTTAATAAAAATAAAAAAATTTGGAAACGAAAATATTTATTATGTTTTTGTAATATATAAATTCAGTGAGATGACTAAAGAAATTATCAATATTCAAATCGCCCCATTTTATAAATTTATAGGACTCAATAAGGACGGTTTACTTAGTTATCGAGAAAAAGATGGTAACTTAAGACCAAAAGATTTTTATGGGGTTTCACCAATTACTTCTTTTGAGCAGTTTGAAAAACTATTTAAAAAAACAGTTGCTTATAGGTCAAAAAGAATCATTAAAAAACACCAATTGATTTTAAAATCTCTCAGGCATTCAAACTAGATTTCTTTGAATCAAAGAATAGGGGATTATCGAGTGGATAAATTCCTTCTTTTTCTGAAATGGTTAGATTTTTTAAATATTTAGATGTTTTACCCTCTTTATTATAAAGATATCCATTGCTAAGTCGATAATTCACGTGTTTTAATTTGTTTTCGATAATTTTTTTATATTTAGGATCAATGTCAATACCAATGAAATTCCGACCTAATCTTTTTGCCGCTAAAGCAGTTGTGCCAGCTCCAACAAAAGGATCTAACACAATATCCTTTTCGTTAGTAGTCATAAGTATCAATCTTTCTAGTAATGGTTCTGGTAGTTGACACGGGTGTTTATCTCTTCTGCTGCCATGCCTTATTCGGTGGATATCATCCCAAACATCATTTAATAATGTCCCGTAAGGATTGATTTGGCTTTTTTTCCCGCCGTAATCTTTAATCATCTCGCCGCAATGCGAGCATTTTTTATGAAGAGACCTAAGTTCATTGAATTTAAAACCTTTCTGATTTTTTGTATAAAAAAGAATTCCATAATGGGCCGGGAGTAGTGTTTTGCCCAATGGAACACTCATTGAGTCCCATGCAATCCAATGCTTAAAGAAAGCTATCTTATTAAGATGATTGGCAAAGTAAATCAACCATTTTGGTATATTGTGCACCAAAATAGAACCAGTTGGCTTAGTAATTCTTACCATTTCTGTTAGCCAGCTTTCACACCAGGTTATATAATCTTGACTAACTTTTTTATCTTTATAGTTGTTGTATTTTTTATTTAAATTAAACGGCGGATCAGCAAAGGTTACATCGATTGAATTATTAGGAATTTTTTTCATAATTTCTATTGCATCTCCGCAGATAATTTGATTAATTGGTAGTTTAGAATATTTTTCTATTTTTTGAGGAATTTCAATTTTTTCTATTTTATCTTCAAAATTTTTTAATACGCTAATAACCTTTCCTTGAATTACTAATTCTTTTGTAAAAATCGGTTTTATATTTGGATTGGCGGGTTGTAATCTAAATCGATCCCTTTCTTTAAAGATTTTTTTTAGAGTTACTTCGTTACCATTTATTAAAGCAACTGCGGTTTCCCCGTTCTCTACCGTTGATTGTTTTTTAATTATTACAATAGAACCATCAAAAATACCATCATCAATCATACTATTTCCTTTAACGCGCAACGCAAAATGTTCGCCTAACTTTGAAAGTAAGCTTTGCTGTACACCGATTGTTTCTTTTTCTTCGATTGCTTCAATTGGTTCACCGGCGGCAATCGTACCGAGTAGGGGAATACTCACCAATTCTGAATTTTCTCTTTTTTTGTTTAACTCAATTGATCTTGGCTGATTTTCTATTTTTCTTAAATAACCTTTTCCCTTTAGAGTTTCTACATGTTGATGAATAGTTGCAATTGAGGACAATCTAAAATGCCTCTTTATTTCTTCCAAAGAAGGGGCATAGTCGTTTTTTTTAATATACTTAGTAATATAATCTAATATTTGTTTTTGTCTTTTAGTTAGCATATATCCGGCTTGACACGGTTTTTTATCTTGTTATATTAAGATAACCGAAACAAAACCGAAAGTCAAAATAGTTATCCACAGCCCCTAAAGGTCGAATAATTAAACAATTTAAAAAACGTATATGCCTAAATTTAGTCGTGCACAAAACTTCTCAAGAGAAAATATCAAAAAAATACCCCAAGGTAAAGCCATTGTATATAAATTAAAGAGCGCTGGTGGCAGAAATCTGTATACGGGAATTGCTGGACGTGGGAGGGTTCAGGATAGATTATTTGAACATAAAGAACTTAAGCGGGAAAAAATTCCGGGGACAACCCGATTTCAATTTACCCAAGTAAAGAACAAAAACCGCGCAGAGCAGATTGAGAAACAAATAATCAAAAAGGAACAACCAAAATTTAATGAACAGAACAAATAATTGAGAAATAAAATTATGACAATATTTGATAATTTAAAATCTGTTGCAAAGGTTTTACAAGAAGCTGGGAAAATTGAGCAGTACAAACAAATTCTAGAAGCACAAGAAAAACTTTTAGAAATGCAAAAGATAATAGCCGATTTAGAAAATGAAAATAAAGAATTGAGAAATAAATTAGAAATAAAAGAAAATTTGGTTTATGAAAATAATACATATTGGACGAAAAGGGATGATAAAAAGGATGGGCCTTATTGTTCATGTTGTTGGGATTCCGAAAAGAAAATAATAAGAATGCATCCTTCTGGCAACCCCGCTTTTTACTATTGTCCTAATTGCAAAGGTAATTCTGTCAAAATAGATCCAAATTACAGGCCCCCTTATGTAAGCAGAAAGAGCCCAGAGAACTACATCTAAATAACTAACCCCAGTAGTAGAACACTTCGCGTTCACTACGGGGCAGGAATTTAGTACTTCAGTGAGGTCGTTCAGACTCTGAAGAGTCCTCAGACTCGAAGAGCTCAGGATCTTCGATCCTTCGGCGTAGCCTCAGTATCTTCGACCCGAAGTTGAAAATTTATGGAACCCCATATTTTTAAAATTGATACTTGGGAAATAATAAAAGGAATTTTAAATGTTTGGATACGGTTATGGTGGTTATGGATTATAGTTGGCGGGATAGTTTTATTTAGAATAATATTTGAAAAATTACTCCCAGATTGGATTGACAAATGGAGGATTGGGAAAAAATTTAATAAAGGACAAAAATGGCATTCTGATAGAGATCTGCTTTATTGGCTACGCGGAATGAAACCATACGAATTCGAAAATTATATTGCTGATTTATTTTTAAAATTGGGTTATAAAACCGAGGCTGTCGGTGGCGGATATGACGAAGGGGTAGATGTGATAGCA
>Ga0315285_10007824_pt1 | contig 10979 bp, 8 predicted proteins | sample YL17G09_36_MG_FD_203698 | JGI IMG/M metagenome (GOLD analysis project Ga0315285, IMG submission 203698) | Sediment microbial communities from Yellowstone Lake, YNP, Wyoming, USA - YL17G09_36 | ecosystem: Environmental > Aquatic > Freshwater > Lake > Sediment | place: USA: Wyoming | collected... | reverse complement strand
GCTATAGATGCCTTTGATGGCTTCGCGGGTGGTCTGGGGCTTGGGAGAGACGATCGCGACCTTGAATTCCAGGAGTGTGTTAAGGAGCGTGGATTTTCCGACGTTGGGTTCGCCCAGCAGCGCCACGAAGCCGGACCGGTATTCCGGGGGCGGAGCGGCCGGGTCTTTCGGAGCGACCGGGTCTTTCGGAGCGGCCGGGTCTTTCGGAGCCGCCGTGTCTTTCGGAGCCGCCGGGTCTTTCGGAGCGGCGTCGTTATTGGTCCGGGAGGCTTGATCTCGCGCGCCGGAATGGTCATCGCTGGTTTCTGGGGCCGGAGAGGTGGGTTGCACGTTCCGCCTTCCAGGTGGGGAATGCAGGGCGGGCATCTTGCCTGCCGAATTCCGCCTGTTCCGTCTTCCCGGCGGGACACGGCGCCTGGCTCAGGGGGCCTTGGGTGTTGCAGAGGCTTTCTGGAACGCTTGCTGCCATGCCTGGGGGTCGAGTTGCGTTGACTCGTCTATGAGCATCACGGGGATGCCTTCGGAGACGGCGTACTGGCGGCGGCAATCCTTGCTGGTGCAGAGGATCTGGTCATCGCTCTCGACGACCGCGGCCCGGCACGCGGGGCACGCGAGGATTCTGAGAAGTTCCGGATCAATCGCCATCGGGGGCCTCCTGGCTCAAGAGAATCGCGGGGCCGCACTCAGAGGCCGGCGCTCCGGCGGACCTAGCGCCAAGATAGCCACGGCTCGAAGGAATGACAACATAAAAAAAGGATGAATACGGAATGATGAAGGACGAAGGATGAAGGATAAGGGATGAAGGATGAGGGATGAAGGATGAAGGATGAAGGATGAAGGATGAGGGATGAGGGATGAGGGATGAAGGATGAGAGATGAAGGATGAGGGATGAAGGATGAAGGATGAAGGATGAGAGATGAAGGATGAAGGATGAGAGATGAAGGATGAAGGATGAAGGATGAGGGATGAAGGATGAGGGATGAAGGATGAAGGATGAAGGATGAGGGATGAAGGATGAGGGATGAAGGATGAAGGATGAGGGATGAAGGAGAGGGTTTTGCGAAATGCCATATCCCCTCACCAGTCCGTCCGTGTTCGTCCGTGCTTGTCCGTGTCCGTCCATCCCAGGCCCTGATAGAAGCGGCCAAGGAACCCATATCGCAAGACCCTCCGTGCGGCGCTTTCCGCTTGCCTGTGCCCCCGTGAGTCCTATATGCTCGGCATCATGAGAAGAACACGGGGCGCCAGATCGGTTTTGTTTGCCTTCTATCTTGCCGCGATCCTCTGGATTGCGGCGGGAGAGCATCGGTCTCCTCGTGCCCAAGCTGTCCCCGCGCCCACGCCCGAAAAAACCTTGCCCGCTCCCGGGAAGCCCACGCCCGCACCAGAAAGGCCCGCGCCTACACCGGAACCTGTTCCGGGCCCTGCCCTGCCCAAGGGGAGTCTGACCACGCCCACGCCCACGCCCGCACCAGAAAGGCCCGCGCCCACACCAGAAAGGCCCGCGCCCACACCCACGCCCACACCAGAAAGGCCCGCGCCCACGCCGGCGAAAGTGTTGGGCACCCCCGCGTTGCCCGATGCCGACCTAGCCAGGCGCCCTCCGGCCCTTCCGGAAACCTCCGCGACGCTGGCCTTGCCTAACCGCTCGGAATCCCCCGCGCCCACGCCTGCTCGCCCGGAACCTCTTGCGCCTTCCCCCGGCGGCGAAAAACCCGCCGCGGAACCCTTGGTTCCCGGATACTCGCCCCCCGGCCTGGCGCTTCTGGATTCACGACGCAACTTCTTCCGCATCGGCTACCTGACCCCGGTAAACGAGAGTCCGATGGGGCGTCCGTGGTTTCAGGACTTGAAGCAGGCACTCGAGAAAGACGCCGCCGTCAGCAGGGCGATGGCCAATGCCGGCATCTCCGGCGCCGCCCTCCGCCCATGCGACCACCCCGAAGACATGCTCCAGCGCATGCTGCAAGCGGAGTTCGACCTGGTTTTCTGCCCGGCGCTGGTCTACGTGCGCGAGCGTATGGCCGAGAGCAGCCACTACCGCGTCGTGTTCCGCACACTCCGCCCCGGCCGGGATTTCGGAGACAGCCGCACCGGCGAGCAGATCCGCCACCGCGGGGTGCTGTTCGTGCGGAAAGGATGTTCCCTGGGGCGGTCCCTCAGCACTCCCCGGGGGGAGGAAGTCAAGCGGTTCCTGCGTTCGACCCCGCTGGCGGTTTCGGGATCTTATGACGCGGCGGGTTGCTTCTATATCCGCAAGATGCTGTGGGAGGAATATGACCGCTGCGAACCCGGGGAGTTCCTCTATTGCGGTTCACCCCAGGAAGTGGTGAAGGCAGTGGTAAGCGGCTTGTGCGACGCCGGGGCCTGCGAGGAGAGCGTCCTGCACGAGGTGCTCGCCACCGCGGGGGGCGGCGTGGACGGCATGAGAGACCTGGTCACCGTTCTCAAGACGACCAAACCCGTCCTGACCGACCCGGTCGTGATTCAGGAAAGCTACGACCCGGGGAGCCGCAATTCGGAGCTGGGCCAGGCGGTTCGCGATGCGCTGAGGCGGTTCTACCAGGAGCGCGGGAAGACGGCGCCGGCGGCGCCCAGGCTCGAACAGGGCGCCGACAAGGATTATGACCGGATGGAGGAAGACGTCAGGCTGACGCGGACAACCTACAGATGGTGAAACCCCACAGAGAAAGCCTCAACTACCTGCTGGTCCTGCTCATCTTTGTCGTGCTGGCCACGTCCGTGGTCATGCTGGCCTGGGTCGAGCGGAGCTACACCGAAGACATGCGCGCCAAGACCGCCCTGATCGGCAACGCCTTCGCCACGGCCAATGCCCTCAAATCACCCGGTGACGTGACGGTGAACTTCCAGAACATCGAGAACCTGGTGGCGCAGAGCGAAGCCTCCTCCAACATGATCCGCCGGATCCTTGTGGTGAAACGCGGCCGGGCGGGCGACCGCAACGAGGAGGTTCTCCTCCACCCCTTCTGGTACTCCGCCATGCACCCCGACTGGAAGCGCGAGCTGCCGCGCCTGTATCCGGACTTCGAACAGGTCAAGGCCGGGGATGAGATTGCCGGAACAATCTATTTTGAGCTGGACAAACGGGCTCTGTACGGCGTGCGCGCGGCCGTCGGCGCGACGGTTGGCCTTCTTGCGATCGTGCTGCTGGTGCTGGTGATGCGAATCTTCAGCCAGGAACGCGTTCTGACCGCCACCACCCAGATACTCGAGGAGAACCAGCGGGAGCTGATCCGCATGGAGCGCCTGGCCCTGGCGGGATTGCTCAGCGCCAACATCTTCCACGACATCCGCAAGCCCGTCACCAATATCAAGCACGAGCTGGACGACCTGAGCGAGGCCCTGGGCGGCTTCGCCGGGGCTACCCGGGCGCTCAAGAACATGCGCGACCAGGTGCAGCTCTACTTCGACATTCTCAACGACCTCAATATCGAGCGCTTTGTCCGGTCCGACCAGGCCACCGAGGAATACGTGGACGTGCACCGCGTGATCGAGCAGGCCCTCCGGCTGGTTCATTACGAACGGGGCGGCACCCAGATTCAACTCTCGCTGTCGCCCGAAATCCCCCTCATCCTGGCCCACCCCTACCGGCTCATCCAGGTTTTCTCGAACATCATCCTCAACGCCTTCGAGGCCCTGGAGGGGCGCGGGGAGCTGAGAATCGCCACCCGGCTCGAAGCCGCCCCGCGAGGCGCCCAAACGGGGAACGGGCACGTCCTCGTCGAGATATCCGACAACGGCCCGGGCATTCCCCCCGAGAACCTGGGCCGGATATTCACCCCTTTCTACAGCACCAAGAGCGCGGGCAAGGGCACCGGCCTGGGTCTCTACATTTGCCGGACCATCATCAGCCAATTGGGCGGCGCCATCCGGGCCGAGAGCGAGCCGGGCCATGGCGCGCGGTTTATCGTCACCCTTCCGGCGGCGGACTGAGAACCTTATCCCTCTCGATGTGACTGCGGAGCGGTACGCGGAGGTTTTCGAGATGACACAGACCGGTCTCAGTGGGGGCGATGCATGAGTCTGAAAGAAGTCTTCTGGACCAGTACCAGGGAACAAGGAAAAGGCTTTTGGGGGCGCTTGGTTCCAATAGGGGTAGTGACAAGAGACAATGTGGGAGGCAAAGTGATTTCTTGGCGCCCAGGGATGATTCGGAGGGTGTCGGGCCAGGAAGTTTGAGAAAAGGCCGGCAGGCCGGCAAATACAAGGATTCTTCGGAAATCCTGGCGTTTCCCCGATTTCGCAAGGACCTCGGAGAACCAGCCGGCCAACCAGCCGGTCTCTTTTCCTTGACTTCAATGGGGCTCCGAGATATGAAGAGGCGGAAGAAAGAGGCAGGAGGGCAAAAAAGATGACCTCATGCGAGTGCGGATGCGGGGAAGGGCAGATTCTATCCAACGGGTCGGTTAGTGAGGCGAAATAGGCTAGGTTGCAGCGGGAATCCAATGCACAAAGATAGACTCGAGCTTTACAGACAGCTGGAAAACATGCGAAAGTCAAAGGTCATCGTATACGTGACCGGAGACCGACGGGGATTGGAAACAGAGATTCACCCGGAAATCCTGGATTTCTTCGTAGAGCATCTTGATCTCATCGACGGAGCGAAGAAGATCTCGCTGTTCCTATATACTTGCGGGGGAAGAACCTCGGCCTCCTGGAGTATCCCAAATCTGATGCGCCAGTTCTGCGAGGGTTTCGAGGTTATCGTGCCTTCAAAAGCACACAGCGGAGGAACGCTCATCTGCCTGGGGGCGGATAACATAGTGATGACGAAACAGGCCGCGCTTGGGCCAATTGATCCCAGCGTTAACAGCCCCTTGAACCCGCAGATTCCGGGAGCTTCGCCAATGGCGCGCGCGTCCGTAAGTGTCGAGGCGATAAAGGGATTCGTCGAGTTCGCGCGTGCTGAGTCAGGAGGCGAGCATATTCACGAGGTGGTGAAGTTATTGGCGGAGAAAGTCCACCCCTTGGTATTGGGTGAAGTTTATCGGGCTCGTGCGCAGATTCGCATGCAGGCGTCCAAACTGATGTCAGGGCAAATCCAAAACAAAGATCAGCGGGAGAAGATACTTGAATTTCTTTGTAGCGAGTCCGGCAGTCATGATTATACAATTAACCGTAGGGAGGCTAAAGAAACGTTGGGCCTGCCCATAGAGAAGCCTGACGATAGATTGTACCGGCTGATCAAAGAGATTTACGGCAATATTGCCTCCGAGCTCGAGCTCACAAATCCTTATGACCCCCAGGTTGTTCTTGGTGACGCGGATGAGAAGAGATACTGCTTCCGCAGGGCATTGCTCGAGTCTGTCAAAGGCGGCGTTGACGTATACGTAACGGAGGGAACGTTACGTAAGAGGAAACCCATCGGTGAAGAACCGGCGCCTTTAGAACCGTTCATGGATGAACGAACATTTGAGGGGTGGAGGCACGAAAAATGAAATGGTTTCTGAAAAAGAATGATTCCGGATCAGCGAGAGAGATCTTCCGCACTGATTCCGGGAGTCGCTTCCTGCCGTTGTGCCCTCCTTCTTCTGGACGGGAAGACGCTCTTCCTGTTGTACGGACGCCGCATCTCTCCTTCTCTGATACCCTTGTGCGGGGAAAAGGGGCCGGCAAGAACAAAAAGCAGGAAAGATAGGGGACATCTCTTGTCCTCTACTCGCGAGAGTCCATCCGCAGTCTTTCTCAGCCAATTGGGCGGCGCCATCCGGGCCGAGAGCGAGCCGGGCCATGGCGCGCGGTTCACCGTTGTCCTTCCGGTGGCGGACTGATCCAAAGGATGAAGGATGAAGGCGGAAGGATGAACCGTGTGCGACGGGGCGGGCAGGAGGAGAGATTATGAACGGGAAGAAACTTTGGCGGTTGTTGGGGGTTATTCTGGCGTTGGGTGTCTTGACTCAGTGCTCTCTTTTTCACACTGAGTCCCGGCCATCCGACGTCAACAAATGGAAGATCGGTCTTTCGGCGGGGGGCCTTCAGAGACTCAACGAGGAGACTTTTACCAAGGTGCGCGAAGCCGGGTTCGACTGCGTGGAAATCGGCCTGTCCATGCAGCAACCCGCGACGGGCAGTTTGGAGCAACAGTGCAAGTCGGTGAAGGAATGGTCGGCGAAATCGGGCGTGAAGATCTGGTCCGTGCACATTCCGTACGGGCCCGCGTACGACATTTCCACCGTTGACCCGGCGGGTCGCGGGAAGGCCATCGAGAATATAACCCAGATACTGGACCTCTGCAAAATCCTGAAGCCTCAGAAGGGCATTCTGCATCCAAGTTTTGAACCCATTAAGCCCGAGGAGCGGGCGGCCCGGCTTAAGGCCTGCAAAGAGGCCCTCCCCATCGTGACGCGGCAGGCCGCCGCCCGCGGCGTGCAGATCGCCATCGAGTGCCTGCCGCGCACCTGCCTGGGCAACACGAGCGCCGAGATTCTCGAACTGCTTCGCGGCGTGGATGGATTGGGCGTGTGCTGCGACGTCAACCACCTGCTGCAGGAAACGCAGGAGGACTTTATCCGGAAGGCCGGCGCCCATATCAAGACCTTGCACATCAACGACTATGACGGCAAGGATGAGAGGCACTGGATGCCCGGCGAAGGGATCATCAAGTGGGACACGGTTCTCGGCAGCCTTGTGAGTGTCGGCTACGAGGGGCCTTTTCTTTTCGAGTGCAGAGGGACTCCTGAAGAGAAAATGGCGCGTTGGGAGAAAATGAAGAAAAACTACCTGGGGAGGCGTGCACCTTGATTCTCCGCTCTTGTCCCCGCCGCGCGGACCCCATGCTTTCCGTGGTCCTGATCGTGACGCTCTTTGTCCTTTGCGCGGGGCCGGCATGGCCCGAAGCGCTTTTTGAGTATCCCCCCACTTACGCCGTGGGGACGGCGCCAGGCCCGGTTGCCGCCGCGGACGTCAATGGCGACGGACTGACCGACATCATTGTGGGCAATCAGTCGTCCAAGAACGTGTCGGTGCTGCTCAACACTGGCAAGGGCTCGTTTGCCGCCGCCAGGAATAGCTCCACCGGCAAGTCTTTCGGCCCGATAACCGCGGCGGACATTGACGGGGACGGGAAAGTGGATCTGTTGTTCCCGTCGGACGGCGCCTGCATGATGTGGGGAAGAGGCGACGGCACGTTTCCTTCGCCGACCACCGCCGCCTCCACAACGGACGTGCGGGCCACCACCGCCGCGGACCTGAATGGGGATGGGAAGCTCGACATCATTGTGGCCTGCGGCAACCTCTACGAGGGCGGCGCCTACGATCTCCAGTATTCAGGCGTTCTGGTATATCTGAACAACAGCGGCCGCACGTTCTTCTCCCCTGTCAGATACGTATCGGTTTCACATTCCTCATCCAGCGGCGTTGTTCCAAGAGCCGTGGCGGCCGAGGACCTGAACGGCGACGGCTATCCGGACATCGTCCTGTGTCATGACAATGATACACAGCTCTATATCTTCGCGGGCAAGGCGAGCGGGACTTTCAACCCGGCAATAACCAAACAGACGAATCTGACCGGGATTCAGTCCATCTGCCTGGCCGACGTGGACGGCAACGGCAAGAAGGACATTATCCTGACGAGCGCGATCGAAACCACGCCGGCGGGCGAAGGATACAGGGTTTCCGTCATGCTGAACGGCGGCAGCCTGAACTTCGCCGCTCCCGTGCGTTACAGGGCCGGTCTCAAGGTCAATTGGGCCGCGACGGCGGACCTGAACGGCGACGCCAAACCGGATATTGTCACCGCCAACCCGGGGTCCTGGGACGTCTGCGTCCTGCTTAACAAAGGCAACGGGACTTTTGCGGATGCGGTGGACTATCTGACGGGGGCGCAACCTGCAAGCGGCAATGCGCAGGGCGCGGTGGCGCTCGCCGACTTCAACGGCGACGGCCGAGTGGATATTGCCGCATCCAACAGCGCGGAAAACAACGTCGCCGTCCTGCTCAACCAGGGAAAAGGGGACTTCCCCGGGCCACGTAACCTCCTGATGGAAGACTCTCCCGACCAGATCGTGTCCGCGGACTTTGACGGCGACGGAGCGCTGGATCTGGCCGTGGCGTCCCATGCCACAAGCAGAATCTACCTCTATCGCAACAACGGCAAGGCCTCCTTCACTCCCGCCGGATCGCTGGCGCTGGACGGCTTCCCCGCGCCCGCCCTGGCCTTGTGCACGGGTGACTTCAACGGCGACAACCGGCCGGACATCGTCGTGGCCACCGAAGGCGCGTACGCCACTTTCGAGATTTTCTTGAACGTGACCGGTTGGACCTTCACGCCGGGAGTTTCCATCGTCACCAGCATTGTAGCCGAGGCGCGATCGCGCGCCATCGCCGCCGGCGACCTCTCCGGCGACGGGAAACTCGACGTGGTGATAACCAACACGTGGACCGACACCGGGCCGCCTTACTACTGGCACGCATATCTCATGTTTGCGAAAGGCAACGGAGACGGAACATTCCAGGGCACGATTGACTATGCCGCCGGCCCCAACCCGGACTCTGTGATCATCTTCGACATCAACAAGGACGGCAAGAACGACGTGGCCGTGGCAAACGGCAGCATGATCACAAGACGGCTGAACCTGGGTGGCGGCGTGCTCGGAGACTATCTCGACATGACTGGCGGAACCAACGGCCCCTTCTCGCTCGCGGCGGGAGATATTGACAAGGATGGATACCCGGACATCGTGGCCGCCACCGGGAACATAGCCGTTCTCTTGAACCGAGGGATGAGCCAGGGCTATTTCGCGCTGCCCCCGAAGTACTACAACGCGGGTTCGACCCAGTTCGCCACTCTCGGCGACGTGGATCGCGACGGGTATCCCGACCTCCTGGCCACGGTGGAGACCGGCAGCGCGGCGGTCCTGCGCAACAACACGCACGGGGTTTTCGGCGCGCCCACCCACTTCAAAACCGGCCCCAAACCCGTGTGCATCTGCCCGGGCGATTTCGACCGCGACGGCAGATTGGATCTCGCGGTGTCGAACTCCCTCGCCCTCACGGTGACGATCCTTCGCCACCCCATGCCCCCCGCCTCCGCGAGCGGTTGGGAACTGTATGAATGATGAATGCGGAATGACGAATGATGAATTCCGGGCGGACAGAATTTGCCGGCGCGACCCAAGACGGCAACCGTCCGGCGGTTGATCGTTCATCATTCGTCATTCTGCATTCTGCATTCGTCATTCGTCATTCATCATTCGTCATTCATCATTCTGCATTCCGCCTTCATCGTTTTCACCCCATCACCATCGTGTGCGCGAAGTTCGGGCGTTTGAAGAGATACTGGAAGATGTCGGCCAGCGCGGGGTGGTACAGGAAAGTCCGTCCGAAGTTCGAGTGGTGCACAAAGTACTTCTCCACCAGGCACAGCGCCAGCGCCGGGTCGGGTTCGCCCAGGGCCGCCAGCCCCACCGCATAGTATTCCACCAGCCCGTGGATCAACAGGAAGTAGCAGTAACCCCAGAACAGGTCGGTGTTTGCCACCAGGTCTTTGCGGAACAGGGCATGCCGATAATACCGCCGCAGCAGCGCCTGGACCTTGGGCGGGTCAAGATAGGCCGGGCTGGGCTGGAAGATCCGGTACGGCACGCGCTTGTCCAGGGGTTCCAGCCGCAGGGACCCGACGCGCATCCAATGCCGCAGATGCTCGACGATCACGCGCATGACCGCGGTGATCCGCCACTGGTTGGGCCGGCCCGAGTTGCGGAAGGACAGGAGAGTTCCCAGCACCATCCTTTTCAGCGTGGGGTGGGCGGCGGACCGCGAGGCGATGGCAAAAGCCCGTTTGAAGTTCTCCGAAGTCGTTTGGCGGACGTAGAAATCCAGGATCTGCCCCGACGCCGGGTTTGGGCCCCGGAGGAACGCCGTCTCCTTGTCCTTGAGTTCCGGCGCTCCGGCCTTCAGCATCTGCCGCAAGATACCCAGCCAGACGTGCCCCGCGACCAGGCACGTGGAAAAGGGCTGGTCCTCGCGCGAGAAGATCGCATCGAGCGCTTTCTCGACCTGAAGGTATTCCTCCCAGGTGATTGCCGTGGACGCGTCCAGCCGGATAGGCGCTTCGATCCGCGCGTGTTCCGGCTCGAGACTGTAGAGCCGCCCCGCCTCCTCGCGCATCTCGACCGCGGGACGTCCCAGGTCGTGGAGAACACTCGTGCAGGCGAATGACAGTCCCACATAGATGCCATCCGGGGCCTGTATGAAATGGAAGGGAAAGCGGCGGCAGCCGTGCGGCTTCGTTTCGGGGCCGAAACGGGCGTGGAGCCGGCAGCGGTTGTCCTCGCCGAGAAAGGAGCAGGCATCTCCCAGGCATCGCAGGAAGAGGAACCGGGCGTTGGGCCTGGCCCGGAGGAAAGGCGACTTCGCCTTGCCGCCCAGACTCGAGCAGGAACGCCAGTCCACCTCGAGGATCCGTTCGGCGGCCATTGCCTCGACGCGGATTTCCCACCAGTCGCGGCAGCAGGCTCCATCCATCTGGCAGGTGTAGCGGATGCCCTCTGGCAGGTGGAAAACCGGGGGAGAGGAAGGCTTGGTCCAGTCCATGGCGCCGTTATCAGCCGAAGTACTGGTACAGGCGGTTGGTGAATTCCTGGGTGTTGCAGAAGGTTTCGACGACTTGCTCCACCGTTCGCCGCCCCGAAGTGATCTCCAACGCCCAGTAGTCCACCTCCTTGCTGCCGGGGAAGCGCCCCATGATGGCTCGGTAGAGGCGCGTGACGGTCTCGCCGGTGGAATCCTTCCTGGCCCGGTATTCGGCGGAATGGAGTATCGCCAGCGCCATATCCTTGCTCGCCTGCCGTTTGTCCGCGGCTCGCTCCATCTCGTCCGACCAGGAATCCAGTCCGCCGCAATCCGGCAGACGATCCAGGAAGCCGACGTACATGGTCGTGACGAAATTGCGGATGGGCTTGCCTTCGTAACCGGGGAACCACCTGACGGACATCAGATCGCCGAACTCCTCGGATTC
>Ga0315285_10007823_pt1 | contig 10979 bp, 10 predicted proteins | sample YL17G09_36_MG_FD_203698 | JGI IMG/M metagenome (GOLD analysis project Ga0315285, IMG submission 203698) | Sediment microbial communities from Yellowstone Lake, YNP, Wyoming, USA - YL17G09_36 | ecosystem: Environmental > Aquatic > Freshwater > Lake > Sediment | place: USA: Wyoming | collected... | reverse complement strand
GTGGAGGGGCAGCCGGCTGAGGACCTGCTCCGGCCTAAGGAGAGCCTCTGCCGCTTCCTGGTGGATTTCGTGCACTGGCTGATATCCAACCATACCACCAAGGACCTGGAGATATGGATAACCGAGGTGGGCTGGACCACCTGCGCCGAGTCTCCCCCGGGGGTGGATACAAATACACAGGCATCCTACATGCTGCGCACCATGATCAACTACGCCAGTACCGATGTGGACCGGGTCATCTGGTACAACCTCAGGGATACCATGCTCAACGACTGGGACCGCTACGGCTTGCTGGGCTACGGCTTCAATCCCAGGCCATCCTACGGCTACTATGCGACTTTCGAGAAGGTCTTCGGGCCGGCCGTGGCCGTGGACCAGAGCACCGTATCCTTCACCTGCACGAGACCCACGACCCTGGAGGCCCATGCCTTCAAGCTCCCGGACGGGGACCTCGCCCTGGCGGCATGGAAATCGGACGACCGGGCCGATTCGCTCACCTTCACCGTGAACGACCCCTCGTTCCGGAATCCGGTGAGTGTGGATCCTTTGAACGGGATCGAGCAGCCCACCCCGGGAGTAGCCCGCGACGCCTCGGGCAAACCCAGTGTAACCGGGCTGGCCATCGGGAAGACGCCCGTGATCATCAAGCTGGACAAGGTCGTGGTCTCATCCATCACCCCCAACCAGGCTTACCAACACACCATATCCATGCCCATAAGCGACCTCGCGGGCTCGGGCTCCCAGGCCGGAGCGGCCGTGAGGTTGGAGATGGACGGGAAGATCATCTATGCCTACGGGGTAAACGTGCCCTCGCCGAACCAGATAACCTGCATCATAGGCTTCTTCGGGGTAGAGCCCGGCGCCTACGACGTGGTGGTCACCAACCCGGACGGATCCTGGGCCAGGCTGGAGGACGGCTTCAGGGTGATCTCGCTTTGCGGGGCAGGTGGTGGCGCCGCCGTCCTCGCCCTGGGTTTGATGCTCGGACTGGTATCGGCGGCCGGCACCCTGCGTCTGAAAAGGTCGCGGCGCAAGAGAGACTGACCTCGAGGTCAGCCGTTCCATCGCAAAGGATTGGACGGGTATCAGGCCCCCTTAAAGGGGGCCCATCATGGCTATTCGTATACTCTCTGCGAGATCGCCACGTCGCTGCGTTCCTCGAGACAAGCGTGAAGGCGCTGGCACGCCGTAGAATAAAGGCTTGGTGTCCACTTGGGATCAGCTATCCCATTAACCGTCTGATCCTCATAAATAAGCTGCCATCCGGGGTTTGGATTACTTACTGTTGGTAGGGATGGTCCGGGATTATAATTAGGTGGAAACGGGTCAGCATGGAGGGAGACCTGCGACACCTGTTTCCGCAATGATGTGAATCTTTACTTCTCGAACGAAAGGGGTAGTCATGGGTAAGCGAGTTCTCAGGACCAAGCTCTGCGACATGCTGGGCATCGAGTATCCCATCCTCAGCGCGGGTATGGGACCCAACCTCCTGGGTGAGGAGACGGGAGCCCCGGTGGACCTGGTGGTGGCCGTCTCCGAGGCCGGCGGCATGGGGGTGTTGGGGGCCAGCGGCTACTCCATAGACGAGATGCGCGACGCCATCCACGAGGTCAAGTCCCGCACGGATAAGCCCTTTGGTGTCGACCTCCTGCTGCCTAAGAACCTCACGGAACTGCCGGATACGGGAGCTCCTGGTGAGGTGCTATTGGACGAACTGTTGAAGAACCTCCCCCAATCCCACCAGGATTTCATCGCCAAGGTGAAAGCGGACATGGGCCTGCCGGACATGGAGATCATGGTGAAGATGAACTCCACCACCATGATGGCCCACGAAGCGGTAAAGGTTTGTATCGAGGAGAAGATCCCCCTCTTCGCCGCCGGCCTGGGCAACCCGGGCTTCATGGTGGAAGACGCCCACGCCGCCGGCGTGAAGGTGCTGGCCATCACCGGCAACACCAAGAACGCCAAGCGCATGGCCGACTCAGGCATCGACCTCCTGGTGGCCCAGGGCCACGAGGCGGGAGGCCACACCGGCAGGATCGGCACCATGGCCCTGGTACCCGGCTGCATAGACGCCGCCTATCCGGTGCCGGTGCTGGCGGCCGGCGGCATCGGCGACGGCCGGGGACTGGCAGCGGCGCTGGCCATGGGCAGCGTGGGAGTATGGGTGGGTACGCGTTTCCTGGCCACCACCGAGGGGGGAGCCCCCGAATCCATCAAGCGACATATCGTGGAGGCCACCGACGAGGACACCCGGGTGAGCACCATGTTCACGGGCAAGACCCTGCGCTCTATCCAGAGCCAGTTCATGACGTTATGGGAGGAATCGGGGCTGCAGCCCCTCCCCTTCCCCCTGCAGATGCTGGTGGCCTCGGCCTTGTTGGGCGCCTTCATCAAGTCCAACAAGGACGAGTATATCGGCGGTTTCGCGGGGCAGGTCTCCGGCATCATCAAGGAGATCAAGCCGGCCGGCCAGGTGCTGGAGGAGATGGTAGCGGAAGCAGCGGACATCCTCACCAAGAAGCTCCCCGAGAGCGTTACGGTGGAATAGGCGCCAGAGCAGGAAAGAAGGTTCTCATCAGAGATGGAGGCGGGGGTTTTCGGTCGCACCTCGTTCCCGATTAGCTAAAACCGTTTCATTCCTGCCAGCCCAGGGAGATATCGAGAGAACCCTCGCCCTCGCTCAAGTCCCTGACGGAGAAAGGACGACCCTCGAAGCTCTCCACCAGTCCCCAGACCCTGCCAGCGACGATTGCGGTGGAGTAGGGGTTGACGATGCGCAGGCGGTAGCCCTTCTCCCAGTGCATGAGACGGGCCGGGCGCCCCCAACTACGCAGGGGGAACTTCATGAGCTCCGCGTCCAAGGAGCTCTCTTCCTTGAGGCCCATGTAGTAATAGCGGGCGTACTCCCGCGATATCCCGGTGATCATGTCGTTCACCTCTTCGCCCAGTTCCTCGTGCAGGACGCGCACAACCGCCGCGATGCCGTTCGTGTTGTGGAGGATGAAACGTTTCCCGCTGTCGCGCTCCACGATCAGCGCGTTGTCCGCGTCCCATGTGAACTGCCTGGATATCTCCAGGGGAACACCGCATTCCGGGCAGTGCCGGTACTGGAGGTCACCCTCCTCCGCGAAGGGTATCCCCATCTCCACCTCCTGTTCGATGCGTACCTCCAACTCCGGCTCTCCCTCTACGGCGACCACGTCCATCACGTCGCGAACCGCCTCGTCCCGCCAGCTCGGCTCCCCCCTCCTCGATTCCATAGCCTCGAAGACCCCCGCCCAATCCCCCTGGCACATGGGTTCGCTGTAGACGTTCCTCACTGCGATGGTCAGGCGTTCCCCCTCCTGATAATCCTCGACGCTGGCCAATCCCAACCCCCAATATGCGCAGAAGCGCGTGATCATCTCATAGACATCCAAGGGAGCAGGCTCCTTCCCCATCGCCCTGAGATTTCCCGCCAGGTTATCCGCGTAACGCTTGCCGTCCTTGCGCTTACCCTCCACGACGAGGCGGGTGATATCAAAACCGATGCGCTTTGAAAGCGCTGGAAAGAGCGCGTTGAGCTCGTCTATATCATATAGAGTCCCCCGAATGTGGGGAGGATAACTCGCCGTGATCACCCCATTGGGGTGCCAGATATTGCCCTTCCCTATACTCCTGGGCAATCCGCAATTGGAGCAGAGCTTTTTCTTCTCAGCCATGGCGCCTATCCCCCCGTTTCCTCTACCTGGTCTTGGTCCCGTAGGTAAAAAAAAGTCCCGATCCCGTGGATCGTGACAGCCCATGTTGAATATGCCGTCTGTTCATATCCTTTTTCCGGCCCTCAGGAGTAAGCCGATAACAACAAGAGAAGTCTACCCTAAAACACTGCACCGAAACATCCCCACCGCACCCGAACAGGGAGACACACATACGGCGTTCGACCAGTGCCTCCGTACGGCATCAAATCCTTGGTTCTGTTATCATCAATCGGTCTTCGCCTTGCGCATGGGTTTTATCAAGCCTTGGCTGAACAGCGCGCGCACCAGGCCGGGGCTGAGCCGTTGCATGAACCAGAAGGCTTTCGCCATGGCGGTCACCGTGATGATGGCCTTATTTCGTTCCACGCCGCGCAGGATGACGCGAGCGCATCTCTCGGGGGGCATACCCCTGGGGGCCATCTTCATCACCTTCTCGCGGTCCAGCTTGACGAACTCGATGTTCTCGTAGATGGGTGTACGGATGAACCCTGGGCACACCACGCTGACCTTTACCCCGTAGTACGCGCCCTCTGAACGCAAGGCGTTAGAGAGGCCGACCACGCCGTATTTGCTCGTTGTATAAGAGATCTCACCCGTGGCGGGGGCCAGGCCGGCCAGTGAAGAGGTGTTCACGATATGCCCCGACCTCTGTTTCACCATCAAGGGATAGGCCGCCGCAACGCCGTGGACAACGCCATAGAGGTTGGTATCTATAACGCGGTGCCAGTCGTCGTAAGAGAAATCATGGGCTTCGCCTCCGATAGCGATGCCCGCGTTGTTGAACATGTAGTCCAGGCGCCCATGCTCTAAGACGGTTTCATCTACGAGCCTCTTCACCGCCTCGAAATCGGTGACGTCGAGCGCTGCTGCCCTGACCCTGTGACCCGACTTCTTCAGGGAGTCGACCGTCTTATCGAGAAGTACGGAGTCCTTATCGGCAACAACCACCATCGAGCCGCGGCCTGCCAGCTCTCCACACAGCGCCCTCCCTATCCCCGAAGCTCCCCCGGTTACTATGGCCGTCTTCCCTTCAAAGATATCCATTGATACTCACTCCCGCCTTGTGCCACATGCCTTGAGAGGCGTGCCGATAAAATACGCTCTACGGATATTTCTTCGGCCGATAAGTATAGGGGCTTCAGCAGCAAGGCCCTTAGGGGAGCCAGTGCCTACCACATATCACTTAGTTGCAGGCATGTCCTCGTCGGCCATGGATCCTTTCCCCCTCTTTCGTTTTCCCTCGATCCATAGGATACCAATACGCGGATCCTTTAAATCCAAGGAGGCCAATTCCCGTCTTGGGCTTGCCTCAGCCAGGTGATAAGATTTTTTCAACGGTTCCAGAAAAATAACGGAGGGTGATAAGCACGAAGGTCGCCGCAGTCTATCGTTGCCTTTGAAAAACCGTCAGGAGGTAGCATGAACCAAGCTCTTATCTATATCGGTTCCGCTCTGGCCATCATCTGGGGAATCGCCCACCTCTTCGCCACGAAGCCGGCCGTGAGCGGTTGCGGGGATATCTCGAGGGACAATCGCATGATCATCACCCAGGAATGGATAGCGGAGGGTATCGCTATATGCTTCACAGGTCTTCTCGCGCTCCTGGTCACCGCCCTCGAAGGGGCCACCGACCCAGCCTCGCTCATCGTATATCGAGCATCGGCGGCCCACCTTCCCCACAAGACCTTAAGGTCATGGAGGAATACTTCCGGGATTGGGACTTCCAGGATCCCCTCTGCCTGGTGGCGGAGGACGACGGGGAGGTGGCCGGATGTATTGCCGCCTCTTTCTACCAGGCCTTCCCCAGCCCCAAGAATCCCTCTGGCCAGCAGGCGGTCATCCACAACTTCGCCGTTTACCAGGAACACCGCGGCAAGGGCATCGGGAGGGTGCTCTTTGCAAGCATATTGCGGGAATGCCGTGAAAAAGGCGTCGGCCGTATCTCCTTGTACGCTACCGAGATGGGGCGCCCCATCTACCAAGGCTTCGGCTTCAGCCACGAGGTCATCGTCTGCCCGGAGATGCGGCTGTACCATAAAGACCTCGTCGAGCTGGACCTGTAGCCCTATTCTGCGTCTACCACAAAGGAGCCGGGCCGGGGATCTTCCCCGGCCCGGGCTTTAGAGGGAGTTCGTTGTCTCCATATGTTGTGATGCTTCCTCCCCAACATCCGTTCCATATCACGGGAAGAGGGACTCCGGTGCGCCGGGGATGTCGCCGTACTGCAAGCCGGTCCCCGCGTCGACATAGGTCCACTCCCCATCGATCTTGTGGTAGTAGACGAGTTCACCTTGATACGCAGTGGGGTCGTTGGGGGCGATACCTACCCTAGCCCAATCCCCGACTATCACTATCTCTCCTACGTGGAAATTCGCGTCGGTATACTGCTCTGCCAATGCCTCCAACTGTTCCTGGTCGCTAGGGGCGGTGGCCTCTTCCCCCACATCCTCCTCATCTTCCTCGACCGCTTCGTCTCCTGCCTCAGCCTCCGCCAACTCCCGCTCCAAGAGGTCGATCTGCCTCTCCTGTTGGCTCACCTGCTCCTCAAGCGCACCCACCTTATCTTCCATCGCCTTCTTGTCACCATCGTCTCCCCCGCTCGCGACCAGCACGATGAGAGCGATGATCGCTCCCACCAGCAACACGGCACATACTGCCGTAGCCACCTTCCAGACCCGGCTCCCATTTTCCCCCATCTCAGCCACTCCTTTCACTAGAGCTCACGTTCCATACATAACCTCCAACGTACGGTACGCATCCCTATCTACACTTGTGAAGAGAATGAGCCAGCCCCGATGCATGAACCAGGTTACGAGGAACTGAGCTGTGTTATTTCTGAAAAGCTCGGGCAGGCTACTCAACGTATCACCATGAAGGTGGCCATGCTCGTGGCCAGAAGGTTGCCGGCTTTGTCGCGGACTTCGGCTTCGGAGACCGCTATGTCCTCATCCGCCTGGAGGACTTCGCCCGTGCCGATGAGCTCGCCCTCGCCTGCCGGCGCGATGAAGTTGGCCTTCATCTCCACGGTCACCACGCGCCTCGAGCCGTGGGGGATCCCTGTCGCCATGTCCACGCCGGAAGAGGCGTCCGCCAGGGCGAAAACGACACCAAGATGGACGTTTCCGTTCTCATCGCAATGGTTCGGTCCAGCTTTGATCCTGAGCTTGGCCTTGCCGGGGGCCAGCTTTGCCACCTCCATGCCCAGAGCTCGTAGAAGGGGGAGTGCTTGACCCGGTCCTCGATGATCCTTTTGTATCTTTCTTCTTCCTCCGGGGTTGCGGCGTCCCAGAGCATTGTCTCACCCAAGGCGGCTCCTTTTGGATACTCTAATCATTCATAGCTGTAGAAGCCCCGGCCCGTCTTGCGCCCCAATTCTCCCGCCGCCACCATCTTTCTCAGCAGCGGGCAAGCCCGGTACTTGGAGTCCTTGAACTCATCGTGGAGGACGTCCATGATGTGCAGGACTATATCCAGGCCCAGCAGGTCAGCTACCTCCAACGGCCCCATAGGATGACCCGCGCCCAGCTTCATCACCTCGTCGATGGCCTGAGGCGTCCCCACTCCCTCGTAGAGGCAGAAGACAGCCTCGTTGATCATCACGATGAAGACACGGCTCATAGCGAAGCCGGGGGCATCGTTGACCTCCACCGGTGTTTTTCCCAGTTTCCTGGCCAGCTCCACCACCGTGCGGTTGGTCTCGTCGCTGGTCAGGTGGCCGCGGATGACCTCCACGAGTTTCATTGCCGGGACCGGGTTGAAGAAGTGCATCCCGATGAACCTGTCAGGCCTGGATGTGGCTGCCGCCATGGGGGTGATGGGCAGGGAGGAGGTATTGGAGGCCAGTATCACCTCGGGCTGGCAGACCCCGTCGAGCCTTTGGAATACCTCCTTCTTGACCTCCATATCCTCGAATGCGGCCTCCACCACGAGATCGGCCTCCCTTGCGGCTCCCCAATCGGTGGTGGCGGTTATTCTTGCCAGCGCCTTTTTCTTGCCCTCTTCGGAGATCGTTCCCTTCCTTCTCGCCTTGTCGAGTCCTTTCTCTACGTTCGCGAGCCCTTTTTCGACCAACTCCGGTGAGCGGTCGATCACATAGACCTCGTATCCGGATTGGGCAAAGGCCTGGGCGATGCCGCTCCCCATCACGCCGGTCCCGACCACCAAGACTCTATTTATTTCCATATCTCTCTCCCTCCCTGCGACTGATGTGGCCGTATCTGCGATCACTCCATGGTCGTCAACGGTCCTCGTCGTTTACTTCCGGAACTTACGGAAGTCCGGTTTCCTCTTCTCATCGAAGGACTTCATGCCCTCGGCGAGCTCCTCGGACCCGTAGATCAAGGCCAGCATCTCCCGCCCGTGCATGAAGGAGGGGTAGAGAAGGTCGGATGCGAAGTTCATGGAGGTGCGGGTGAGTTTTATAGATTGCGGGCTCATCTCCAGTATGCGGTTGGCCCACTCCTCCGCCGCATCCATCAGCTCCTCCGGCGGGACCACTTTATTCACGAGCCCCATCTTCTCCGCCTCCTCGGCGGAATAGCGATTGCAGAGGAAGGCCATCTCCCGGGCTTTCTTTTCACCTATCAGGCGCGGCAGCAACTGGGTCCCTCCCCAGATGGGTGCGCTCCCCACCGAAGGGCCGGTCTGGCCGAAGACGGCCTTGTCGCTGGCGATGGACAAGTCGCACATGGCATTGATCTCGTGCCCTCCTCCCAGGCAGTAACCGTTGATCGCGGCGATGATGGGCTTCGACAACGACCTCATGGTATTGGAGAGCTTCAAGCACTTTCCCAGGAATTTCCTGCCCACCGTCGGGTCCAACTCGCCCATCTCCGAGATATCCCCGCCGGCGCAGAAGGCCCTGTCACCCGCGCCGGTGAGGATAACAACCCCTATGGCGGGATCCTCCTCTGCCATCTCGAAGGCAGCAGTGAGCTCGTCAAGGGTCAGGGAACGGAAAGCGTTATGCCGTGCGGGGCGGTTGATTGTTATCTTGGCGATGCCGTCCTTTGTTTCGTAGATGATGTCCTCGAAGTCCATGATAAACCTCCTCCGTGTGGTCACAGGCCATGAAACCCAAACCTGCATACGCCGCGGAATATCGGCTATGCGTCCTCACCCATCCCTCCGTAGATATCAACCGTTGAGCTTCCGGTACCCCAGGGCGTGCTCGGCCTGCATCATCTTGTGTATCTCGGTGGTACCCTCGTAGAGGAGAGGCGCCCGTGCGTTGCGGAAGAGCCTCTCCACCGGGTATTCGGCGGAGTAGCCGTAGGCGCCGTGGATCTGTATGGCCATGTGGGCAGCCTGGAAGGAGCACTCCGTAGCATGCCACTTGGCCAGGGAGGTCTCGCGGGTGTTCCTGACTCCCCTGTCCTTGAGCCATGCCGCTTGCAGCACCAGCAGGCGTGAGGTCTCCAGCCCCCTGACCATCTCGGCGATCATGTCCTGCACGAACTGGTAGCGGCCGATGGGTAGGCCGAAGGTCTCCCTTTCGTTGGCGTACTTCACCGAGGCGTCCAGGGCGGCACGGATGGTGCCCAACGCCCCCGCCGCCACCGTGAAGCGCCCCATGTCCAGGGCGTACATGGCGATCTTGAAGCCGTCTCCTTCTTCCCCCAGGCGGTTCTCAACAGAGACTTCCACATCGGAGAGGAATATCTCCCCGGTGGAGCCCGCCCATACCCCTAGCTTGTGCGCGATATCCCTCGTCTCGATGCCCGGCATGGAGCGGTCCAGCAGGAAGGCGGAGATGCCCCGGTGTCCTGCCTCCCTATCCGTTTTGGCAAAGACCAGGAAATTGTCGGCCACGTTGGCGTAGGAGATCCATTCCTTCTGGCCGTTGAGGATGTAGTGGTCGCCCTCACGTCGGGCGGTGGATTCCATGGCTGCCACATCCGAGCCCGCATTGGGCTCGGTGAGCCCGAAGCAGGCGAGCTTCTCTCCCTTTGCCTGGGGGACGAGGTATTTCCTTTTCTGCTCCTCGTTCCCGAACGCTAGCAGGGTGAGCGAATTGAGGGCTAAGTGCACGGAAAGCAAGGTGCGGAATCCCCCGTCTCCCCTCTCGATCTCCTCGCAGATGAGGGCGGTGGACACGAAGTCCAGGCCCTGCCCGCCGTACTCTTCCGGTATCGCGGCGCCCAGCATACCTTGCCCGGCCATGCCTCGGATGATGCCCATATCCAGGGTATGCGACTGGTCGAGCTCGGCTATCCTGGGTAATATCTCGCGGTCTGTGAACTCCGCCGTTGAAGCCTGCATCATCTTCTGCTCCGGCGTAAGTTCGAAGCTTATCCCGCCTTGCTGGTGGGTCGGCGACATCGCTATCCTCTTTCCATCCGCCCTACATTATCTCCTCGAAGAGGTCTTCTTCCTTTTCCAGGAGCGCCTTGAGCCCAGCTCCACATTCCTCGCTGCAGACCATGAAGATGAGGTTCCAACCCTCCAGTTTGGCCTGCGAGCCGTCTGCGGTGACCATGCACGCGAGCTCCCTGCCCTGGACGGGCATATGAACGGTCATCGTCCTGCCCACCGCCCCCGGGTATTCCAGTCCTTCCTTTAACTTCACGCCCAGGCCGTAGACCTCCGCGCCGGAGCGCATCTTCTTATCGCAGTATGCGCACTTGTAGACCTCGTTATCCATGTTGTCTCGCCTCTTTTCCCATCGATCTCATCGCCTGTGCTTATTGTCCTCTGATATGCTTTTCAGTGTACGGTTTATGCAGGTTCCTCGTCGCATACTAAGCAGGTGCCTCGTCAAGCATCAAGCCCACGATAGAGCAAATCCCGGTGCCAATCAAACATGAGTAGATGACTCTGGGTGTGCGACTCCCCTTGCCTGTTAGAATAGATGTGTGTCTTGGATCGAATATAGCTGTTGAGAATGAGGAGAGCGGCATCAAGGAGGGAGCGGCATGAGCGGTCAAGTCAATCTAAAGGAAGTCGACCAGGTGGAGATACTCTCCCTCGCAGACAACTACAACGACCTCGTCTCCATGGACTCCAACGAGATCATCACCCGCGCCATTCCCGTAAAGGACATGGAGGTCAAGGGCTCTGTTTTGGCCGAGCACGGTTTCTCCGCCGTGGTAAAGACCGCTTACGGGGACGAGACGCACGAGGTGTTCTTCGACTTCGGCCTCTCGGACGTGGCTGTTCCTTACAATGCGGACAAGCTCGGGGTGGACCTCTCCGGGTTGGAAGCGGCGGTGCTCTCTCACGGCCATATGGATCATT
>Ga0315285_10007822_pt1 | contig 10981 bp, 7 predicted proteins | sample YL17G09_36_MG_FD_203698 | JGI IMG/M metagenome (GOLD analysis project Ga0315285, IMG submission 203698) | Sediment microbial communities from Yellowstone Lake, YNP, Wyoming, USA - YL17G09_36 | ecosystem: Environmental > Aquatic > Freshwater > Lake > Sediment | place: USA: Wyoming | collected... | reverse complement strand
TCGCTCCGATCCTTGGAGTGGATGAAGAGCCTCAATCCTGCCGGGATGCAAAAGCCGAAACCAGAGAGGTAAACCAAATTGAGAGTATCCTGAATCTAAGTTCAGCGACGGATTTCCCCGAACAGATGACCACAGTGGAGGGGGTGACGGAGCTTCTGGCAGGCTACCTCAAGGGCATGAACATCTGGGCTCATCCTAACTCCCAGGTCAATGTGGTCCCGCCATCAAGCATACCCAGCATCATGGCTTTCATCGCCGCAGCCATCTACAACCCGAACATAATCTGGGACGAGTACTCAGCCCTTTTTGCCAAGGCGGAGGTCGAGGCCATCTCCATGCTCTCCCACCTTGTGGGCTACGATCCACTGCAATCCGGTGGAGTCTTCACCTTTGGAGGCACGGGGACTATCTTATATGGCTGCAAGGTGGGACTTGAGAAGGCCCTCGACGGCCGGGGTAATGTGGAGGGGATAAGGGAGGACCTTAAGATCGTGGCATCCCAGTCCTCCCATTACTCCCACTATAATGTCTCCTCTTGGCTCGGCCTCGGAACCCGAAATCTGGTACTGATACCCTCAAACCAGCAGAGCGAGATCTCCCTCTCCGATCTTGAGGAGTACCTGCGCAGGGCCTTCGAAGAAGGCACTAAGGTGGCCGTGATCCTGGCAACTATGGGAACCACAGACGCCTTCGGCATTGATGACCTTGGGGCGATAGTGCGGCTGCGTGACAGGCTGGCGACCGAGTACGAGCTGGAGCATCCTCCCCACATCCATGCCGACTCGGTGATAGGCTGGGCCTGGTCGGTTTTCCGGGATTACGACTTCTCGGAGAACCCTCTGGGCTTTCTTCCGCGCACCCTGCACGCCTTACAGGATTCAATTCAGCGCATCAGCATCCTCGCAAAGGCAGACAGCTTCGGGGTCGACTTCCACAAGACAGGGTACGCGCCCTACATCTCCAGCGCCTTTCTGGTCAGGGATCGAAAGGACCTCGCTCTCCTCAGCCGCGAGCCTGAGAAGATGCCCTATCTATACCAGTTCGGTCAGTATCATCCGGGCATCTACACGCTGGAGTCATCCCGCTCAGGGGCAGGAGCCCTAGCCGCCCTGGCCAATATGCATCTCCTGGGTAAGCAGGGCTACAGGACTCTCATCGGCCACATCGTGGAGATGGCTGAGCTGCTCCGCCAGCGGCTGGAGATGCATGGGTTCATTAGGGTCATCAATGAGGGAAATAAAGGCCCGGTGACGCTCTTCAGGGTCTATCCCAATGGGATGGAAGCCAAGAACGTCTTCTCGCGGGAGATGAACGATCCGAGGTACAGGGAGTTTCTCCTGGAGCATAACGAGTTCAACAGGGAGATATTCAATGAAATCCATGAAAAATCCATGCGTGGAGAAGGGGTTCTCCTATCTTGGACTGACGCCTTCCTTCGCGCGGACTACCCCTACGGCCCGCCCATCGCCTCCCTCAAGTCCTTCATCATGAGCCCCTGGACGGATGAAACGGCGGTCGATACCGTTGTAAGAGAGGTAGTAGCGGCTAAGGAGGGCTTGGAGGAGAAGATGGGCTTCTGATGTAGTAGATGAGAGCAATGATGCGAGGACCTCTGTGGTCGATTGCTCCCGAAATAGGAGATTGTAGTCTTTTGGAAAGACAATTTGTAACCTTGTCTTTGCAATAATCTCATGCCGCTACATAGCTGCGATAATTGGATAACCTATCCCCTGAATCGGTGAGCTTAAAGGATGCTGATTAAGATGAGCTAAACACGTACTAAAATTTAAACTATACACTTAGAGGTTCACGACCGGAGAACTGGCTACTCAGTAATTTTATGCTCCGGTTGGGATTTGAACCCAAGTCGAAGGAGTGAGAGTCCTTCATGATTGGCCGAGCTACACTACCGGAGCGCGGAACGGGGATGAGCTTTTCTCTCATTTAAGGCTTGTGCTCCTAGATAATAGTCGCAAGTAGCGCGCAGAGCACACTGCTCGCACAGAGGCCTTCTGGCCCGGCAGATGCTTCTGCCATGTCTTATGAGGTTCAGGTGCAGGGATAGATACTTCTCGGGAGGAACGGTTCTCTCCAGAGTCGCTCTCGTTTTTTCGAAACTTGCACCTCTTGTAGTTAAGCCAAGCCTCTGGGAGACGCGGCGGACATGGGTGTCCACAGGCATAAAAGGGAATCCAAATCCGAAGAGAAGGACCACTGAGGCCGTCTTAATGCCAACCCCGGGGAGAGTGAGAAGGTACTCCATGGCGGCTCCCTTGCTCATGCCTTCCAGAAAGCTCAAATCCAAAGATCCAGAGTCCTGCCTTATCCTGTGCAGCGCCTCTTTTATCCTCTGAGCTTTGATCTCTCCCAGGCCGCCTACTCTGATCAGCTGGGAAAGATCCAACTGGTGGGAGATTAGGATATCCTCGTAATCAGGATAGGCAGACTTAAGGCAGCTGTATGCCTTCAGAGAGTTGACATCAGTGGTATTCTGAGAGAGAATGGTCATGACCAGGAGGTCCAGGGGATCCGCCTTTGAGGCAGTGGGTGCTCCATAAATCTCTTCCAGCATCAGAATACATTGCCTGGCCTTCTCAGAGATCACGCCAGTCCAATCGCCACATCACATTAAAAAGTTTGCCAGCAAAAAATTATTACCTCAGAGGTAGCTTGATTAGCAATGGAATTTGCAGACATCTATCCCCTTCTGGTGGCCCTGCTCATCGGCGCTCTCATTGGAACGGAGCGCCAGCGGAGGCTGGTCGAGGAGAAGGTAAGAGGGGTTGCCGGCCTGCGCACTTTTATCCTCATATCGTTGCTGGGCGCCCTATCCTCCACCCTGGCCGTCCATTATGGCTCAGGCTTCGCCATAGCCGCTCTGGCCAGCTTCACCATCCTGGTGGGAATCGGCTATGCGGCCTCAGCCTCTACCCTGGGTAGGATCGACTTCACGGCAGCAGTGGCCGCCATAGTCACCTTCACCTTAGGAATGCTCTCCACCTTTCAGGATAGCATGCTTTTGGCGGTGGCCCTGGCCATCATTACCACCTGGATCCTGGCCACAAGAACCATCACCCATCGCTATGTTGAGGCCTTGAGCGAGGCCGATCTCCTCGACACCCTGAAGATGGGGATAATCGCCCTGGTTATCTATCCACTTCTCCCCGACACCCCCATGGATCCCCTGGGGGTCCTGAGCCCGAGGGAGATATGGCTCTTCGTCGTCCTGGTCAGCTTGATAGGATACATCGGCTATGTCTTGATCCGCATTCTGGGAGCGGAGAGGGGGCTGAGCCTGACAGGCATTCTGGGAGGGCTGGTCTCCAGCACCGCTGTAACCTCGGCCATGGCCTCAGAGGTAAAAGGGAACAACAATATTCTCTCTTCAGCAGTTTTCGCCACAGTAGTCGCCAGCTGTACAATGTTTCCCAGAATGCTCTTCATAGTGCTGGTGGTAAACAGAGAGCTATTTCTCCCTCTGCTTCCTCCGCTGCTGACAATGACTGCAGTTGGATTGGCCCTGGCCTACATGCTCCTGAGAAAGAGCCAGCCCCTGGGCGGAAAGGTAGAGGTGAAGGATCCCTTCAAGATCGTCCCAGCGCTCAAGTTCGGAGTCTTCTTTGCCTTTGTCCTCCTTGTCTCCAAGCTGGCCAGCACTTACTTCGGAGATGCCGGCGCCTATGCCGCCAGCATCGTGGCAGGCCTGGCAGACGTGGACGCCATCACCCTCACCATGTCAACCCTGGCTAAGTCAAGCATCGATCCCAGAGCGGCCGTGATAGCCATCACTTTGGCCGCCATGACCAATACTATAGTGAAGCTGATCATTGCCTATCTCATGGGAACCAGGGAGTTTGGAAACAAGGTGGCATTGATATTCCTGCCCACGATAGCTGCCGGGATCCTGGTGGCCTTGATCTACTGATTCCGGATTTCGAAAAAAAGGGGCAGGATGACCAGCACCGGATGGGCCCGACGCGATTCGAACGCGTGATCCCCGCCGTGTAAGGGCGATGTCATAACCCCTAGACTACGGGCCCTGCCCTTTCACTTTCTCCTGGTGATATTAGATCTTATCGCTGGGGCTAGAACCTTTTTGTCAGCAGTTTCTTCCCCCCGCGGAGGTTGCCATCCAGGATGGCGATCAGGGCAGCATGGCAAGATGGAGAGTATGGCAAGATGGAGAGTATGACAAGATGGAGAGTATGGCAAGATGGAGAATATGGCAAAATGGAGAGCATGACAATTGAATTATCCATAAGTGAGAACCTTTTATACCCGGCCATCCCAGTTGTCCAGGATGAGCGAGCAACTGTCGGCAGAGGGCTACCGTCTCAAGGTGCTGTGCGATTCTATCGCCACTGCCGTCTCCACATCCATTCAAGAGTTAGTGGACACCCCTGAGGGCGGCGCAGTGGTGGCGATGGGGGCTGACGGGACGCCCACAAAGAGCATAGACAGAGCCGCCGAGAAGGCAGTTTTCTCCCGGCTCAAGTCCTCCGGGAGGGGGTTCAGGGTCTTGAGCGAGGAGAGGGGAGCGGTGCAGATAGGAGATGAGCCGGAGTACTTCCTGGCCCTCGATCCCCTGGACGGCACCTTCAACGCCATCAAGGGAATTCCCTTCTACTCCCTATCTCTTTTCTTTAGCAAGGGAGGCAGCCACTTCGGATACATCTGCGACCTTCCCCGGGGAGTCAGGTACTATGCCGAGGCTGGAAGTGGAGCCTACGTTGAGCCCGGTGGCAAAAGGCTAAGGATATCGAAGACCTCCGAGCTAAGGGATTTTAGCATCTCTGCTTATACCATAAGGCCCCACACTTCCCGCATCGCGGGGATCGGAGACAAAGTGCGCAGAATTCGCACTCTGGGAAGTGCATCACTGGAGATGGCCCTGGTAGCAGGGGGCAAGCTGGATGCCTTTGTAGACCTCAGAGGCATGCTGCGCGTAGTGGACGTCGCTGCAGGCAAGCTGATCCTGGAGGAGGCAGGAGGGATCATAACCGATGCCGAAGGCAACGTTCTGGAGCTGAATGGAGATATGTGGCAGAAAACGGACCTCATAGGGTCCAATGGGTTGCTGCATCATGATCTGCTCCGGCTCATCGGCGGTGATGCTCATTAGGATTGGATTTGTGTCCAGACACGACGCAGAGTCCATCCAGCTGGTCGAGTCTCTGGTAGACCATCTGAGGTCCAGAGCAGAGGTCTTTGTGGAGCCTGAGGTGGCGGAGAAGATAGGCATGAAAGGCACGCCCCCAGAGGAGATGGATGCTCTGCGTGTTGACCTTATAGTCTCTGTCGGAGGGGACGGCACCATCCTGCGGACCATCCACAGGATGAAAGATCCCGTGCCCATCCTGGGAATAAACATGGGCACTCTGGGTTTCCTGGTGGATGTGGAGCCCGCGGAGGCCTTTGATGTTTTAGACAGCCTTCTCAAGGGCTTCCAGGCAGACGAGCGATCCAGGCTTAAGGTGCTGTTGAACCGCCATTGCCTGCCTCCAGCCACCAACGAGGTTGCCCTGATGACGGCCAGCCCGGCCAAGATGATCGAGTTCGAGATAATCGTGGACGGATCTCTGATGGAGGACTTCCGGGCAGACGGGGTGATAATAGCCACATCAACCGGCTCAACTGCTTATGCCATGTCCGCAGGCGGCCCCATCGTCGATCCAAGGGTGGATGCCATAGTGCTAGTTCCCATGGCCCCCTTCAAGCTCTCCTCCCGGCCGTGGGTCATCCCGGGAGATAGCGTGATTGAGGTGAGGCTGAAGCTTCCTGACAAAGATGCCCTGGTGGTTATAGATGGCCAGAGCATGACCACCATCTCCCTCCAAGACTCCGTCTTCATCAGCAAGGCGGAGACCCCTGCCAGGTTTGTCAAGGTCAGTAGGGATGGATTCTACGCCAAGGTGAAGAGCAAGCTGACATGATATCCTTCAAGCTTATGTGCCGGGCCGGGCTATCCTAGCTCTGGTCAGCTCACGTCTTTTTGCTATTCTTTTTTGAGCCGGGCTTCATTCCTAGTGAAGGTGCGCTAACATTGCCGGTCATGGGGCGTTGCTGACGATGCTTTCTCCATCCCCTGGCGGCAAGGGGAAGGCTTAGAAATGTCCGGATAAGATCCTCTGGCAGGCCAATTTCGCCATCCAAGTGCTAGTTCCGATTGTAGAGTCAGAATCATTAAACGAAGGCAGACGCAAAACGAGGTGCTCTGAAGGCATGGCGTTCTCTATAGATCTAAAACGAAATTTTATCCTTTTGTTTGCGAAATAAACAGAGATTCTACTCACATCTGAGCCTCGGCAGGAACATGGGAACCGTCTCCCGATAGGCCCGATACTTCTCTTTGAACTGCACTGCCAGAGAGATCTCTTCATGACGGGCTCCCAGGTAGAAGTACAGTGTGGCCAGGAGATTGAAGGTCAAGAGGCTCACAGTCATCTTTGGGAAGATCCACAGAAAAATCATCCCGAAGAGAAACTGAGGATTTCTCAGATGGCAGTAGAATCCCTTGGTGACCAGATCCCCCGCTTCCTTGAGAGAGATCTGATCGAGGCCCAGAAAGCCATAGATGCCCGTCTCCCGTGTGGCCTCCAGGAGCCCCAGAGCTGCTGAAAGCTGGCCCGCCATCGTCAGCCATTTCCAGGGCCATGGGACGACGTAGAGGATCTCATCTGGCAGCAGGAGAAGGTACAGGAAGGGCAGCATCATGACCCCTGCCAGAATAATAAATGCCAGGCGGTACCAGCGCTCTGACCCTGGAAAGAGGCGCCGGGCCCTGCTCTTTGCCCGGGAATCGGCCAGGAGGCTGTGCACAGAGGCAAAGAAGACAAAGTAGCAGCCTATCAATATGGAGTTCAAGGGCATGGTTTCCTCTTACCCACGCATGAATTTCTTATGAAAATGTGTTGCCAGTCGACGATTTTCATCCTTCATGTTTGAGTCTCGGAATCATATGGGTCTCGTATGCAACACCGGCACAGGCTGCAATTCCTGAATCTCGGTGGAAAAAGGGTGCGAGAGCTGGAATCACTTCGTATTGTAAAGAATCACACTCCTGGGAGACCATATTTTATATAACATTCCACAACTATTTATAATTATTCGATGTAGCAAGATTAATCTAGAGGATCGCTCCTCCTTGGGAGAATCCAGTCCCCCGTCCCGGGGAAACACAAACAGAAATCCACATCGATGGGCTATATCATGTGCAGTAGCGGAGAGCGATAACCGGTAAAGCTCCTCACGGGATGATCAAGAAACTGCATCTTCTTCCGCAAGCTGCCTTTCAATCTAAGATCCTCCAGGACTTCTCAACCATCGCCTTGATCCATTAATTGAGGGGGGTTTCACGGGCCAAGGTTTCCTAGCGTTCTTAATGGGCTGGCGTTGGGAAGCTTGGGTCTATCCATCTGCCGCTAAGATCGCATTTCCAGCCTGCAGAAGCGATAGCGGGGCGTAGAAAAGATGACTGGGACGTGGCAGCTTTTAAGAAAAATACTTACAGGAGCTTGTAGAGGATCATTTCATCATCAGGATCTAAGCTCATATGCAGGCCTCTTTTCTCGAGCATTGTGCAGATCATATCCAGGATCTTCTCCAGAGAATCGTTGCGCATCTCCGCTGAGACCCCTCTGTATGCTCCAAACCAGCCCGTCACCATGCCCTCTGAGAATTCGACCTCAGGTAGCTTTGTTTCTACCTTGGCCAGAGCGTCCAGATCCAGGCCAATCTCTTTGGCCGCAGAGCTTACTAGATCAAAGTACTCCTCGGATTCCCAGGCGCAGACAATGGCTCTCTGGCAGTCGATGGAGGCAAGGTAGATCTGATAATCTCCCGCTGCCACCTCCTCTGGAGCAGCTCCGCCCGTTAGCTGCTCGTCTGCCTGATCTATGGCCGTGAGCAGGGCCTCCATCCTCTGCACCACCCTGAGGGCTATGTTCTCCAGGCTGACGCCGGATGCTTCAAGCATCTCATAGGCCGGAGGCATGCGGTAAGATCTTCGCTTCAACATCGCTACCATTTGCACCACTATGGGCACGCATTTTCCACTATGGGCCAGCATTTTATCTCTGGCGTTGCCTGCCAGCAGGGGCTTTCATGCGCTTCCAGCTCGAGAAGGAGATCTGCTCCATCCGACGCTGCTGCCCCGCGGGCAGAGCCGATCTCTGCTCTCCGGGGCTTTTCAATCTTGCTTTTGCAGAAAGACCGATGGGCCCTTACCGGGAGCCTTGGCATTAGGGATCACTTCTTTGCTCTTCAACGGCCATGTCCTTTGTGACGTTGCATCGGGCATGAGACCATGGCTGGCTTTTAAGAGCCCACTTGCCACCTTTGCCGGGGTCTCGCTAGCAATCATTACTGTCTACTTGATCAAAATTTTTATATAGTTGGTGTTCTTATAGATCGATAACATGGCAAGAAAAGAATGGCATGTCGTTAGCAATCCAGATGGCGGCTGGGATGTTAAAAAGCCTCATGCAATGCGGGCATCAATCCACTCTGAAACGAAATCCGAAGCTGTCGACCGAGCACGAAAATTATGCAAAAAAGAAGGCGCAGAGCTTGTCATCCATGGGAAGGACGGAAAGATTCAAGAATCCAATAGCTATGGCAACGATCCTTACCCGCCCAGAGATAAGTAAAAATGAGCGCCCATTAGATGATCGGATTTTGCCATATGCGAGTTTTCACAGCTACAAAGTGCAAATATAATTGTCCCGGTTGTACCTGTACGAAATAGCGGGGACTGGGACTTACTTTTTCGTTCTCCTTGCAGAGCCGGGTCGCGCATACAGCCTGTGCTATCATGCAGGTCTCTATATTGGAGCCGAGCCTTCGGGTTCTGCCGTCGGCTGCATTTCAAATCTCCTCTCCTAGACCGGGAACCATTTTATTTGCTTAAAGCTCACATTCCTCATTTGACTTCCTAAATCAAATTTTTTTATGCTAACTATTTTATAATATAATTATAATTTTTATTATTAATTATGGGCTATATGGGCTATTTTAACTATTAAATGCGTGAGAGAAATGTTATAATGATAAAGAGAGCGAAAGCGACTCATATAGCCCATATTCTAACAGAGTTCATTGCTCCATATGCTTTCTCACGCGTCGCCTTATCCGAGACATGGGTATACCACGATGCGGCTAAAAGAAATGGAAGGAGTTACGCGACCTAATCCATGTAAAAAACCCCGGGAAAGTATATATGTTGGTGCGAAAATGGCCCAATCCTTGGACCATTTTCATCCTCATGGGTGACATTAAGTCATGAGCGTTTCTTCATGCTTTCCAAAAATTCCTGAGAGGAATTATCACAAGCACCACAAATGCTAGCCCATACCAGTACCAATCAAGGCTTAGCAGAGGCGGCCAGAGTTTTGCGATCATCAGCACAAAAGCTGCAACGCTCCACTTTGTAAGGCCGATGTCTACCCATGTAAGCTTACTAATTTTGTTGTTCATCCACTTGGTGAAGCTCATATCTCTCCCTTTTGCCATGGTATTTTATGAAGATTTCGAAGAAAACCTAATTCATCGCACCGCTTCAGAGCCTCTGCCTTCATCTTCCTGGCCTTCTGCATAGCCGCCTTCCTGGATAGCTTCTCGGTTCTTGCGAGATGGACGTTACTTCTCAAATCTCCGATCGCGGACGATTGCTACCCTTGCCCGAAGGTTTTATCCCGCTAAAAAGATACGGGAGAGACCGTAAAGGACTGATAGGATCAACCATTGGATATTCAGGGGAGCCGGGCGTATCGTGTCAGGCCCTGTTCTACAACATTTGCCCAAATTACAGGATGCTTAAGTTCGGGGGCTCTCTGCCCTGGGGGCCGGATCCCGACGTTATTTTGTTGTCCCGTCAGAGTTGTTCCGCTTCATTCTTTGCTTGATTTTGTCTCTTGTTCGTTTTCCATTTTGGTTCAAGGCGGATGGCATATCTCGCAAGGAATGTATCCATGTGCTCGGGCATCCTCAGAGCTGGAAAACCAAATCTCATTTTCCGGTTTGATCCTTTGCGCGGCGCTGCACTGGACCATGGGTAGTGGTACTTATTGGACTTGATCGAACCAACAAAGACTCGTTCTACTGATGCGAGATTGCCAGCCGAAATTAGGTTGCCATTTGATGAGCTTTGATCATTCTGCAAGCTTGGCGTCGAGAGATCCAAATCCACCGGATGCCCAAAATGATCTCTAATAACACTACACCAATCGATGCCAATAGCAGAATCGATATCGATAGTTTGTATGTGTTTAGCTCATCATAATCAGCATCTGTAAGCTAATTTCAGGATTTCTTGCATGGCCTGTTACAAAGAGCTAATTTCAGGCAACTTCGTCTATAGATATTGTTTCTCAATCCCGCTCAAGTCAGGGATGAAGAGCGGACCCTAGCACAAGGTAGCAAATGGGTATGTGAGAACCCGCCAGAGCCTCGTATCCTTTGGGATGTCCCGAAAGATATCTTCTTTGCCGTCCCTCTCAAATCAGTATTGGAAGAGACATATGGGCTATATGGGCTATTTTTACTATTTAACCGCGCGAAAAAGAAATTCATTATTGTATAAAGAGTTGAGAAAACGACCCATATGACCCATATGGTCGGAAGATATTGATCATTGGACGCCTTTCTCGGCTCGCTGGCCGAGCCAACCTCATTATGATAGGGTGAATGCCATGCTCGCGGGCGACCGACGAGGAGGCTTACCGCCTTCGAGCTCTGCCACTACTGATATCTTGAAATCCCGGTCGTAGCGTCACCTCAATTCCTTCAACTACATCCCTCCAAGGACGGATGTTGCTTAACTTTGGTCTACTCGGAGGGATTCGCTCCAATTCCGACGGTCAACACCCGGCAATAATTATAGTCATACGCATAAATTTTTATAATTTTTATTATTTAATATAAACTTCTCGATCCAATAACCTGCATAACTTTTGCATTCTGCGAACCTGCAAAAAGATTCTGT
>Ga0315285_10007820_pt1 | contig 10982 bp, 12 predicted proteins | sample YL17G09_36_MG_FD_203698 | JGI IMG/M metagenome (GOLD analysis project Ga0315285, IMG submission 203698) | Sediment microbial communities from Yellowstone Lake, YNP, Wyoming, USA - YL17G09_36 | ecosystem: Environmental > Aquatic > Freshwater > Lake > Sediment | place: USA: Wyoming | collected... | reverse complement strand
TTATTTTAAAATTTCCTTGCGGAATAAACGGCCGATAGTGCTGCCGCATATCGCATCCAGGCGCAATGTTTTTTAAAATTTTTTCCTGAAAATAAATAGCTGTTTCAAAAATTTCTTTCCGTTCTTCTGAATTCAACTCTGAGGGCTTTTCCACGTGCCTTTTGGAAATAACCAAAAGATGCCCTTCCATAAGCCGAGGATCGCTAAATGCCACGAATACTCTCTTTCTACGCAAAAGCACTCTTTTATCTCTATGCCTCAAAAGATTGCAGTACGGACAATTTGTTCGCATTGCTAAATTATATAAATGATCTTTTATCCTGTGCCTCATATCTCTTGTCTTGTACCGCTTATATAATACCACCAACCCAACATCAGGAAAGCGAGGACTTTTTATTTTTGAGAAGCATCTAATTATTTCCTTCTACTTTCTATTCTCTATTTTCTTATTTATAGTACGCCCTGTTCTCCACCCGAAAATCAATATACTTAAGGTTTTTGAAGTCCGCCTTCCCGGCAAGCGAACTTATAACTGTGAGCGCATTATCTGCCGGGATGCGCAAACTAAAATATAATTCGGGCCCGTCATAAGTAGCCGCCTTAATTTCTTCTAATCCAATATCCTCCAACCGGACTTCTTTGACGCTTACTCCTGAATCGCGGAGCACGCGGAAAATAGAAATGAGGTTAGACATAAAATCCTCCGGCAAAACAGCCGAACCCAACCCGAGTTTGTCCCGGGAATAATCGTCCACTGCCGGGATAAGATTTCCTTCGGCTGCCAGCGCTTTTTCAAATAAAACACCTTCCTCGTCAAACCACCAGCACGACGCTGATCATAAGGCGGATTTACGTCGATGTCGCTTGAAGACGTCTCCGCGGTAATCAGCGGATTGTTATCAGCGTTAATCTGCGTCTGGGGAAAAAGACACCAGATGCCGAACGGCTTGCGTTCCTTAACTTGTACATTAACTTTGCGCTCGCGAAACCTCTTTTCAATCTCAATGCTTTTAAGCTGCGGCAGAAATTTCAAATCATCCTCTGTTAATTTTTTCGGCCAAACGAGAATGTTTTGAAAACCCAAAACATGCTTCCAAAACGCTTCTTCTAAAATTCTGGATTTTAAAAATGCGGCTATTTCTTCCTGTGAGACGCGTTCGTTGCCGCTTATGTTTATGTCCTGGATTGAAAATAGGCGCGAATGGAAAATCACCCATGCACCCAGAACAACAAAAACGCAAATAATCCCCAAAATTGATATCAGAATAAAATACCGGCTACGGCGCACGCGTTTTTCATTCTCTTCTAACACATAGACCTCTACGCCTGTCATTTGTTAGCCGATAATCTCTTTGCCCGCATATTCCTGAAGCGTTTTGGGGATTTTGATTTTTCCGTCTTTTGTCTGGTAATTTTCAATAATTGTAATGAGTGTGCGGCCTATAGCAAAAGCAGTAGCATTTAACATATGAACAAATTCGGTTTTGCCGTCTCGGTTACGATATTTGACGTTAATGCCTCTTGCCTGAAAATCGGTGGTGTTGGAAGCAGAATGCGTTTCGCGGTATTTGCCTTGCCCCGGCATCCATGTTTCAATATCATACTGCCGGCTGTCAGTCCATCCCATATCAGCAGTACAAATGTGAACCACCCGGTAAGGAAGTGCTAAAAGATTCATCAACTTTTCTTGGATAGAAAGTAAAAACTCATGTTCTTTTTCCGAATCTTCCGGCTTTGTGAATGAAAACATTTCTACCTTATCAAACTGATGAACTCGCAAGATTCCTTTGGTGTCTTTGCCGTAACTTCCGGCTTCTCGCCTGAAACAGCTTGAAAATCCGACATACCTTCGCGGCAAATCTTTTTCTTCAAGTATTTCATTCATGTGGAGCGGTCCCAAGGTATGCTCGGCGCTGCCGATCAGGTACAAATCGTCTTTGGGAAAATAATATCTTTCCTCTTTTTGGTCGCCGGCCAGTCGGCCCATGCCGCGATACACTTCTGACCGAATCATCATTGGCGGAACCACTGGCGTAAATCCTTCTTTAATGAGGGTTTCAAACGCCAGTTTTATTAGGGCGAATTCTAAAAGAACTGCTTCGTTTTTTAGATAACCAAACCGGCTGCCGGCAACCTCTGCCGCTTTTCGCGCGTCAATTAAATCCAGTTTCTCGCTTATGGCGAGATAATCCACCGGCGGAAAATCAAATTTTGGTTTTTCGCCAACCTCGCGTAATACCTTATTATCTTTTTCGCTTGCGCCATAGGGTACGTCGTCAAGGGGCAGATTTGGGATGCGCTCCAGAATCCCCTCCCGCTCCTCCTCTAAAACCTTTAATTTTTCCTCCAGTGATTTTATTTTATCTTTGAATTCTTTTGCCGCGCGGCTGTCCCTTACCTCGCTTAATCTTTTGTGCCCGGCCCGCAAATCGTCAATTTCTTTGGTTAGAGCCCGCCATTCCTCGTCCAAAGTCAAAAATTCGTCCACCAGCTTGGGGTCAGCGCCCTTGCTTGCTATTCCTTTCTTTACTTTTTCCGGATCATCTCGGAGAAGTTTTATGTCTAACATAGTTATTTTATAATAGCCCACTTAGCGCGTTTCGTGAAGCTGCCAAAAAAACAAAAGGCACGGTGCAAACGACTACGTTGTAGTCTCCCATGCCTGAAATGAACAGGTTTCGGCTGCCCGTCAGAACTGCCGCGCGATTTCCCTTGTGGCTTCGGCGATTGTCGCAATCTCGCTTCCGACTGCGGCGATTGCGAGCGCCTGCTCCACTCCGACTGCGGCGACTGTTAGCACCTGCTCCACGCGATCGAGAGCGGCATTGAGGTGTTTTTCTGCCGCATCTGTTGCCAGCCTTTTCACTGCCTCAGCTTCATCCCCGGTGTAATTCTTCTGGCCGCAGAGGGCAGCAACGTATAGATTGATTTGGCTCCTTAGCAGCACCATGACGGCTTCCCGTATGCCGTCATCCCTCACTCTCTGCAACCTTCTTGCTCTTGAACTGCTTCCTGGACTACCCATGACAATAACTCCTTTCCGTGTGCCGTCTTAATAATAGGCCGCGTTCTGCTGAGAAGTCAAACCGCTTGACAGCTTTTTTAAAGGCAGTATCATTGTATATATGAAACCAACTGGCTCATATCACATCACAACCACGACCACAACGACTACGACCTTCCCTCGGTGGAAGAGACTTGTTGTGGCGGGATGACATAAACAAAATTCCATCGCACCCCAAAAAGCCTCTTTCACCAGAAAGGGGCTATTTGCTCTTTGGGAGATCTATATGACAGAAAATCAGAACGGCTGCCCGCACTACGGCAGTGAAGATATCCTATTTGTTGGACAATCCGGCAAGCCGGGAGTGTTTTCGTGCTCCTGCCGGAATTGCGGCGAGACGTTTGAGAAAGTGGTGGCAAGAATACACTCTGCCCCATCTTTCACCCCAGAAGCAGTGGGACGCCCGACTCAATCCTAGGGTCGGGCGCCCCACCTTTTATTTCTCATAAGAGAAAAACAAAACTATTTGCAGTATAATGTATTAGCATGCCGAAATCTAAAAAAATTAAATCTCGGTCAATAAATTTGGATAATATCCGCCATTCCCTGGCACATCTTTCTTGCCCTCCTAACTTTTACCCTCCCACCTTTCCAGAAAGCCATGAGTGTAAACCCGTGGACGAATGGGGGAGATATCTCGCGAAGCGAGAAATGGTCAAAACCTCACCTGTAAAGGTGGGGAGGGTTTACGAAAAAGTTTGGAGGGTAAACCGCGGCTTATGACAATCCCTAAAACAACAATTGAAAATATAAGACACTCTCTGGCGCACCTGCTTGCGATGGCTGTCTTAAAGAAATATCCCTCCGCGGAGCTCGGCATCGGATCGGCTATTGAGAATGGATTTTATTATGATTTCCTCCTGCAGCATTCGCTTACGCCAGAAGATTTAACCAATATTGAAAAAACAATACGCGACATGGTCGTGCGCCATTTATCTTTTATCGGCACGGGAATTGCCGCGGCGGCCGCGCGGAAACTTTTTAAAAACCAGCCATTCAAGCTCGACCTTATCAAAGAATTCGTGGAAGACAAAAGAGCGCTCACCGTCTATCGAACCGGAGGCATGTTCACCGATCTTTGCCGCGGCGGCCATGTGAAAAACACGAAAGAAATACCAGCAGACGCCTTTAAGCTTGACAGAATTTCCGGCGCGTACTGGCGCGGCAACGAGAAAAACCCGATGCTCCAACGGATCTATGGGTTGGCGTTCCTCACGAAGGAAGATCTCGAAGATTTCCTCGCGCAGCGCAAGGAAGCCGAAAAGCGGGATCACAAACGGCTCGGCCCGCAACTCGATCTTTTTGTATTCTCAGATCTCGTAGGGAGCGGCCTGCCGCTCTGGACGCCAAAGGGGACGCTTGTCCGCAATCTACTGGATGATTTTGTCTGGGAGCTTCGCAGGAAGCGGGGGTATGAGCGAGTGGAAATTCCTCACATCGCCAAAAAAGACCTGTATGAGCAGAGCGGCCACTGGGATAAGTTCAAGGATGAACTCTTAAAAGTCGTAACAAGGGAAGGACATCTCTTCGTGGTGAAGCCGATGAACTGTCCTCACCATATTCAAATCTTTGCCCGCCGCCAGTGGAGCTATCGCGACCTTCCCCAACGGTACGCGAATACCACGATGTGCTACCGCGATGAGCAGTCGGGCGAGCTCGCAGGCCTGTCGCGGGCGCGGAGCTTCACCCAAGACGACGCGCACGTCTTCTGTCGATATTCGCAGATAAAAGAGGAGATGCTCACGATTTGGGATATTGTTGAGGAATTTTACGGGGCATTCGGCTTTACCCTCAACATCCGGCTCTCGCTCCACGACCCCAAACGCCCCCAAAAGTACCTTGGCACCCCTGCGGTGTGGAAAAAAGCAGAAGGCACGCTGCAGCATCTCGTAAAAGAAAAAGGGGGGAAAGTAACAGAGGCAATCGGGGAAGCGGCGTTCTACGGGCCGAAGCTTGATTTTATGGCTAAGGATTCGCTGGGAAGGGAGTGGCAGGTTGCGACAATCCAGCTTGACATCAATATGCCTGAACGGTTTGACCTCGCGTGCGTGAACGAGAAAGGGAAACGAGAGCGAATTGCGATGATTCACGCGGCCATCATGGGTTCCATTGAGCGCTTCCTCTCAATTCTCATTGAACACTTTGCCGGCGCCTTGCCGCTGTGGCTTTCGCCGGTTCAGGCCGAAATCATAAATGTCGGCGCTGGGCAAAGGAATTATGCCAGCGAAATATGGCAATTACTTAAAGACAATGGCATTCGCGCGACATTGAGCGATGAGAATCTAACTGTTAGCAAACGAATTCGCGAAGCGGAACTGCAAAAAATTCCTTATATTCTGGTTGTCGGCGAAAAGGAAGAAAAAAACAAAACGGTTAACGTCCGCCATTTTCGCCGCGGACAACCCTCCTTCGCTAAAGCTTCCGCCGACGCTAAAGCTGCCTCCTTCGCCGAAGTCCCGCGGAGCGGGACGAAGGCCGAGTTGGCGGACAAGTCGGCGGGCAAGGAAGGCGAAATTGGGATTGAAAAACTTATTGCGAAAATCGGAAAAGAGATAACTGAGAAAACAATATAAAATAAAAAGCTCCCGATGAAGAATGGGGAGCTTGCTGGAGCCGCGGAGAACGCCGCGTTTTCGCAATTCCGGAAGGAAGATTGTGATTGAAAATTTCGCCTGTCGCAACCTCTTCCGCCGTGGGCTCAAAATCATTATTCAAACCATCTTCGCACAGCGACCACATACATGCCTTCTTCCCGCACGCTTCCTGCGCGGGCGCAATTTCGGAATCCGGCCATCAGGCAGATCGCCGCTCCACAATACGGGAAAGTGGATTTCGGTCGCCTGCCCTACGGACGAGCTTGCGGCGGATTTTCGGAATGCACGCTATTCCGACCAACGCCGCGAGTAAAAACAACGGCAGACAAGCTAACACGAACATCTCTTGCCTCCCTCAACGCGTTTTCCGGTATCCATCGCCGACAATGCCTCGAAGATATATCAAGGCAATCAAACAAGCAACTGCAAGGCCACCAACCAAAAAAATCATTTGTGTCTCCTGAGCTAAACCGAGAATATCACGATTGTTAAAATATTGCAATGCCTACCTCGTTATCCAAGCCGAAAATCATAGTCATTGTAGGCGCTACCGCCAGCGGGAAAACCGCTCTATCGCTCAAACTCGCTAAAAAATTTAGCGGCGAGATTGTCTCCGCGGACTCGCGCCAGATTTACCGCGAAATGGATATCGGCACCGCCAAGCCGAAGCTCTCGCTAATGCGCACAAATTTAAATTCGCGAATATTCGCGAATAAAATTAGTGTAAATTCGCGAGTCGCACATCATCTCATTGACATCAAAAACCCCGACGAACCCTATACCGTTGCCGAATACAAACATGATGCGATACGAGCAATCCGCAATATATTAAAAAGAAAAAAATTGCCGATTTTGGTCGGCGGCACCGGCCTTTATGTGAGTGCGGTGGCTGACAATTTGGAAATCCCGAACGTGAAACCCAATCCGACGCTGCGGAAAAAGCTGGAAAAGAAAATTAAAACGCGCGGCTTGGAATCCTTATTCGAGGAACTGGTAAAACTTGACCCGGAAGCCGCATACATCGTTGACCCGAAGAATCCGCGGCGCGTCATCCGCGCCTTGGAGGTTGCGCTTACCACAGGCAAGCCGTTCTCATCGCAAAGAAAAAAAGGCAAACCTCTTTTCCGAATGCTTAAAATCGGCATCGCAATACCGAAAGAAAAATTGAGAAAACGGATAAATCAACGCATGGATAAAATGATAAAGAGCGGATTAGTTAATGAAGTTATTGGGTTAATGAGAAATTATGGCGCGGACTGCCCGGCGTTTGACGCCATCGGCTACCGCGAAATCATTGATTACCTGCGTTCTGCATCAACGAATAGCGAATCTGATACGAATCTACGAATTCGCAAATTCGAGATTAATTCGTTATTCGCTGATGTAGCGTTCCGACAAGCAATAGAAGCCATAAAACGCAACACCTGGCGCTACGCCAAGCGGCAGATGACGTGGTTCAAAAAGGACAAGGGAATCCGTTGGATAAAAAGCGAAAAGCAGGCGCTCCGGCTTGTAAAAGAACTCCTTGACTAACCTTCATTATCCCCGGCTTACTCAACCCCCATCTGCTCCCGATGCTTCGCAAAAGTGATTTTGTCCTCGAAATCCTGTATTTCCTCGTCTATTTTCGCCAACCGTGCCTCATTGTTTCTTATAAAAAATCCCTGCCTAATGTTATTTTTCACCCTCTCCCGCTCTACTTTCAACTCCGCAATTTGCTGTTCGGTTTCCCGAATGAATTGCTCGGTGGTTAGTTTATCCTTCTTCTCAAAAATTTTCATAGTAAAAATTTTAATAATCTGGCCTTTAATTAAATTCTATTCTATTTAAAAGATTTTGGCAATATACGGGCTTGCAGCTGCTATTTTCAGTTATCCACAGATATTAATACTTGATATGCATTTTGCGATATGTGGTATGCGATTTGGGGCTTGCTTAGTTATCCACACATAGGGCTTGCGATATACACAATATCAATCTATCCTAAAAGCAGAACACGGACCGCTCTCCATCCGCGATGTCTTGTCCTCCGACACAGAACAACATCACTGAGAGTGAACGGTCCACGCCCCGCAACGGGGCAAGAAGTACAGGCGGAAGCGAAAGCTCCCGCCCTTTAAATTTTTAATAATCTAAAAAACCAAAAAAATAGTTATACACAGGGAAATTTGCAACAAATAGAGTGTTAATCTATTATAAAATCAGTTCTAGTTGGGCTTCCCCGTACGTGCGGGGAGAAAAAGCCCGGCCAAAACAGGAAGACAACAGGAGAACAACGTTATGAGTGACTTCAGGAAATGGTTGTTTGGGATGCAATAGGTGTGTGGGACCGGCCGCAGTACACGGGGAGGCGAAAGCTTCCCCTTTTTAATTTTCCACTAATCTTTTCTCAAAAATTATTCGCAATACTTCCGGATTTCCCCTCCCCTTCAATTTCCCTCCCGCACCAGAGCCCAGATCTGTTATCTGTGCGCGGTGCGGGACTCCGCCATGAACCATGTATTCCGGTTCATGGCTTCGCATTGCTTTCTTGTCCCAACTGTTTCAAGAAAATCTGTCTCAAATGTTCTGGGTTGCCCCTACTGCGAAGCTTTGCCATAGCTTTGCCTATTAAAAACTGTAAACTTTGAACTTTGCCTTTTTTGTAATCGGCGATTGCCGCAGGATTCTCTGCTAAAACTTCCCGCACCGCGTTTAGAAGCTCTGCTTCATCCGAAACAGTATGTAATCCTTCTTGGGTCAAAATATTTTCCGGATCCTCGCCAGTCTCAAACATTTTCCGCAGAATATCCTTTGCCTGGCGGCTCATTATTTTCCCGTCCGCGATCAAATCAACCAGATGCGCCAGCCGCTCCGGATTTACCCTAATCTCATTAAACCCTATCCCGGCTTCGTTCATTAGTCCCAATAAATCGCTCGTCAAATAGTTAAACAAAATCTCTTGCCCGCTTTTCGTTGTTTTCTCTCCTTCCATTTCATCGCGCGCCTCAAGCTCGCTTACTGCTTCCTCAAAAAAATCAGCAAGGCGCTTGTTTTCAATAAGGAGCGCTGCCTGCTTTTCTGCAAGCCCGAATTCTTTTTGGAATCTTTCCAGTTTCTGCGCCGGCAGTTCCGGGAGTGATGCCTTAAGTTTTTCAATGTCAAAACTCTCGGCCGGCTCAAACGGCGGCAAATCCGGTTCCGGAAAATACCGATAGTCATGCGCTTCTTCTTTGGAACGCTGACTGAATGTTTTCTGTTTCGCGTCATCCCAGCCGCGCGTCTCGTGCTTTACCGCCTCGCCTTTTTCCAGTAATTCCTTCTGCCTTTCAATTTCGTACGCAATCGCCGCTCCCACCGCCTTGAATGAGTTTATGTTTTTTATTTCCACCTTTGTCCCCATTTCTAATTTTCCATTTATAATTTCTCCCAAACTAACGTTCGCCTCTATCCTCATCTGTCCCTTCTCCATATCCGCGTCCGACACGCCAAGATACCGCAAAATCAGCTGCAGTTCTTTGCCGAATTTCACCGTCTGCTCCGCGCTCGTTATATCCGGCTCCGTCACCAGCTCCATAAGCGGCACCCCGGCTCTATTAAAATCCACAAGACTTGAATCTTGAATTTTGGAGCTTGGAGCTTGAAACTTGAAACTCGGATCTTTTTTTTGTGTTTCATGATTCATGTTCCATGATTCATGAATTAATGTTCCGGTGTCCTCCTCTAAGTGCACCCGTCGCAGCCGCACGCCCTGCAATTCTCCGCCTAAAACAATCGGCTGGTCGTATTGTGAAATCTGATACCCTTTAGGCAGGTCAGGATAAAAATAATTCTTACGGTCAAATTTAGTAATTGGATTTATTTTGCCGCCGAGCGCAAGTCCGGTTTTTATCACGGCTTCAACCGCCTGTTTGTTGATTGTCGGCAATACGCCCGGATGGCCCAAACAAACCGGACAAACATTGTGATTCGGGTGCTTCTCATCTGGGTCGTTCGGACAATCGCAGAACATCTTAGTCTGCGTTTTCAATTCAGCATGGATTTCTAAGCCGATTGTAGAACTATATTCCATTTTGGATTTGAATACTATCCTGTAAAAAGACGCTTGTTAAGGTAATTCTCTATCACCCGCAGCGATGGGAAAAACATAGGATCCGGCAGGACATCGAGGGAAAACCACTGCCACTCCACAATCTCGTCCGGTTCCATAAGACGCGGTTCTCCTTGGAAATTATGGCACACGAATCCTATGGTTACGAAATGCGCATCGTAGGCTACATCCGAGGAGACGCTTACAATCTCGAGCGACGACGGATCTGCCTCAATACCAGTCTCCTCGAGCACTTCGCGGCATGCCGCTCCACTAAGCGTTTCGCCGAAATCAATTTTTCCTCCCGGAATACACCATGTCCCCTCACCGTGCAGTTCGCTGGATGCTTTTTCCGGATCACTATGACGCTTCCCAAGCAATACCTTATCTCCCCGCAAAAGCAGGACTCCTACCCCTGCCCCAACTCGCTTTTCCATGCCATCCATTATAGAAAACATTCCACAATCCTCCAAACTCTCGCGTGAACCTCTTCAATTGAAAGCAATTTCCCTTTTTCAACGCACTCCACTAATTTAAAATCTTTTGGAAATGTTTTTGTCATTTCCAAATATGTCTGTTCTGCTTGTTTTAAGTGGTTTATGTCCGCTGTATGGATATCGCGTTTTTTCATCCATCTGATATATTCCCTCTTTCCTTTTTTATCAACGAGTTTCTGCGCGATTTTCGCTGGCATATGAAGCACTATTGCCAAATCCGGCTTGGGAATCCCTAAAATTTCGTATTCCAATTTATAAAGCCATTTGAAAAACCTCAGTCGATCCTTCTGATTCTTAATCTTCGCTCCCTGATGTCCCATATTTGAAGAAACATAACGGTTTGAAACAACAATTTTCCCGCCAGCTAATTCTTTTTTAATCCGCGGCCCAATATCAAACCTGTCCATTGCGTAAAAAAGCGAAGCCCTATACGGCCCAACCTCTTTCCAACCGCCATATCTGCCGTTCAAATATTCTTCCACAAAATATGATGACGGCTTGCCGTACTGGGGGAAATCAAAAGTGGCGACTTTATATTTTTCTTCTTCAAGCCGCCGCACCAGTTTTTTGAACTGCTCGGTCTTACCGCTGCCGTCAGTACCTTCAAGAACGATGAAGATGTCTCTCCTGCGCATACCAGAAATTTTATCATTATTACTGCATTAACTCCACTATTGACTTTTAAAATGTATATGATATAATTACTACCAGCAACCCAACCCAAATTCACCCCCGAAGTGCAATTTCTTCAAACGGCA
>Ga0315285_10007819_pt1 | contig 10982 bp, 7 predicted proteins | sample YL17G09_36_MG_FD_203698 | JGI IMG/M metagenome (GOLD analysis project Ga0315285, IMG submission 203698) | Sediment microbial communities from Yellowstone Lake, YNP, Wyoming, USA - YL17G09_36 | ecosystem: Environmental > Aquatic > Freshwater > Lake > Sediment | place: USA: Wyoming | collected... | reverse complement strand
CGTGTTCGAGATGGATCTGGACGTGGAAGAGGTGTTCGAGGTGGAGTGGATTCCGGTGGAGGTCACTGCCTAGGACGGGCGGGTGGATGGTCTAGGCGGGGAACGAGCCAGATTTTTGTGCAAGCCTTTCGACCGCTTTAGGCTTAAATAGCGGTATCCTGTTGGCATCTTCGCGGACCGGTCTCGCGCCTGATCCGCAGGATGGGCCCGTAGCTTAGTCCGGTGGAGCGTCCGGCTCATAACCGGATGGTCGTCGGTTCAAACACCCGTCCGTCATGGGGCGGGTTGGAAATCCGACCGGGCCCATCGAATCTCCCCTGGTCGGCCAGTGCGCCTTCATAGCCCCGCCAACAGCCTTTTTAGCGTCCCTTGACGTGTCCATTGCGCATTGAAAGACCTTGGTTTGGACAAGAGCATAGTCAGGGCTCTCGGCAAGCTCGGCATCAGCGAGTTCACCGAACCCCAGCTCCGCGCGATACCCCTGATTATGCAAGGCAAGAACGTTCTTCTCGTTGCCCCGACGGGGCTCGGCAAGACCGAGGCCGCGATTCTCCCACTGCTCCACAAGCTGATCATGGAGAAGCCCAAGCCCATCAGCCTGCTCTACATCACGCCCCTGAGATCGCTGAACAGGGACATGCTGCGTCGCATGACCTTCTTCGCCGAGGAACTGCATATACGCGTGGCGGTGAGGCACGGCGACACCTCGCCGCAGGAGAGAGCCGCCCTCTCCCGCAATCCTCCTGACATCCTCATTACCACGCCGGAAACGTTCCAGATACTATTCACTGGCACGAAGTTGAGGCAGCAGCTGCGGCAGGTGAGATGGGTCATCGTGGACGAGGTTCACGAGCTTGCCGACGACGAACGGGGAGGACAGCTCGCGATAGGGTTGGAGAGGCTCGCCGCTCTCGCGGGGAGACGTTTCCAGAGGATAGGGCTGTCTGCGACAGTCGGGACGCCGCAGGAGGCGGCCAGGTTCCTGGCGGGCACGAAAGACGGAATCGAAGTCGTGCAGGTGGCCGTCGTAAAGGACCTCGCGATAAATGTCGAGTACCCCGAGGTCACTCCGGCTGACGGGAAGCTCACCGACCAGATCCATGTGCAGCCGGGAATGGCGGCCGCTATGAGACGATGCATGGAGCTCGTGGACCGCCACAGATCCACTCTATTCTTCGTGAATACCAGGGACACCGCGGAATTCCTCTCTTCCCGGATGCGGGCAGCCTTTCCAGAGTCGAGCATCGGCGTCCACCACGGCTCTCTCGCCCGCGACGTCAGGATACAGATGGAAGACGAGTTCAAGTCTGAGAAACTCAAGACCCTTATCTGCACCTCTTCCCTGGAACTTGGAATTGACGTCGGCAGCGCGGACTTCACCCTTCAGTTCAACTCGCCTCGCCAAGTGACCCGACTCGTACAGCGCGTGGGAAGATCGGGGCATGGGGTCGGCAAGACGTCAAAGGGCACGGTCATCGCGACATCGGAGGACGACATCGCGGAGGCAATGGTCATTGCAAGGAAGGCGCTCTCCGGGGAACTCGAGCCTCTCAGAGTGAGGCGCAACAACATGAGCGTCCTCGCGAACCAGCTCGTCTCGATGACGATGACTCAGCCGTCGATGACCCTCGATGAGGCGTTCGAGCTCGTAAGAGGCGCATATCAGTACAGGGACCTCAAGAGAGTCGACTTCGAAGCATTGGCCAACCAGCTGGCTGAACTGAGAGTCTTGTGGTGCAGGGACGGCAGGATAGGGCGCTCTCGGGGATCGATGACCTACTTCTACGAGAACATCTCGATGATCCCTGACGTGAGGACGTACCGCGTCACCGACATCCCCTCACGGAACGAGATAGGGACGCTCGATGAGTGGTTCGTCGCGGAGTATGCGAAGGAGGGCAGCACATTCGTCATGAAAGGGTTGGCATGGCGGTTCGTCGAGTTCAAGGAAGACAGGATACTGGTCGAGCCCGTGAAGGACATCGGGGAGGTGCCCAGCTGGATCGGCGAGGAAATCCCCGTGCCCCTCGACGTCGCGATGGAGGTGGGGAGGCTCAGGCGGGAGAGACATCTAGCGGACTACCCCGTGAACGAGGATGGCGGGAGAACCCTGGCCAAGCACCTCGATGAACAGGGAGAGCTCCCGACCCCCTCGGACAGACTCGTGACAATAGAGTCCTTGAAAGACATGATCGTCGTCAACGCGTGCTTCGGCACGAAGGTGAACGAGACTCTAGCCCAGCTGTTCACGGCTTTGTTGTCGGCGAGATTCGGACAGAGCGTCGGCGTCCGAACGGACCCGTATCGCATAATCCTGCAAGTCCCGAGGGCGGTGCAGCCCGACCTGATCAAGACGATACTGATGCCTGATGACCCGTCCGCCATCGAGCCCCTGCTGCGCGTGGCGCTGAGGAACTCGCCCTATCTGCGCTGGTCGTTCGTCCATGTAGCCAAGAAGTTCGGCGCCCTCAGGAGGGACGTTGAATGGGAGGCGGTGAACATCCAGAGGCTGTTGAAGGTCTTTGACCGCACTCCGCTACTCGAGGAAGTCTTCGCGAAGGTATTCTGGGAGAGGCTCGACATCGAGGCAACTGCGGTGGTGCTCGAGAGAATCAAGAAGGGGGACATACGAATCGAGTTCTCCAAGCTATCTCCCATAGGCAAGGCCGGTCTCGGTCCTTATATGATGCTCATTGCCCCTGCCAAGGCAGATCATGCGACGCTCATGGCGCTGAAGCATAGGCTCGAGGAGTCGTTCATGGTGATGGTCTGTCTGAAATGCAAAAGCAGCTGGAGGACGCGGGTGGGAGGCTTGAAGGAGAAAGTGCGCTGCCCTCAATGCGATGGCATGATGATTGCGGCTCTCAGGCCATATGAGAGGGAACTTGCCGAGCGCGTCCGCAGGCGGGAGGGGAAGCTCTCCGAGGGAGAATACAGGAAGCTTCGAACGATAGCCAGTCTGGTCGCGGCCAATGGGAGAAAGGCGGTAATCGCGCTTGCCGCGAGGGGGGTAGGTCCAGAAACCGCCGCGAGAATATTGAGGGGGCTCCATGACACCGAGGAGGACTTCCTCAGGAGCGTGTTGGCGGCCGAGGTCAATTACGCGAGGACGAAGCGCTTTTGGGACTAGCTTTCGCCTTTCCCAGCCTCCTTACCGCCGACTCGAGCTTTTGGATGGTTCGAGCGAAATCGTCGCGCGCGGCGTTCAGCATATCTTGGACAGGGCGTAGCGAGTACTCGTAAGCGATCTTCCTCGAACCACGCGGAACCGCCCTTCTTTGCAGGAGACCCCGCCGTACGAGGAGGGACAGGTGTTTCCGGACGCTCCTCTCGGACATCCGCACGTGCTTCACCAGCTCCTTCACGGGCAGGAACCTGCCAGCCCGAGCGAGGCTCTCCATGATTCTCTCTGCGGTCCGCGGAAGACTTAGGGCTTCGCTCATGCTCCGGACTATGCGCAGTCTCGGCTTGCTCTTCGGCACGTCAATACGCCCATATATCGACAGATATATGAAATTTATTCTTCATAGATGCCCGCATCCTCTCCTGAATCGGGAAAAGGATAAATAGAGTGAATCCAATCGCTTTGTCACTTCAGAGGGCAGGCCCGTCACGACTTCGAAAGGGAGCATTCGATGACCGACTACGACCCCAATGGCGCGAAGATCGTCCTCACCTCGCCGCGAAGCGAAATCAGCAGGTTCAGCGGCGACCCGTTCTCGGCTTTCATGGCCGTCTTCCCTGAGAAGGTAATACCACGCTTCATCCTCAGACCCAAGTGGTTCAAGCCGGAGAACAACCCAGACGGCTCCGCGAAGTTCGTGCCATATGGCCTCAGGAAGGTCGAATCACTTCTGCTGAAGGAATTCCCCCGGGAAGACATCGTGTGCTGCCATCCGGACAATCTGGATAGGTTCGTAGGTCCGAATACGAAGATAGTCGGGATATCTAGCATGGACCCGATGGGGCTGGCCTATGTCTCGGTCACCTACAACTCCATGATTGCTGTGCCGGGGGATTCGTTCGATGCCGATCAGTTCAAGGATTTGATCAACCACAGGGTGCTCAAGAAGTTCGACCCATTCATCGTTCTCGGCGGGCCAGGAGCGTGGCAGGTGCGCCATGCGAGAAAGGTCGAGGAATATGGCATCGACCTCATGATGCACGGGGAAGTCGAACTGAATGTGGCGGACACGTTCAAGAGAATCTTGGCGGGAGAGAAGATGCCGTCGGAAATTCTCGGCAGCAAAGTGCCGATTGGCAATATCTCCACCATACAGTCCGCGGCGAGCCACGGCGTCGTCGAGATCACGCGGGGGTGCGGCCGCGGATGCCAGTTCTGCTCGCCGACCAACCGCAGGCGACACTCGTTGCCACTCGACCACATAATGAAGGAGGTGGAAGTGAACGTCAAGGGAGGCAGCGACTCGATCTTCATCGCGACTGAGGACATGTTTCTCTACGAGTGCGGACCGAAGTTCGAGCCGAACGAGACCGCACTCGAGAAGTTGTTCAGGTCAATCGCTGACTATCCAGGTGTCAACTTCATCCATCTCTCTCACATCGCCATAGCGCCGGTCGTCTACAACCCCAAGATGGTGGAGACGATTTCACCGATTCTCATGGAGAAGACCAGATACACACCCGAGTTCAGACCGAACTACCCGAGGCCGTTCATCACGGCCCTCTTCGGAATCGAGTCGGGCAGCGTCCGCATCATGAAAAAGTACATGCGAGGCAAGATCTGGCCCTTTGACATCGAGAAGTACCATGAGGTCGTCGTCCAGGGCACGGGCATACTGAACGACAACGGCTGGCGGCCAATGGCCACGCTCATGACCGGCTGGCCGGACGAGACACCGGCAGATACCGTTCAGACGCTTGAGCTGCTGGACAAGCTCAAGGGCCACGAGATGTTCCTTGTCCCGCTCCTCTTCACCCCGCTCGAGGACACCAAGCTCAGGGACGAGCACATCATGTCCCTCGAGAAGCTGACGGACGCGCAGTGGGACGTTTTCGGCTCGGCTTGGAAGTTCAACATCGACGTCTGGGATCCGAATAGCCAGCCGTTCTTCTCCTTCGCAGCGCTCTTCGCCTACTTCGCCTACTTCAGATGGAAACATGGACCGAAGGTCTGGAAGACCATCGCCAGGATCGCGGGCGTGCCGAGCAAGTTCCCTCTGCTGGGACCGGGGAGCTGCGACCCAAGGCTCTGTGTGGAGAACCCGAGCGTGGCGGGTGAAAATGTGGATGCTGTACCTTATGTACCTCAGACACACTTGGGAGAACTCAAAGCCAATCAACTGCAGCAGACAAGGACTGGTTTCGACGGGAATTCCCGCCAGCCGCAGGGCTCCCTCAGACGGTCTCGAACTTGAACAGGACTTTCATGCCTTTCAAGGTCGCTTGGACCAAGTCGGCGAGATCTAGAGTTTCTGAGGGGTCAACGGCTTTCTTGGGCCAGGAGTAGACGAAATCATAGTTCCCTGTCATCGGCTTGAAACCGATCCCCTGAAGCAGGGAGGAGACCTCGGATGGCCTGCCGCCCTCCGTGGTGAAAGTGATGGTGAGATACGTTTTCATGGACGGGCAATGGCAACCTTCGGGGCGGAGATAAATGTTGTGCCGGGCACGAGGTTGTCAAGAAATTAGGGATATCTGGCTGCGGAGCGGACCTGTCGTGTCTTGTCTTCTCCATAAGCCAGGTGCCGTTAGCTTTCTTTCCCGGGCATTTCATCCCTAAGAATTCGACAACGCCGCCGGGCACCCGTGTCAGGTAGATCCGCGCCTGACCAACCTCTTGAACGCGGCCTCGTAGCGCAGGAAGTTATCCGACGTCACGAAGCCATTCACGATATCGGCCGGCATGTTCGCTATGAATTTGTCCACGACGGTGAGGGCGTCTCTCGCGCTCTCGACCTGCTCCTCGTAGTCCTTCAGCTTCCTCTCTAATTCCTTCATCCGGTCGTCGAACGGGATGACCTCTTCCGGTTCCTTGCCAGTTATCCCCGGTTTCCCCTTCGCCAGCTCCTCCTCGCTGGCCCTAATCCCAGCCTGGATCTGCGTTATCTCCTTGTGAGACTTCTCCAATAGGGCTTCCCTGTTCCTGAGATCCTTCTCCAACTCAGCGAGTCTCCGGCTCTCCTCCTCAAAATCGCGGACCTGCTTTGTGGTTGCCGCCATCTCTGCGTGGCGGGAGTCGAGCTCCTTTTCCCGGTTCACAAGCCGACCCTCCTTTTGCAGGAACTCCGATTCTCTGGAGGCCAGCTGCCTGGCTTTCTCCTCCAGTTCGTTCGTCTTGGCGTCCATCTCCGTCCTCAGCGCCTCTATGGAAGCCACGGCCTCGCCCATGCGCTTTTCGCGTTCCGCCATCGCGTCCTCTGCGGCCTTCACTCTCTCGTTCAGCGACGCCTCCTTCCTCTCCATCTCCCTCTTCACGGCTTCCATCGATCGGTCCTCACCCGCAGCTGACCGCCTGAGATCCTCGGACTTCTTTGCCTCCTCCGCCTGTGTCCGCTGCAGGTCCAGCACGCGGGCTTCCACGAGCCGTGCCTCCGCGAGCCGCTTCTCCAATTCCTCGCCCAGCCTCTTCGCCATCTCCCTCTCGGCATCGACCGCCTCGCGCTCGCGCCTGATTGATGCGCGCACCGCGTCCACTTGGGCCATGTTCATCTTGAACGTCTCTTTCGCCTGGTCCGCCTCGCGTTCCTTGACGGCCAGATCCTGCTCCTTCTTCCTCATTCTCTCTTCCTTCGCGCCAATCTCCGCCTCAATGCCTTTGACCGCCGCGGCCTTCTGCTCGGTCTCGCGTAAGCGCGCAGCGAGGCTGTTTTCCTGCTGCCGCGTCGAATCCTGCCTGACTTTCAAATCGGCGTCCATCGCCTCGATCGGGGCTGTCCTCTTGTCCAGCTCGCGGTCCCTGGCGGTGAGCTCCTGTTCCATGCGCGTGATGCTCTCCTCCCTCGCCGCGAACTTCGACTCCATCGCAGCGGTCATTGCCGACCTGTCACCGACTTCCTTCTCTCTCTTGACCAGCTCTTGTTCCTTCTGCTTCAGGACATTTTCTTTCGCGGCGAGTTTTGCCTGGGTGACCTCGATTGGCGCGGCTTTTCGTTCTATCTCCTTCTCCCTCGCGAGCAGCTCCTCTTCTTTCCTCTTCGCCGTGGCTTCATTCTCCAGGAGCCCTTTCAATGTCCTGTCGATGGTCGCGACCTTCTCGCCCACTTCTCGCTCGCGGACCCTCTCCTCGCTCAAAGTCCTCTCTCTGTCCGCGCGGATCTGGTCCATCTGGAGGCGCAACGACTCCTGCACGGACATCAGAGATGCGGCATGCTGGCCCACATCCGCCAGCTTCTTCGAGGCCTCCTCTATCGCCGCGATGTTGCCCTCCCTCTGCTGTATGTCAGCGATCTCGGCCCTTATCCTCTCCTCCTGCTCCTTCATTTGGGCCTCGAGGGACCTGAGGGCTTCCTCCCTCCTCTCAATCTCCGCCTTGCTTGCCGCCATCTCCGCTTCCTTTCCGGCCATCTGCGCAATCTGCTCTTCGAGTTTCTTCCTCGAATCATCGAGCGCGAATCGCTCCTTGCCGAGATCCAACAGCTTCTCTTCGAAATCGCGCACGCGAGCGTCCATGTCCTCCATGAGAACTGCAATCTCGCGCGTGTTGACCAATACCTCTCGGGCGATCTCGTATTCTGACTCCAAGCTCGACGGGCGCTTTTCGGGCATAGCGGGTATCTCCTCCGACTTGGGGGCTTCTTCCACCGCCTCTTCGGCTGGTTCTTCAACAACTGGTATTTGGATTCGGGTCACCGGCTGCGGGGCTTCGGGCGGCGGTGGTTCCTCCGGCCCGAGGCGATCCGGCGGTGGGGTGGGTTCTTCAATCACCGCAGGTTCGTCCATGATTGGCTGCACGATTTCAGCGGACTCTGCCGCCATCATCGGCGGGGGCGGCGTCGGCATGTATTGCACTGATTCCGCTGGCGGTACCGGAATCTGCGGTTCGACCGGTTTCCTCCTTGAGGGGAATGGACTCAGCCAAACGTATTCCACCCCATCCCCGCCCTGCGCCTCGACGAATCGGACGAGTCTACCCTTCATTTCGTCGACGTCGCCGGAGTCGTCGATGTGGTAGGCCTTGCACAGATTCTTGAGAGGGCGCTCCTGCGTGTAGGACATGATCGCCCTGGCGGGGAGCAGCTGCACATGCAAGGTCCGCTCGACGACAATCGCCGAGGCGATGAGCACAGCCGCCAGGATGATGAATGCATTCAGTCCCAACACGTCAACTGACAAGCCTGAAGGTACAGGAACGCAGATGACGAACAGGATTATGAGTCCGATAAGGACTACTTGCCAGTACTTCAGCCCTGACGTTGATTCTCCCCCTCAACCCGAGGGGTTGTTTTATGAGTCTCAGGCTACTTAAAAGCTTCCGTGGAAACGATGCCTCGATGGCGGGCGAGAGTAATCAAAGGCGGGGATGTTCGCGCGCGGCAGTCTGCAATCCCCTTCATCTCCAAAATGATTAATAGCGGGTCGCGTTTGATGGCAGGAAGCCCATGGAACTCAAGCTCTTGAGCGAAGAAAAGAATACCGCCAAGATAGAGGTGACCGACTCCGACGACACAGCCATCAACCTCCTGGTCAGCGAGCTGCTGAAGTCTTCGGACGTCGCCGAGGCAGGCTATTACATCGGCCACCCTCACCTCGACAAGCCGCTGCTCACGGTGAAGACGAAGAGGTCGAAACCCCAAGCCGCCATCAAGAAGGCTGCAGAGGGGCTCGCGGAACAGTACCGCGATTTGAGGATGCTCCTTGAGAAGGAGCTGAAGTAGTGTTATGGAGAGAGACGTAGGCATAGAGGTCTACCTGACCACCACCCGGGGGTTTGGCGGCAGGATAAAAGTCAATCCTGAGGATTTCGTCGTCAGCGAGATTCCAATTCTACCGCCGCGCGAGGAGGGCGGGAGATACACGGCAGCTTGGATCAGGACCAGGAACTGGGAGACCAACCGCCTGGTCAGGATGATGTCGAGAGAACTGCGGATCTCCCGCAAGCGGATCAGTTTCGCGGGGACGAAAGACAAGCGGGCCCTCACCTCTCAGCTTTTCCAGTTCGACGCTCCGATCGAGCTCGTTGGCGGCTTGAGAATCAAGGACGTCGAGTTGCTGGATTTCTACCAGACATCGAAGAAGGTCGAGATTGGCGACCTCCGGGGCAACCGCTTCGACATCATCATCCGGGATATCCGACTGTCGGGAGAGGAGACGGCTAAGCTCGCGACCGCCACCGCCGCGGAGCTTGCGGCGGCGGGAGGCTTCCCCAACTTCTTCGGCGTGCAGAGGTTCGGATCTATCAGGCCGATAACGCACATCGTCGGGAGGCATATCGTCAGAGGGGGATTCAAGGCGGCGGTGGACGCCTATGTCGCAAACCCGATCGAGGGCGAGGACGAGCAGGCATTCGAAGTCAGGACCGCACTCGAGCAGAGCGGGGATTATGGCGAGGCCTTGAAGACGTATCCCGATGTGATGAGCTTCGAGAAGGCCATCCTGAACCATCTCGTCAAGCATCCGGATGATCATATAGGTGCGCTGGAGCAGCTCCCCTTCAACCTGCTGATGATGTTCGTCCACGGCTACCAGTCCTACCTGTTCAATCGCATTCTCAGCGAGAGGATCAAACGCAGAATGCCGCTGAGCATGCCGACTGTGGGCGACGTGGTCATGGCGGTGGGCAAAGACGGTCTGCCTGATGATCGACATTTCGTCCCAGTGACGGGGGATAATATTGAGAAGGTAGGTAGGCAGACATCAGGCGGCAAAGCGTTCGTCACAGGAGTATTATTCGGGTCGGAATCCACCCTCGCCGCCGGTGAAATGGGGGAGATCGAGAAGGGAGTCGTCGAATCAGAGGGACTGAGACCGCACGACTTCACGCTGCCGGCAATGCCACGGCTCTCTTCCAAGGGCACGAGGCGACCCCTCGCGATGCCCCTGCCGAGGATGGACGTGAAACCTTCAGACGGATCGGTCGAAACGAAGTTCGAGCTCTCGAAGGGCTGCTACGCGACGATTCTCCTGAGGGAGTTCATGAAGGTCGACCCACTCAAGGGCTAGACGAACCCCCATGCGTGCTCGCAGTTGCCGACGACCTCGCCAAGGTCGGAAAGTGACCATTTGCGCGGACCCTCCTCGTACTCGAACCGCGTGACGTTCACGGGGTATTCGTTGTAATACAGTATCGTCGTGATCGGTCCGAGGAACGGCTGAACTATCTTCCAGTAGGCCCTCGCGTAGGCCGCCATTTCCATCTTGAGCTTCTGGCCCCCTTTCTCGCCCTGAAGGAGGAAGATCGGCAGGTCGTCCTCGTAGCGCTTGCTCATCTTGATTCCCTTGAGCTTGTGGAGCTTGCCGTCGCCGCCGTCGATGAACTGGAACCCCTTCGAAAGCATCCTCTCGCCCCAGTCGAACCCGCTGGCGTGACTCTCGGTCCTCCTGAGCATTGGCGGGCCGATGTGCGGCATGAAGTAGTCGATGTAGGAGTCGTTTTCAGATTGGAAGACTCCCCAGTACCATGGAGACGTCGGTGAGTTGATTCGGACCTTTTGGAAGTAAGCGGTCCCGTCAACTTCCTCCTTCGTCCCCGCCACCGACACGGTCCCCGTGACCCTGTTGCCGCGGATCTTGTGCATCTTGTACCCGAGGTGCCCGAGGTAGTCCTTCCCAGTCGGGATGATCGAGTCCAGATGATTGGTCAACTTGTCCAGCGTGAGGTCAACGCGCGCGTCAGGGCGATCCACGAGGATGCGGTACGGCCTCGCCGTCGCATCGAGCGCGTAGGTGGAATCTGATTTGACCGAGAGAGTCCCGCCATCGTCCGTCCATCTCGTCTCCAAGTTACCGCCATCGACGAACAGGGGGTCGTGCATTACCTCGCCGTCGTAGTACCATCCCGCCGCCATGCCCCTGGTATCAAT
>Ga0315285_10007818_pt1 | contig 10983 bp, 7 predicted proteins | sample YL17G09_36_MG_FD_203698 | JGI IMG/M metagenome (GOLD analysis project Ga0315285, IMG submission 203698) | Sediment microbial communities from Yellowstone Lake, YNP, Wyoming, USA - YL17G09_36 | ecosystem: Environmental > Aquatic > Freshwater > Lake > Sediment | place: USA: Wyoming | collected... | reverse complement strand
TATCAGTCTACAGATGATGACTGAGTGGAAGAAGTTTGTTCCGTTCAATACTGAGATCATGGATTTCGACACGAAGCTTTATCAGTACATGAATTTGAAGGATTACATAGTGACGAACCAGGATAAGGTGCTCGAGCTCCGGTTACAGCCGGGGGCGGTGCCTTTTGAGGTGGTGTACCCGAAGACTGGGTATGCCAGGTACATGTGAGTGTATAGGTCAAATAATCTTCTAATATATTCTGCACGTTAGATCTACATACTAAATAAAAAGGAGTCTTTCTATGCCGATGTACACGTACCAGTGTGATCAGTGTGGTTTTGTTTTTGAGGATCTCGTATCGTTCGATAAGAAGGATACGGATATCACCTGCAGCCTGTGTGCTGGTAAAGCGGTTCGGAATGTGGTAGAGACTTTTGGTATACATACTACTCTGAATTCTCGCACAGACACTATCTACAGTCCGAAAGAGATTGATAAGGTAGTGGGGGCGGAGTCGGAGCGTAAGTGGGCGGGTTATGACGAACGATGGAGGAAAAAGTATGAAGCTCAGCAGCAAGCTCGTTGGAAAGGCAAGCAGCCTACTCCAGTTAATATACCGAAGGATGCGGATGGTAAGTATTCTCCCCTCATGCATTTGGGGGACCCTAAAGAGCGTGATGTCAGGAAAGGTTTTTCGAAAGTCCTGCAAGAGCACAGAGCCGATCGAAAAAGCAAAGGACTAGATCAATTTGATGGTCCAGGGGCCATCACAGAGTAATAGTAGGCCTATAACCTATTAATATCTAAATATAAATAACACGCCTATAGCACATACGTAACAAACTATAAAATAATATAAATCTAAAAAATAGAGTAACTACGATAAAAGGAGCGAAAAAATGGCTATAGGACCTCTGGAAAGTTTTGTTTTCCCTGGTGTACTGGTTAAGACTATCAATGAGGCTGCCGGTGCTTCTACTGCGGGTGATATACGTTTCCCAGCTTTTGTGGGCGTATCTGCTGAAGAGGTCCGCGTGGGTGACTTTGAGATGGTTCGTGGCTCTTCTGCGATCGCTGACAACATCATTCTCGACGAGCAGGTTACTGGGACATCTGTTGCTACTCCTTCCGGATATACTCCGGGATGGATAGGTGGCGCACAGGGTGCTGTAAAAGATTTCCGCGTAGAAAATTTCCCCATCGTCCTTGGCGACGGCACAGGTAGAGTGGCGACCCTGCCCTCGAGCGTCATCGTCACGGTCAATGGAGAGAACGTGGCGGTCAATGCGGTGAACGGGCTCACGGGTCAGGTCACTCTGGTCGTGATTCCTAAGGACACTGATGATGTCCGTTGCAACTACTATTTCAAGCGTCGTGACACGTACATCGAGAACGAGATTGACTCCAACCAGGCTGACAGTTCAAACCGCATATTCAAGGTCCATAGCGCACGTATCGTGAAGGGTGACAACAGTGGTAGCTCTGCTACTGATGCAGACATCAACGCTACCGTGACGATCCTTTACAACCCGACTCCTCTTTCGAATCCGGGAGATGAGTTTGAGCGTACGGTGAAAGTCATTGAGGCGAAGGTTAATGGTGCTATTGTTACGATATCTGCTCTGGATGGTGCGAATGGTCGTGTGACTTTGGCTGTCGCTCCTACGAGTGGTGATGTTGTTACGTTCACCTACTTCGCGAACCTGTGGCAGGACACGTATGACATTCTTCCTGCACCGACGGTGAATCGTGTGGTCAAGGTCGGTCTCAGCCAGGACACTTCTGATTTCTCGGTCGGTAACGACTGTGTGCTCTCTGGTGATAACAGACTGCACTGGGGTAACTCTTACCAGGTGACCAACGGTGTGTATACACTGGCGACCACACCGATCGTGAACAACATTGCGGCATCGGTGACGGATACCAGGGTTTTTGGTAGAGTAGCTGCACCGGCAGTACCTAGTGGTGTGGATGCTGATAACCTCCCTCTCAATACAGATGGTAACAAGACATTCACGCTTACCTCGCTGCCTGTAGATGGTAGTGGTAACGGTGATGCGACAGAAGACACGACTCTTCTGACGGCTTATGTGGGTGCTACTTGGTCGGCAGCTTACACTGCTGGTCCCGTACAGGTTACCTCGATCGATGGTAATCTGATCACACTGGCGATATCTCCTTCGAACGCTCTCTCTGAAAAGGTGTACGTCACATACTACGAGAGCAACATCGTAGATGACAACTGGCTTTTGACAGTGCGTGTAGCTGGAGCCTCTGGTGTCGGAAAGTACACCTTGGTGTCTCAGCTCCATGGTAATGCTTTGCAGGCTGCTCAGACTACCAGCACAGTATCTCCTGTGTATGCTGGGTCTGGCGCTCCTAATGCAGAGGTCAATACGCTTATAGCCTCGACAGAGCGTGTGCGTTGTACGTTTGATGGTATCGGCGGATTCACGGTTAGCTCCATGATTGGTACGACACTCACTCCTTGGATACCTGATGGTCGTACGGGCTCGGTTACGACCTACAATCAGAACAAGGGTAAGCTCGGTCAGACCTACGTTGATCCTACCACGGGATTCAGAGTGACGTTTACTAATGTCGCTTTTGCTCCTGGTGTGGGTACTTATGTAGCGTTTGATATCGGGGATCCTACTGTGTCTGGTATCACAAATAGAGCCTACATCACGGCAGACACCAATATCGTGCGTGTTATCCCGGGTATTAACCTGACAATTTCTACGACAGTGGGTAGTGATCCAGGTAACACGGCGACTATCGCTACGTACAACAAGAGTGGTAATGAGCCCAATGTAGGTGACATGTACTATGTCACGTTCGATAAGGCTAAGACAGACTACACGACTCGGTTCCTCACGAGCATGCGTGATGTGGTCAAGTACTTTGGTCCGATCGATATCAACAACAAGCTCACTATCGCTGCCAACCTGGCGTTCATCAACGGAGCCAGGGCAGTGGCCATGAAGCAGATCCAGAGAGTGTCTGGTGGTACGGATGCGAGTGTACAGGATTACATTGATGGTATCGATGCGTTCAACGAGCCTATGCCGAACGGTCTTCGTCCTTCAATGATGCAGCCGCTCTCGACAGACCCTCAGGTACTAAGTTACCTGAAGACTTCGAATGCGATTCAGTCGAGTATCCGTTACAGGAACGAGCGTACCAGTGCAGTAGGCTTCCCAGTGGGTACCACGTCTGATGCGGTGATCCAGCAGTGCAAAAATCTGTCTTCTGAGAAGATTACTGCTGTGTACCCTGACGGTGCTGTTATAGGCATCGTGGATGCCTACGGTAATGAGGTTGAGTACATCGTAGATGGTTCTTTGATTGCAGCCGCGGTAGCGGGTCGTGATATATCGCCGGTGAATGACATTGCCACTCCTCTTACGAACGCTACAGTTTCTGGTTTCAAGCGTTTGTACCGGAGATTGGACAATGTTACGGCTTCGTTGGTGGCGAATTCTGGTTGTACGGTTCTTGAGGAGCAGACTCCAGTCATCAGGATTCTTATGTATCTGACCACGGATATGTCCACGTCGCTTACTCGTGACCCTCGTATTGTTGAGGTGAAGCATTCGATCCAGCAGGGGATCCGGAGTGCTCTCCAGCAGTACATTGGTGTGAAGAATCTGCCGAAGATGCAGACACAGATCAGAGATACCGTAGGTTCATACTTCAAACAGTTGAAGCAGAATGAGATTATTGTGGACTTTACGGGTATCCGTGTGTCTCAGAATACGAGTGATCCGAGCACGGTGGATGTGGAAGCATACTATAGCCCAGTGTTCCCTTTGAACTGGATTATGGTTACCCTTAACCTGAGACAGAGTCTGTAACAAACCGGAACTAAACCACTACTTTTTAAGGAGATCGCATTATGGATCGCATAGCATTAGCAAAGAGGTTGGAGGGTCTGTCGAAGGTGTTTGCGAGTACTACGCCGTACCACAGAGACCTGAAGGCGATGGCAGAGGTATTGACCAAGGTCGAGGATGAGAAGTTCGCGACTATCCTGAGTCCGGATTTCACAGCCGAGGCTGCTGCGGAGATAGATGCTGCATATCAGCGTGGTCAGAATCTACCTGGTATGAGTCAAAGTATGAGGACTACACCTAGCACAGGTACGACACCTTTGGCTGATCCTCAGATAGCTTTGAAAACGATCAAGAGTAATCCAAATGCTACTATTGAGGATGCTCTTGCTCTTGTTCGTAAATATCCTGAGTTCAAGCTAACTCCTATTAGTGAGCTTATGGGTGTAACGAGTCCTGCGCATATCCCAGCCCCTGCTCCTGCGGTAGCTCCTGTCAAAATGGCATCAGAAGAGAACACTGGTATGTTTTGGAGCAAGGAAGCATCTGAGGCTGTACAGAACAATCTGGTCCGTGACGTGGTAGGTATGGACAAGTCGATCTGCTGTGACACTAAGCGTCACCTGGACAAGGGTCAGGTTCCTGATGGCTCACATGACGGTGAAAAAGCTCCTACGCTGAAGAAAGAACAGACACCGGATCAGAGCAAGTCACTTGATTCTGGTATCGTCGAGAAGTCTCATGGTAAGGTGAACAAGGAAGCTTCGGAAGAGCCCGTGGCTTGTGATGATAAGGCTAAGAAAGAAGAAGAGAGCAAAGAAGCAGCCGCGGCAGCAGAGTCTGCAGCAGCTAAGGCTAAGAAGGAAAAGGAAGAGGCTGCTGCTAAGAAGAAAGCAGAAGAGACCGCAGAAGCTGTTAAAGAGATGAAGAAGGCTAAGGACGCAACAGTAGCTCCTGTTACAGAAGAGAAAGACGCTACTCTCGAAGACAGTTTTGAGCTCGGTGATGCTATGGATGAGATCACATTGGACGCTGCTGAGCAGGATAAATTGAGCCAGCTTTTTGCATAAGAATTCTGTAATCAGAAGGAGTTGATTTATGGCAGGAAGAGATAGAGATACATACGTACATCGTATGGGTATCACTCCAGAGACGGCGTCTGTAATAAGTTCTAAGAACAGAATTTATGCTACGCCTGCTGATGGTGGTAGCCAACTTTTTCAGATTGGTGTTGTCGCTACTTTTGACCCCAGTGAGACACGGACTATCGAGCCTGTGCGTGGCATTGGTTTTGGTGACCATGTCGCTGAGCTGGTACCTGGCGTTACTGAGCCTATGACGCTGGCAGTTACGCGTACGGCACAGTATCTGTCCATGATTTACCAGGTGTTTGGGTACAAGGGTGGCGTTGATGGGTTGGTGAGATCTCTTCGTCATCACAAGTGGCCTTTTGATATTGTGCAGGAGCTTATTCTGAGCAATCTGGATGATGTTACTGCACAGGCGAATGAAGTCAGTGGTAATCTCAGTACTCTGGCAGGAGCTCAGGCTATCCTGACCTATTTCCAGGGATGCTGGATATCTGACTATAGCGTGTCATACGCTGCTGATGCTGCTCTGGTACAGGAGTCGGTGACAGTGAATGTTACAGATATCATTGGTGACACTCAGACATCTTACTCAGACACCCTTGGGTTCAGTAATGATAAGCTGTTCAATGTTGGCGCTCGGTCTAAGATGGTGAACTCTGGTTTCAATCCTAACGTACAAGGACGTCAGGGAGAGACACCGGCGGGCGCTGGTCTTACGTTACAGTAGTAGGTAGAGTTTGACGGGGGATATCCCCGGGATTTTCAGATATAAATAACATATTATATTCTATATTTCTATACATGACATAAAATAAGATGGTTATACTATATAGCCTCTTCAAATCCCCTTTGTATCTCCCCGCGATAGTATTGTTTTCTCGGTATTTTTTTTATATCTCAAACCATATTCGTTAGGAGTCCCTCATGGGTCTGACTGATGTTTTTCAGGCTATCCAGAAAAAGTTCAGTTTCAGCAAGGTCGTGGAAATTTCGGGTATCAAGTTCGAGTTAAGCATACTCTCTTTTGACCAGGAGTTAAAGTCAGAGTCTTTCCCACAAGGAGATGCAGATCCTCTGGCGTACTACAACGAGACCCGTAGGTATACGCTATCTCATGCTATCCGGAGTATAGATGGAGAGGTAGTTCCTGAGGTGGTTGAGATTAAAAACGGTAGTAAGATAGAAAAAATTCAGGGATCTCTCTACGTTAAAGGGGTCCTATCCAAGCTACCTGTTAAGATAGTTGAGCAGCTGTTTGATGCTTATATAGATATCAAAGAAGAGTATGAAGGTATGCTAGACAAAGAGTTGAAGTATGACTGGTTTAAGACACCGGAGCAGAGAGACGCAGAGAGAAAAAGCAAGACAGAGGAGAAGAGCGATTCAGAAGAGCCTAAGTCTGAGGATAGTGCGCAAGCTACAGAAGAAGCACCTATTAATTTTGTAGAAATTCCTAAACCAGTAGATGACGCAGAGAAAGTTTAATGGGCCTCAATGTTCAACAGGCATATGACAGCATAGAGAAGATATTGCTGTACGGGTTCGTAACAGTGGGGGTTTCCTATGGAGACAACCACTTTTTGTTTAAAAACATAACAGATAAAGAGTATTTAAATTTAGGTTTATATCGTAGTACAGATAATCTTAGCTCTGAGGTTTTGTATCACCTGGCTTTTTGCACGGTTTTTATTAATAGTAGAAATTTTCTTGAGGATAGGTTCCGGAGCATACATGATTTGGTCTGTATCTTTAGGAGCATGCCAGTACCGTTCATAGTTAGAGTGCGGGATGCTATAAAAAAGCTAAATGAAGAATATTTGGCAGCAATAAAGTTTCTGGAGGGATTTTGCTACACAGATCGATCTCGATATCTTTGGAGAGTATTTGATGTGAATAATCGCAGCGGTTTTCTTGGTATACCTGGGTTGGATAGTGTGGGTATGAATTCGGCTCAGGAGAACTGGACGATAATAAACAAGAGATTAGATGATGAGGAGGCGTATGGTAGGGATTTTAATTTTGCGTTGTTAGTAGCCTCCTCAATGAATCCTAAAGGCACTAAGGTCCTATCAAGGAACTACGATTTTCACAAAAAAGAGTTAGAGGAACTTAGGGAGGATATCGCTAAATACGGGTATGATAGAAAGAGAGTGGAAGAGCAGAAGAAGGAAGCGGTGTGGACGGCACCTATAAAGAGTCGTGAGGATTTGGTACGAGAGTTATACCGTCAGATGTCAGGCAAGAAGGACAAGCATGATCTATTCATAGAAGCATGGATAAAGCAGCAGAGAGATTTGGCTGAGAGGGCTAAAAATCAGGCAGAGGCTCGACAGCAAGAGTTCAGGGCCAAGGTCCAGGATATGGATCTCAGTAAGGTAGAAGGTTCAAGACCTATATCCACATCAGAACTCAATAAGATAATGGCTCAGAGGAAGTCTTCGGTGTCTGTGAGCACACCTATGGTGGTTCCGGATGAGCAAGGAGAAAAAGAACGGTATATCAGGAAGATAAGCTCTACGATTATACGCTCTGAGGAGTAAGTTTATGGCTGCTGTGCAAGATCCTAACAAAGAATTAGAAGCCAAGAAGGCCCTGTTAACTTTACAGGGTATGATTCTTAAGGCTACTGATAACACTACTGATGCTATTCTGCGTGGTAATAGAGCACACGCCAAGAGTGCTGCTATTTTGAAAACTATTGACAGTATAAATCGTAAGACAGAAAAGACGAGAGATAAAATAAGGAAATCTGTAGAGGATGAGCAACATAGAACCAGTAAGGTACTTACTGATTTAGAGAGTAAAATAAAAGTTCAAAAAGATGATCTCATATTACAGAAGACCACATTAAGGGTAATGCAGAGGGTTGGAGCTACAGATAAAAAGATAGCTGTAGCCAAGAGTAATATAAGGTCTTCTGAGCAAAAGATAGTTAAGTTAGAGGAAGCGCATAATAGAAGAAATGCAGCATTTAAGAAGTTCATTATTTTCCAAAAAGATCAGCTCAAGAAGGAAATTAAGGGTAACAGGATATTATCAGATGTTCAGCAAAAGTATGAGGCTACTGACGTTTATTTTATAAAGAATGCCGAGGAGTATAACGATGCTTTGGAGCATAGGCTTAAGCTACAGGAGGAGTGCGTAGATGCCCTTCAGAAAGCTGGTAAGATAACAGAAGCTCAAGCTAAGAACAGAAAGAAGGAGATAAGAGGAGAGTCGAATGTAGCAGAGACAAGAGCCGGTCTACGTGGTAAAGCTACTCCTCGAGAGGATGCCCAAGAGAGGTATCGAGAGTATGTCAAAGAAAACGCTCCTAGATTCAAGGTAGATAGCAGAGGTAAGCCAAGAATCAGTGGGAAGTTTATTTCTAAAGAAGAGGCTACGAGACAAAAAGGTGAGGCTCTTGAATTTGGTAAGAAAGAGAAGTTTGCTGTAGGTAAAGACCTAGCTGGTAGTGTTCAGTCTTTTGCCTCAGCTAAAGGTTTCAAAGGTAGGTTGGAGGCTGCCAAGGGTATTCAGGACTCTCTCGGTAAGCTCAAGACATTAAACTCTACCCTGGGTGAGACGGCTGGCTTGGCTAAAGGTGCCGCAGGCATGTTTCAGGGGTTGGGCTCTGCAATGGGTATGTTAGGTAAGATAGGGTGGATAGGGTTGATCTTGTCCGCAGTACAGATGATAGCCAGCGCGGTAAATGACCTGAACAAGTTTGTTAAACAGTACAACAAATCTTTTGTTAAGATGTACGGTCCTACGGTAGCGTTAAAAGACGTATCGGGCAGCATGAAGAATTTTTCAGATGCCGTGTTTGACATGAATAGGAATCTCAAGTACGGTTTAAAGAGTGAAGACATCATGGGGTTGTTTGAGGCTATGTCAGCAGGTGGTCTATCTTTGCAGGGTGTGGGTAAAAGAATAGGCGGGGGCTATAATGAGGTCATTCTTGAGGCCACTAAACTTAGTAAGGATTTTGGTGTAGATTTGAGTGAGATGGGTGGCATGATCTCTGACCAGATGATAGATCTCAGAGCCTCTTTGAATGATGTTAGTGACTCTATGGAAGCTATGGCTTATGACGCTTCTATCGCTGGTATAAAGTCTCAGAAATTCTATGAGGCAGTTTCTGCTGCTACGAGTGCTCTGGGGTATTACGGCAACTATCTCAACAGTACGTCAGCCATGCTGCGTACATTCGCTGACAAAGGTGCCATGCCGTTTAAGGACGCTGCTAAAGAGGCACAGGATTTGATGAGTGTATTTAGCGGTATGGATACACAGAAGAAGATGGGCTTTATACAGATGGTAGGTGATAAAAAAGTACGATCTGATATGAATGATAGAGCTGAGCAGATAGCAAAAGAAGAGGATGTACTCACAGAGCGTATAGCAGCGGCAAAAGAGTCTGCCAGGATAGCAGTAGATGCAGACACTAAGGAAAAGAAGCTTAAAGAGGCGAGCGCTTTGGAGGAGGAGAAAGCTGCTAAAAGGAGAGTTCGTATAAACCTGAAGGCGTATGCTAAAGGAGACACACAGGCTTTGGCTACAGGTTTGAATTATATGACGGATAAGACCGTAGACTATTTGATATCCAACCTAAAGAGTGCAGGAGTGTCAGATATTTTTGACACCGAGAATTTGTTAGCTAAAGCAAATATTCTTGCTACGACTGCTCAGATGCCAGCGGAAGCTCTTACGAAGCTTTTGGAGACGGGTAGGGTCGTATTAGCAGATGCAAAAAAGTCAGCAGAGTTTATTGGCGATAAGTTTGAGAAGATTCCGGAGGATAGCAGGGAAGCGTTGAAGGGTATTATGAGCGGAGTCATGGATAGTGTGGCTAAAGGAGAGGTCATAGACGAGGATGCGTTAAGGTCAAATCTCACTGATTTTGTTAAGTCTGGCAATAAATTAGGTATGAGCGTTGAGGACTTCATAGGCCAGTTTAAGAGCAATGCATATCTTCTGGACAAAGCTATTTCTGGTCTTGATCTGAATAATGAGCAAAACAGAAAAGATGTCTCTGAATTGTTTATGAAGACCGGTGTTAGTATGAAAAGTGGAGCCCAAGACCAGGCAAACCGTCTCGATGAGATTGTTAAGAACACCACATCTTTTGAGGACTTTCTTGGTATAGGCAAAGAGAACATGAAATACATGGCTGCCATGGCCGGTGGCGGTAAGCTTCAGGATATGGCAAATTCGGCAGCTATGGTTACGGCTCAAAAAGTGGGCGGAATTTTAGGGCTTCTTCAGAAGTGGATGACAGGTAAAAAAGATTCGTATGTGCAGGATGATGATTTTAAAGCGAAGGGCGGATCTTTTGATCAGATTGCTGATGCTACTATCAAGACTGTTCTGTTGCAGAAAAAGCTCTTTGATTTAGAAACCAAGTATGAGAAAAATCCAAGTCCTGTAATGAAGAGTCAAATGGAGCAAATAAAAGGTCAAATAAGCTCGTTGAATAGCATAAAGGATGGTTTATCTAAAGAGAGAACCGACTTAGCTATTGAAGCTGTTCTCGCAGGTGGAGAGGCAGCACAGGGCATGTTTTCCGAGCAGACTAAGTTGAGTAATAGAAAAAGTGAGCTGGAAACTAGCATATCCGAGGGATCTTTATCAGGGTCCGACCTTTTGAGTGCCAAGGAGGAGTTGTCGGAAACGGAGGACGCGCTTAAGCGTATAGCATACGCAATCAACAACCCTACGGGGTCGTCTCAGCCTACGTACACCCCGAGTAGTAACATTCCTACAGCAAAAGATGCTCAAATTACTAAAAGTGGATTGTTGTATGGTACAGAGGGTGACATACTAGCTAATAAGAGTGATGGCGCTAAGATGATAACTGCCGGTATGGGTCAGTTCGCTAATAGATTGCTGTCTGGAGGTGGTGGTCAGGCGGGTACTGTAGTGTCTTTGAGTCTCAGTATAGGTAACATAAACGGTGTGGTAAATACGGAGAGCTTCTTGAAAGAGGCAGGACCGGCACTACAGCAGTTGGTTGCTCGTGAGTATAATGATCGACAGAAGAGGTCGTGATGGCTACGATAGGTAACGTAAGTGCTGAAGAGACGGCTACAGCTCAAGC
>Ga0315285_10007814_pt1 | contig 10984 bp, 9 predicted proteins | sample YL17G09_36_MG_FD_203698 | JGI IMG/M metagenome (GOLD analysis project Ga0315285, IMG submission 203698) | Sediment microbial communities from Yellowstone Lake, YNP, Wyoming, USA - YL17G09_36 | ecosystem: Environmental > Aquatic > Freshwater > Lake > Sediment | place: USA: Wyoming | collected... | reverse complement strand
TTCAGAGGCTAGTTTCCAAATTAAATTTTTCTTAACAAAATTTGAAGATTTTGCCTATTCGTAGTGCAGTGAACATAAGGAGAAAAGGGGACAAATATTGAACTTTATTTTTTCGCTTTCTTCGCCTTTTACCCTTTTTGCCATTTCGCCCGTCTGTATTTTCTCTATGTCCTTTGTGATTGGCCATTGTTTTCAGGAGATGATTAAATGATCACCTTCAGTCGCAGCCTGCTGGTCGGAGGCGAGTTCCTGAATGAGTCCCTTTTGCGGCTTCACGGGATTCTGGAGGATCACATCTATGCCATGGAAATCCGGATGGATATCCGCATCCCCGATGGGGTAATCATGGCGATCCGGGGCTGGATGAAACGTTATACGACACCCGTTTGCCCGAAGGCGGTAGATGTTCTCCAGGGAGCGGTGGGGATGTCTTTGCGCGAAGAGGGCTGGATCTCCAAGGTCCAGCGAGAGATCGGGCGTCCAGGTTGCCAGCACTTCGCCGAGATTCTTGTCGAGTGCGGCCGGTGCTTGGACGTCGCCCGGATGGCTCGAGACGTAGGAGAAACTCTTAAGAACGAACCGCGCCTTTCTTCCTCGCTAATCGCCCGTTCATGGGTGGAAGGCCACCCGGAGGTCCAGGGCTCTTGCCTGGCTCGCCCGCAACGGAAAAGTCATGCGCATTGACCTGCATATTCACACTCGACCGCGCTCCCCCTGCAGCGCCATCGATCCCGCTGACCTTCTCCAAGAAGCCCGGCGAGCAGGGCTGGATGCCCTCTGCCTCACCGAGCACCAAAACCGGTGGGGCGACGGCGAGATAAAAGAGCTCGCCGGAAAAGAGGAGATCCATATTTTTCAGGGCAATGAAATCACCACCAACCAGGGGGACGTTCTGGTCTTCGGATATCACGAAGATTTGCGGGGAGTGGTGCCCATCCAGGACCTCCATAAAGCGGTAAAGGACGCGGGGGGGTTGATGTTTGCGGCCCACCCTTTCCGGGGTTTCCTCCTGTTCGGAATCACCCAGCTCCGGATGGATGTGTACCAGGCCTCCCAGCGGGCGATCTTTCAGTACGTTAACGGCCTGGAGATCTTCAACTGCAAGCTTACGGACACAGAGAACCAGATGGCCCGCCAGGTTGCTGAACACCTGGGCCTGTTGGGCGTGGCCGGAAGCGATGCCCACCGGCTGGATGAAGTAGGTCGTTGTGTAACCATTCTGGAAAGAGAAGTCGGCAGCGAACAAGAACTGATCACGGAGCTTCGCGCCGGGCGATTCACCACTGAATTCCGGAAATCATGATCCGATCAAAATTTTTTTAAACACGGCTGAACCCATGAAACCATGGAAGCATAGAGAGCCGGAGGAAAAATGAAGACAAGCCGTGATTGGGGGAAACTGGTTCGACGCATGGAACTCCTGATGAGGCTAAGATCCTTCCCGGTCGCCTTCAAGCTGCTGGAAAGGAAAGGAGCGCTCGCGGAAATTCCTTTTCTCCGGAGGATGACCCACAAGGTCACCCTCTGCCAGCTCATTACCATCGTCCGGACATACGATTGGACGGTGGGAGCAGAGCTTGGTGATTTCATCTCTCCCATGTGCCCTTCGATCCTGGGACTTACGGACTTACCGGAGGTCGTCAAAGATGGAACCTTCCGGTCCATTGTCTGGACCAAGACCCGGGAGGATGGCCAAAAATATGAAAAGTCCATCCCGCGCCTTCCGGTCGGCCAATACGAGGCCGCCGCTCTGGCCCCCCTGGTCTACAACCCCTTTGAACCCGAAATTGTCCTGATCTACGCCAACCCGGCGCAGATGATGCTTCTGATCAATTCTTTACAATTTGAGGATTATGAAGTCATGGAATTCTATTGTGTAGGGGAATCGTCTTGCGCGGACGCCATCGCCCGATGTTATCTCGGCGGGAAACCCTTCTTGTCTATTCCCTGTTACGGAGAGCGCCGCTACGGCCATGCCCAGGACGACGAGCTGGTTATGGCCGTCCCCTCCGGGATGATGGAAAAGGCTCTCAGCGGTATGGAGGCCTTGTACAAGAGGGGAATCCGTTACCCCATCAGCCATGCCGGCGCAGAGCTGGACGTGGCCTATGCCTTTCCCATGTCTTATTCCGGCATGAAGCAGCTGGAAGAGATCCGCGGAAAAGATCGCCGGGTCCTTTTAGGGGTGACCGGAGGGGTCGCCGGTGGCAAGTCGACAGTGTCCCGAATGCTGGAGGAACTGGGGGCAAGGACAATCGATTTCGACGTCCTCAGCCGGGTCGTGGTGGAGCCGGGAAAACCGGCCTGGAAAGAGGTGGTGGCCTACTTTGGGGAGCAGGTTCTGCTCGAGGATAAGACTCTGGACCGGAAAAAGGTTTCGGAGATCGTATTCCGCGATCCTGAAAAGAGAAAAAAACTGGAGGGGTTCCTCCATCCCAGGATCTACGAAGAGTTCCGGCGACTGGTGCAGGAATACGCCGCGGAAGACCCGGAGGTCATCATCCAGGTGGCGGTCCCTCTCCTCATCGAAGCGAACCTTCAATATCTCTTCCATAAGATCCTTCTGGTTTACATCCCCGCAGAAATGCAGATCGAACGCTTGATGGAACGCGACCGCATCTCGCGGGAGATGGCTCTCAAGATATTGAACTCTCAGCTGCCCATCGAAGAAAAAAGGAGTCATGCAGATTTCATCGTCGATAATTCGGCTTCTTCGGAAGAAACAAGAAGACAGGTAGAAGAGGTTTGGAAGAAGCTAAAAGAAATTCAAAAGGAAAGAACGTGAGGCATCCCCCCACCTTTTCCCTCACCCTCAGGGTACTGTGTCGTAATTCGTCATGCCCGCGTAGGCGGGCATCCAGGGGCTTAAATCTTGAATAAAATCGCGGCTGGATTCCCGCTTTCGCGGGAATGACGGCTCTTTCTTTTCATTACGACACAGTCTCCAGAGGGAGGAGGGGTTGGGACGGGGGTGACGAAGGGAAGTCTATTTTTTGAATATGGCCTTCGGGATCATCGCATGAATCCCTTTATTGCCGTCGACGATTTGGGTAACCCTCAAATCGACGGCCAGACTGGCCAGGGAATAGGCGTCATCTGGAGTCAAGCCTTTGGTTTGGGATATAAATTGGATGGCATCCCTCAGGGCGATTTTCACGGCCTCGTTTAAGTCTTTATGGAATCCCATGGCGATCCAATGGGTGCGTGTCTCCCCCATGGGTCGTTCGATTTTCATATCCTTTCGCACGATAAATTGCAGGACAGCTTCCTTCATAGCGGTCTCGATGGCCGTGATATTCACCTCCCCATCCCCCTGAGTTGCATGCGCATCCCCCGCAGAAAAGAGGCCGCCGGGTACATTGACGGGCAAATACAGAGTGGTTCCGGCGACGAGTTCTTTATTGTCCATATTCCCGCCGTGATAATCCGGGGCGGCCGCCGGCTTTTTCTCTCCCGGCTTGGGTGCAACCCCCATCACTCCAAAGAAGGGCTTTAGAGGGATGACCACTCCCGGGGCAAAGATGGTTTTCATGTTCTTTACATCTAATTTCAGAGTTTTGAATTGCCCGACTGGAAAATCTTCCGGCAATCCCCCGATATTCATCTTCGTCGGGAAATGATAATTCACCCCGTAGTCGGCAGGCACCAATTTCTTTATCCGGACCTCGAGTACATCCCCGGGTTCAGCACCCTTCACGAAGATGGGACCGGTTAGGGTATGGGGGCCGACTTGGCGGTCAATGTACGCTTGCCGGATCACGATCAACTCGTCAAGGGTCATGCCGCAGCGCAATTGACCATCCATCAGCATCATCGAATTCATTACCACAGTATCCCCGGATTCAATCGTCAGAACGGGCGGAATGGTCCCGTCAAAAAATCCTGTGTGGGTAGTTTGCAGGGATGCCATCAGTTTGTGAGTTTTACCGCCTTGCGCCATAGCCGTTCCTCCCAGGATAAAGAATAGAACAACCCAAACAACGAGACTCTACGGACGAAACGCTTCCCTAAAAAGCCATCCTTTCAAAGATGATGGTCTCGTAAAAAGTCGTCACTCCGGTGGAAACCGGAGTCCAGAGAATTTTTAAGTCTTTGAAATAACCGGATTCCGGCGCCTGCCCCGGACCCGATCCGGGGTTCGCCGGAATGACGGAAATAAGTCTTTTCAGACTTTTTACGAGAACATCAAAGATGATTCCCGGCTTCAGGATGGCCTAGTCTAACGAGGAAGAGCCGGGTTGTCAAATAGAAACAAATCTGGCCGTATATCCCTTTCGTAGTGGACCTTCATTCGCTCCCTTGCCCCCTGCCCCGCGAATCGCGGGGCCGAACCCTTGCCGCATCTCGACACACCATCATGCCGTTGAGGGTAATAATCTTATATGATATTCTACCTCCAGATAGCCATAGTAGGCCGGAAGAGCGAGGAGGTTATACAGGATGATCCATCATTTCCATCATGCCCACCTGTTCGCCTCGAACATCGACGCGAGTTTGAAATTTTACCAGGAAATGTTCGGGGCAAAGATCTTAGCCGACATTGTTTTGGCCGGAGCTCGCAATGTCTTTGTAGCCATTGGCCAAGGCCGCCTCCATTTTTACGACCAAACCCCGAAGGATCAAGGAAGAGGGGCCATTCACCACCTCGGGATTCAGACCGATGACCTGGAAGCCCTTGTGGCCCACATGAAAGCCAAGGGCGTTCCCTTTCGCAAGGAGATCGTCGACTTCGGGTTCTGGAAGTATGTGATGGTGCTGGCGCCAGATAACGTTCTGTTAGAGTTGTTCCAGATTGTGAAAGAGAAACTCCCCGAAGGGGACTTGAAAAAATTGGAGAAAATTTCTCTCAGCTATTCACAGCGTCACTAATTCTTGCGCGTGATGGTCCAAAATCGTCCCTGTAGGGGCGGGCTTTATGCCCGCCCGCAACCCTGGCGAATCAGAGTCATCGGGCGGGGGTGAACCCCACCCCTACGAAAAAAATATTTCCCGGTATACGCAATTATTTACGACGCTATGTATAACTCATCGAAGCATTATGGCTTTATGATAGGTCGGGGGCCCGGGGGATGTGGTCCGGCCCCGGGAGGCAGTCAGGTTAAGCCCCCTCACCCCCGCCCTCTCCCCCGCAAACGGGGGAGAGGGCGGGGGTGAGGGGGAAGAATAAAAAAGGAAATTCCTATACAATCAAGTTAACACTTTAAGAGGAGGGGGCTTCAGGAAGGGCATCCAGCTTGGCTTTTCAATTGCTGCCTGAGATTCCGCCGCTCAATGGATTTGCTGACGACGGTAACGATATCAGCAACATTGAAAGGCTTGGAGATGAAGTCCACAGCCCCGCAACGGATGGCTTCCATGGTACTGGCCAGAGTCCCATACCCGGTGACTATAATGACCTCGATGTCTTCCTGATGTTTCTTGATCTCCCGCAAGACATCGAGCCCTGGAATCCCGGGCATCTTCAGGTCGAGGGTGACCAGGTCGATCTTTTCCTTGTCGATGAATTGAAGGGCCTCCAGCCCGTTTGCGGCTGTATGGACTTCGTAGATAGGTTTGAGGATCATGCGCAGGGATTCTCTGGGGCCCAATTCATCGTCCACGACCAGGATGGATTCTCTTTGTGCCATCTTAAACCCCCAAAATAAAAATGGCGGCTTTGGAATGTATCATAGCAAATTTTATGCGCGAGTGAATATTCAACCATCCTTTCTTTTAACTGATGAATGTTTTAACTTATTCTTGTTCTATTGGCAACAAAAAATTAGCAGGGGAGCTTCTCTCGCTTGAATCCTATAAGCCGGATGGTTCATTTCGTGCCGGGTTGCGTCAAAATTCCCGTAGGCTGATAACTCTCTTCCCCCGTTTTCTTTGGACGTCCCATTTCTCGTTGCGCAGGCCTCTCACCTTCTCCCTCCCCATCTAAGCGTCCGGGGAGTGAATGCAGAAACTTTTTCCGAAGGAAGAAGGAGAGGAGAAAAATCCTTGCTTTTTTGCAGATCCCGAGGTAATCTATTTTTAACTGAAGTTCCTCATGATTGCCCGCCTTTTCATGGACCCGAAGGGAAGACGTCCTCCGGTACTCAAGCGGCCTGATCTGGCAACTCGGTACTGTCATTATTTTGTGAAAAAGAGGAGAACATATGGAACCACAGAGGTCGCAGAGAAATACTCTGTGTCCTCAAAAAGATAAACGAACGACAGCGGTGCCTGGGGGATAGACTCGATTGTCGAACGAAGAGGTGTCAGGAAATGCCCAGGATGAAGCCCAAGTACCCACTTATTTACCGGGGTTAGGTACAGGATTGAGGTTGTTGATTGATTTTAATGGAGGGCGGTTAAAAGAAGGGATAGAGAGGGTAAGCATTTAGAGGGCACAGAGGGGGAGGGGATAACGATTTTTTTAACGCCTTGAGATTTAATATCTTCTCTGTGTCCTCTGTGGTTTTATTTTGACAATACCGGCAACTCAACGAAGGGAGCTGTGAATGATTGAAGAAGTATGGCCGAATATTTTCCGGACGGAAATTCCACTTCCGGCCAACCCCCTGAAAGCCATTAACTCGTACGTAGTCAGGGGCGGAAACAAGTTCCTCATCATCGACACCGGAATGAACCGCCCGGAATGTCTTGAGGCCATGCAGTCGTCCTTGAAGAAACTCGGCGTGGATCTGCGGCAGACGGATTTTTTCATCACCCACGTCCATGCGGATCACTTTGGGCTTGTTTCGGAGTTAGCCAAGGACCCATCCAGGATCTATTTCAACCATCCAGACGCCGAAATCATCAAAGACCCGCATCACTGGGAGAAGCTGGCGGTCTCTGCCGCCTTGAATGGCTTCCCGGTCGCCGATCTCCAGGAGACCATCAAGAGACATCCGGGCTATAAGTTTCATGCCCAAGGTCCTCTGGACTTATGCCTTCTGAAAGAAGGGGATGTGATTCCCATCGGAGACTACGCCTTCCGCTGCGTAGAAACCCCGGGGCATACCAAAGGACATATGTGTCTTTACGATCCGAAGACAAAAATCTTCTTCTCCGGGGACCATATCTTGGGCGACATCACTCCCAACATCGCTTTATGGTCTGACAACTATGACCCGCTGCAACAGTACCTGGAGAGCCTGGATAAAATAAACGAGTATGACATCAACATGGTGCTGCCCGGGCACCGCAACCTTCTTCGTCATCACCGGCAGAGGATCGCCGAACTGAAGAAACACCACGAAGTGCGGGCGAAAGAGGTCCTTTCCATCCTGGAAAAAGGGAAGCAAAGCGCTTACCAAGTGGCCTCGCAGATGACCTGGGATATCGACTGTGACACCTGGGAGGATTTCCCGCTCCCCCAGAAGTGGTTTGCGGCCGCTGAGACCTTGGCCCACCTCCAATACTTGCAGGGCCAGGGGCGAGTGAAAAGGGAATTACAGGAAGAGAAAGCCTGGTTTTCCCTGACTGGTGTTTGATTTCTCCTCATCCCCTCCACCACGCTTGCCCAAGCCCCATTTTTAAATCCAATCTTACCCGTGGACCCAGCAGGGCGTAAGCGAAAGCAGTATCGGTGGTTCAACTTTCGATTTCAGGCCGTGGATTTTTAATGGCGAAATTTGATGATCTCGTAAAAAGTCGCCCCAAGCGTCACCCCGGCGAAAGCCGGGGTCCAGAACTTTCTGGAATAACTGGATTCCGGCGCCTGCCCCGGACCCGATCCGGGGTCCGCCGGAATGACGGATTCCTTTGAAATGAGACTTTTTACGAGATTCTCAAATTTGCCGTCCGCAATTTATGGGGAGGTATTCGGTTTCAAAAAGAAGGGGGGTAATAGCGGTCTTTTCCTTCTTTTTTGGCCTGGAGAAGGTTCTGATCTGCCTTGATGATTAAGTCCTCTTTATTGTTCGCGTCCGCAGGAAAACTGGCCAGGCCGATGCTCAAGGTCAACTTTGCCTCGAGGAGGCTGTCATAAATCTGAATCTTCGTCTTCCGCACCTTGTTGAGCAATCGCCGCGCCAAGTAATCCGCATTCTTACCGCTGGTCTCGGGAGCGATAATGGCAAACTCCTCTCCCCCATACCGGCAGATATGATCCACCCGTCGGCAATTTTCCCGGAATAGCCTGGCCATATACTGGAGGGCCTGATCCCCCGCGGGGTGCCCGTAGGAATCGTTGAACTTTTTGAAATCATCGATATCGATCATTAACAAGCTCAGGGGTTGGTTATAGCGGAGCGCCGGAGCCATCTCCTGGTTTAACAGTTCATGAAAATGTCGGTGATTGTACAGCTCCGTAAGGCCATCTCGAATGGATAGGTATTGATAGAATTCTCTCTTCTTCCTTTCGGCGAACAAAAGTTCCCGGGTCTCCATAATCGCCTTCTGCCGGGTTAGAATCTCGCTCGCCTGCTGCATTATCTGTTCCATTTGAATCGGTTTCACCAGATACGCACTGGCCCCCGCATTCAGGGCATCTACCGAATTTTCCAGGGAGGGGGTTCCCGTGATGAAGATCACCGAAGTATCGGGATGAATCCCCTTCAGCACCTTTAAGAAGTCCAACCCGCGCATATCGGGAAGTTCCACTTCCACCACTGCAAAATTGTAGAAAAATTCCTTGACCATATCGATGGCCTTTTTCCCACTCTGCGCTCCATCCGTGAAATAGCCAGGTTCCTGAAACGCCTCCATCAGGGCCTGGTAGGTTTCCTCGTCCGGCTCCACAATCAGGGCATGCACCCTTTTTCGTGAACTTCTTGTATCCTCCACCTCAAACCCTCCTCAGGGTAAGACCCAATGACCAACTCCTTCATTTTGCACTTTTTTTTAAGAAAATCAAAGTATTTTTTCTACCGCACCTCTTGCGTTCGCCCTTTTATACACAGCGTCATTATTTCTTGCGCGTGATGGTCCAAAATCGTCCCTGTAGGGGCGGGCTTTAGGCCCGCCCGTAACCCTGGCGAATCAGAGTCATCGGGCGGGGCTGAACCCCGCCCCTACGAAAAGAATATTTCCCGGTATACGCAATTATTTACGACGCTATGTATAGCTGCAGAAAACGACGGCTTCCTGTAACCGATAATTTCCCCGGAGTTTCTAAAATATTGTGTTACAATAGCAAAAATATTTGCTCTTCATGCGGGGAGAAAAACTTCTGGAGGCTGAGCGATGACCAAACAGGAATATGCTTTTAAATACGGAGAAGGGCAGATCCGTTTTGCGCTGGATCCGGGTCTGGTTGCGGGAGAGCTGAGGATCAAGGAGTATCCGCCGATCCCGAATGCGGTCTCGGCCATCCGGGAAGCGATCCGCAAACCCATCCAATCGAAACCCCTACGAGAAATTGTCAGGTCAGATCAGACCGTCGCCTTTCTCGTGAACGATCCCACTCGTCTGGCTAACAGCCACGTTTTTATGCCGGTTTTACTGGAGGAGATGAAGGCCATCGGTGTTCCCGACAAGAACATGTTTATCTTCTTTGCCACGGGCGTCCACCGGGAACTTACGGAAGCGGAAATGGTCGAGATGGTCAGCCCGGATGTCGCTCGTCGTATCAAGATGTATAACAACAATGCGAAGGACCTCGCTGAGTTTACCCATGTAGGTACGACTTCCCGGGGGAATGCAGTGTATTTCCAAACGCGGGTGGTGGAGGCAGACCACATCATCTGCACGGGCAGTATTGTTTATCACTTTTTCGCCGGGTTCGGGGGTGGCCGCAAAGCCATGCTCCCCGGCGTGGCCGCCTACGAAACGATTCGGCGCAACCATGCCCTGATGCTGGAGCCGGGAGCGGGCCTGGGCCGTCTCAAGGGCAACCCTGTGTATGAAGACCAGATCGAGGGGGTCGAAATGCGGCGGCCTTCCTTTCTCCTGAATGTCGTGCTCAATGAAAGGAAGGAGTTCTTGAAAATTTTCGCCGGCGACTACATTCAGGCCCACCTGGAAGCATGCAAGTTTGTTGAGGAGATTTACGGGACGGCCATCCCCCAGCCAGCCGATCTGGTGATCGCCAGCTGCGGCGGCTATCCCAAAGATATCAACGTCTACCAGTTGCAGAAGACGATGGACAATGCCTGGATGGCCGTGCGCGAAGGCGGAGTCGTGATCATTCTCGGAGAGTGCGCCGAGGGCGTCGGCTCAGAGCTTTACCTGCAATGGATGCAGGAGTACAAGACCCCGGAAAGGATCGAGGAAAAGATTCGGTCCGATTTCGCAGTCGGGGGACACAAGGCCTATGCGGTTACCCGGCTGATGAAAAAAGCCCAATTTATCCTCGTTTCCGGCTTGGACTCATCGCTGGCCCGAACCCTGCATTTCACTGCGGCCAAGGATATGAGCGAAGCGCTGCAAATCGCTTTGGCCAAGTTAGGATCGAACCCTCGTATCTTCCTGATGCCCCAGGGAAGTTTGACCGTGCCGATCATGAAAAAGTAATGAGTGCTGAGTATGGCGTGTCGAGTGAGAAACGAAGTAACGACTGCCAAGAAATAAACGGCGAGTAAGTTTTCACCCGGGAACTCCCTCTCCCCTTGCGGGAGAGGGGGGGAGTGAGGGGGAGCTAAAAGGAAAATCTGAGATTCCAAATCGTTATCACCCCCACCCTTCCCTCCCCCGTCGAAGGGGGAGGGAAAAAGTTGGCTTTCCGGATGGCTACTCGTTAGCTTTTTTTATTGCTTGTCCACTTCACACGAACCACTGAGCACTGTTTTTGCAAGGATGGAGTCATTCATGGAGAAAAGGCCGATCCCCCAGAGAGTCCAAAAAAGGGATGGGTCCATCGTTAAATTTGATCCCGAAAAGATCCGGCACGCCATCTTCCGGGCCGCCTTCGAGGTCCTTCAGGATAAGACCAAAGCGAGCCCCATCGCCGAAAGACTCACGGGAATTGTCATCAAAAAGTTGGTGGCTGTCTATAAAGACAAACTCCTCCATGTCGAATCGATCCAGGATACCATAGAAGCGACCTTGATGAGTGAGGAGTACAGCCAAATCGCCA
>Ga0315285_10007813_pt1 | contig 10986 bp, 13 predicted proteins | sample YL17G09_36_MG_FD_203698 | JGI IMG/M metagenome (GOLD analysis project Ga0315285, IMG submission 203698) | Sediment microbial communities from Yellowstone Lake, YNP, Wyoming, USA - YL17G09_36 | ecosystem: Environmental > Aquatic > Freshwater > Lake > Sediment | place: USA: Wyoming | collected... | reverse complement strand
GAAATAAGTCAAATAGAAATTGCATATGTTTTGCCGATTCACAATACTTTTCTAAATCCCGTAGCGTTATCCAAGGGTTAATACCGATGAAACCATGCCCTCCATCTTGAAAATTTCTCGGGGCGATATCTTTTAGTTTCCGTATTAATTCTACTGCTTTAAAATTTTCAGTTACCCTATATCCTTTGTTATATATATCAAGATCTCCTTGAATAAAACTCTCAAATCCTAATTGTTGCAAATTAATCATAAAATTATTTTTTTTAGCTAAACCTACTATTTTAAGCAATGTTCTTTTGTTTTTGTTAACCCAATCCACCCTGCTGCGTATAGCCAATATCTCTATGTTGATATTTTCTTCCACCATTTGATGAATCAGTTGCTCAATAAATCTAAACGGATTCTCGCTTCCGATCACAAAACTTTTAAATCCATATGTTTTTTGCAAAAATTTGGCCTGCTCCATCAAACAGGCAACTTTGATTTAATCCCTTATTATAAAAGAAGTTATGATGAAAAATTTTTGGCGAAAAAAGATTTTAAAAATCTCACTTTTTCTTCAAAAATTGCGCCAAGTTTAATCTGGTCGGGGCGACAGGATTTGTCCCGCCTCAATCATTAAACTTCACGAGGCGGGAAACTGTCGACCTTTGATTTATCAATATCGGGGCGGACAGATTTGAACTGTCGACCTCTTGGTCCCAAACCAAGCGCTCTAGCCAAACTGAGCCACGCCCCGTTTTTCAATCTATCACTTGTCTGAAAAACGGTACCACCAGCAACCACATTATCGGTGGTACCTTTCCGTGGCGAATCCCCGTTCGCCTAGCGAATGGGGAGACCACGCCCCGTTTTTGCAATAGTTTTTACCCTTAGCAAAAACGGTACTGAGTCCGCCGCAAGCGGACGAAGTACCTTAATTCAACAAACTTTTATTATATCAACTATGCTTATGTTGCTCAATATATTTCTGAATAATCTTCTTTGCTTTTTTTAAGGCGCGGTAGCGGTGGCTCATTTTGTGTTTTATGCGCGGCCCGAGTTGTGCGAATGTCTTTTTGTATCTGGGTATAACAAATAAAGGGTCATAGCCAAAGCCGGTGTTACCTTTTAATTTAAAACCGATAAAACCAGAACACCTCCCCTCTGCCACCCCTAACAGACCATCTTTATCAGCCAGGGCTACTGCGCAGGAATAATACGCCTTTCTTTTACTAAGCGCGAGACCTTTTAATAGTTTAAGTAATTTTAAATTGTTTTTTAAATCGCTTTTATCTTTACCGGAAAAACGGGAAGAATATATACCCGGCCTGCCATTCAGGGCATCAACACAAAGACCGGAATCCTCTCCGAGTGTAAGCCTCTTACTAAAGCGCCCGATTTTTACCGCCTTCTTTATGGCATTATCCCTAAAAGTAAGACCGTTTTCAATTATCCTCGGTGTCTTTGTATAATCCGCTAATGAGGTTATCTTTAAGTTAAGGTCTTTTAAAATCTTTCTTATCTCCGCCAGCTTCTTCTTATTCTTGGTCGCTATCAGTAATTCATCTATCATAAAATACCTTTTAGTATATTTCTCTGGATATCGATTAAATCGCTGATACCCTTCTTAGCCAAAAGGAGTAATTTATCCATCTGTTCTTTATTAAACGGCTTGCGCTCGGCTGTCCCCTGTATCTCGATGAATTCTCCTTTACCCGTCATCACGATATTCATATCCACTTCAGCTCTGGAATCCTCATCGTAGCAGAGGTCTAGAAGTAAATTCCCCCCTAAAATTCCCACGCTTGTGGCAGCAACAAAGTCTTTTATGGGAATTTTATTAATCAATCCGTCTTTCTTTAATTTATTAAGTGCATCCACCAGAGCCACAAAACTTCCGGTAATGGAGGCGGTGCGCGTGCCGCCGTCTGCCTGTATGACATCGCAGTCAATCCAGATAGTGCGTTCTCCCATATCTTTCATCTCAGTTACGGTGCGTAAAGACCTGCCTATGAGGCGTTGTATTTCATAGGTACGGCCTGAATCCTTGCCGCGCTGGATGCGTTGAGCGCAGGAGCGCGGAAGCATTCCATACTCAGCAGTTACCCAGCCAGTGCCTGTGCCTTTTAAAAAAGTCGGCACTGACTCTTCCACCGAAGCGGTACAGATAACCTTGGTATTGCCTAATTCTATCAGACAAGACCCTTCTGGGTATTTTATGTAATTGCGCGTAATCTGCACTTTTCTTATTTTATCCAATCCGCGTCCATCGATTCTATTCATAAATGCTCCTTCCTCTTGCATCTATTCCTACGATAAGGGGAAAATCTTTTACCTCTAACTTTAAAATTGCCTCCGGCCCTAATTCTTTATAGGCAACCCTCTTTGACTTTTTAATATTTTTAGCCAGCAGGGCGCCGCATCCGGCGTACGTCAGGAAATATACTGCTTTGTATTTTTTTATCGCCCTCTTTACTTCTTCTGAACGGCTTCCCTTTCCAATCATCGCCGCCAGGCCTCTTTTTAACAAAGGGGGGGTAAATTCATCCATGCGACTACTCGTGGTCGGGCCGCAGGAGCCGATAATTTTACCTTTGGGAGTTTTCGTCGGTCCGCAGTAATAAAGAATCTCATCCTTTAGATTTATCGGTAAACCTTTATTCCGTCTGAGCGCCTCTATTAACCTTTTATGCGCCCGGTCTCTGGCAGTATAGATTACTCCGCTAAGTAAAATTTCTTCACCGACCTTTAATTTCTCTATCTTTTTTCTCTCTAAAGGCGTATTTATCTTTTTCATTAAAATTACTAGTTACGAGTTACTAGCTTACTAGTTACTACAATATTTTTGTCGCGCTCCTTAAGGCGTGACAACTGATATTTACTGCGACGGGCAAACCGGCGATATGCGTAGAATAAGTTTCAATATCAACAGCCAGACACGTGGCTTTCCCACCTAAACCCATCGGCCCGATATTTAGCGCGTTAATCATTTTTAATAATTCCTTCTCTAATTTAGCGATATCATTGTCGACTGTCGACCCTCGACTGTCGACCCTCCTTAAAAGCGCCTTCTCTGCCAGAAGGGAGGCGTAATCCGCAGTCCCTCCTATCCCCACTCCCACAACATAAGGCGGACAGGCATCAGGACCGGCCTTTTTTACCGTCTCTATAATAAACTCCTTGATCTCGTTAAGTCCTGCCGTAGGCTTGAACATTTTTAGCGCAGATTTATTCTCGCAGCCAAAACCTTTGGGCAATAGTGTTATTTTCAATTTATTGCCCTTGACTATATCCGTGTGTATGACGGCTGGCTGGTATCCGGATTTTCCCCTTAAGAGCGGGTCTTTTATAATTGAATTCCGGAAATAACCCTTCCTATATCCTAATGCTACGCCTCTATTAACTGCTGATTTTAAATCGCCGGTAATCTTCACTCCCTCGCCGATCTCTAAAAAAACCACAGGCATGCCTGTATCCTGGCAAATGGCTAATTTTTCCCGGCGTGCAATAGAGGCATTCCTGATAATCGCCTCCAATATTATCTTTGCCCTCTTATTTTTTTCTTGCGAATATGCAACCTTAAGTGCCGCCAAGACGTCCTTTCTTAAAAAGAGGTTTGCCCGTATGCATAAATCTGCCAGCGTATTTCTGATTTTATCAGCTGTGATCTTCTTCATCTTTTGTATTCCCGCATTACTGTAGTGGTTATCCCCCCGCGGGGATTAAATACACCGGTAATCTTCACCCAGCGAGGCTTACAGGCCCTGACAAAATCTTCCAAGATTTTATTCGCCACGTGTTCATGAAAAATGCCCAGGTTACGATAGAATATAGTGTAGAGTTTGAATGATTTTAATTCAATACAGTACTTATCCGGTGAATATTCTATCCTTATGGTGGCAAAGTCAGGAAGTCCGGTCTTCGGACATATACAGGTGAATTCCGGGATGTCCAGGCAGATGGTGTATGATTTGTCAGGGTACTGATTCTTCCAGATTTCAATCCTGGGAGTTTTTAAATCTCTGACGTTCTCCTGCAATCCCTCGTAAGAAGAATGCCGGTGACTTTTTGACTTTGTGACTTTGTGACTTTTCATTTTATCCCGATTATCTTATGCATCTGCGGTATGATGCAGGCGGTTATCTTTTCATTTCTGCAGACCTCTTTATAACTTTCTAATTTCTCTCTCAGGCGCTCATCGTGTTCATAGCTATTGGGCTGCAAAACTAAAACCGCAGCGCTGTTAACTTCTTTTATTAAATTCAGGGCGTCTTTTAAATCTCTCTCTTCGGTGGACTGACAGATTACCGCTTTTAAAAAAACTTCTTTTCTCGAGGCGACCTCCAGAAATCTACGCTGCAGCTTCCAGAGATTACCCATACCGGTAGAGCTGGGAAGCTTGATATCCATCGCTACAATATCCAGAAAATCTATCACCTCTTCCAGTTCACCCGGTAGTGTGCCATTGGTCTCAAGATAATTTTTATAGCCTTCTTCGCGAGTCAACGGCAATATCTCTCTTAAGAAATCTTTCTGCAGAAGCGGTTCTCCGCCTGTAAATGCTACCCAGCTAGTTACATTCTTATAGAGTTTTATCTCTTCCAATAATTCCCGGGGTTCATACTCCATAAAACGGGTAAGTTTTGTATCGCAGAAGCTACAGCTCAAGTTACAGCCAAAGAAACGGACAAAGAGCTGCCTCTCTCCCAGATAAAGCCCCTCGCCTTGTGTAGTCTCAAAGACTTCAGCAATTCTGGCTTTCATTTCTTTATCAAGGGGTCTTCTACCCTTGCCTCTTTAAAACCCTTGGCACGAAAATAACAACTCTCGCATTTACCGCAAGGGCTTGCCATCCCTCTATAACAGGACCAGGTTAAGACAAAAGGTACGCCCAGACGGCTACCCAATCTGATAATCTGCGCCTTGCTTTTATTGATTAAAGGCACCTCGACCTTAATGCCTCTTTTTTCCACGCCAGCCTTTGTACCTTTAGCAATTACTCTGCTAAACACCCTAAAAAACTCAGGCCGGCAATCAGGGTAACCCGAATAATCTCGTGCATTGGCTCCAATATATAAGGCATCAGCTCCAATAGCCTCAGCATAAGATAAGGCAAAACTTAAAAATATAATATTGCGAGCAGGCACATAAGTACTGGGTATATCACTGGTGACTTGCTGACTTGGTGGCTTGGTGGCCACTGGTATATTAATATTTTTATCTAAAAGGCTCGAGCCTTTCCAGGGCAAACTCAATTTTATAACCTTAGAGGGACAATGCGCGGCCCGGGCAATCTTTTTTGCTGATTCTATTTCTCTTCTGTGCCGCTGGCCATAATCAAAGGTAAGACAAAAACATCTCAATCCTTTTTTCTTGGCAAGATACAAAGTTGTGGCTGAATCTAATCCCCCGGATAATAAAACTACTGCGCAGCCGACCTTCCTATTTCCCATATGTGGCAGAGCTCGTGCTATTTTCCCAGACAGTTACTGACTGAATGTTTGATATCTTTGATTTAAGCCTATCGTAAATATATTTAGCGATATTCTCGGAGGTGGGATTGGCCTTTTTGAAGTAAGGGATCCGATTCAAATACTTATGGTCCAATCGCTCTAAAACAGCGTTCAATCTCTCCTTTAAATATTTAAAGTCTAATAACATTCCGGTTTTATCCAGTTTGTCCTGAGCCACTACTACCTCTATCTTCCAGTTATGGCCGTGCAACTCCTCGCACTTACCCTTGTATCCCCTTAAATTATGCGCTGCACTAAAATTCTCTTCTACCTTTATGCTATACATTATTTACCTTCTTGACATTCTTGACTGGTTTACCCAAGAATCTTTGCGCAAGTTCCTTAAACCAATCGGGATTATCGCTGACATAAAATTCATGCCTCCCCCTATGGCCTTTATTCAAGAGGCCTTCTGAGCTTAAAATGTTTTTTACTTCAATGGCTACCTGCTTGGCAGAATCTATCAAGATAATATTCTTCCCCAGCACTCTTTTAATTACCGGTTTAAGCAGAGGATAATGCGTACAACCCAAAATCACTGTATCTACGCCCGCGTCTTTTAACGGCTTAAGATATGTCCTGGCTACCTCTAAAACTACTTCGCCTGAAAGCCACCCTTCTTCGACAAAAGGCACAAACAAAGGACAGGCCACGGCAGTAACCTTTACTTCCGGGTCAAGATGTCTTATTTCAAATTCATAGGTCCGGCTTTTTATGGTTCCTTTTGTGCCGATAACGCCGATGCGTTTATTTCGCGTAGCATAAACCGCCTCCCTCACTCCCGGGCTGATCACGCCCACGATAGGCACTTTAAAGTGGTCTTTAATCGCGGGTAGCGCAAGGCTGGATACGGTATTACAGGCTACGCAGATTAACTTCACATCCTGTTTTAGTAAAAACAAAATATTTTCTATGGAAAAACGGATTACCGTCTCTTTTGATTTTATGCCGTAGGGGACGCGCGCTGTGTCACCGAAATAAACTATATCCTCATAAGGTAGCTGGCGGATTAATTCTCTGGCTACAGTAAGCCCGCCTACCCCTGAATCAAATACGCCTATTGGCCTCATCTAGAAGCCACCTCCATTAACGTAAAATCTCTGGCATAATCCCGTATCCCCTGCTCAATGGCCTGCGCTATCTTCTGGCGGTAATAACTATTTTTCAGCATGCGCTCTTCATGATAATTGGAGAGAAAACCCGTCTCGATTAATACTGCCGGCATACGCACACCCCTCAATACCTCAAAACGCGCGCCCTTAACCCCTAATATTCTGACATCTAAATTATTGTTCATCGCCCGGCAGAGGGAACGGGATAACTCTATTGCCTCCGCCCGGCTGTTAGTATAAATCATATCCCAGAGTATTGCCTTTAGCTCTAAAGATTGACTGGCAAGAGAAACGTTATCTAAATTCAATGTCTCATATCTGGCAGAAGTATAAGCGCGCTTAGAATCATTTACGCTGGAGGCAACATAATAAACTTCAAAGCCATTTAAACTCCTTACGCGGTTTGCGTTTGAATGGATGCTTATGAAAAGGTCTGCCCCTGAATTGTTGGCCATTTCTACCCTTCTGGAAAGAGGGACAAATGTATCTGTAGACCTGGTCATAACCACCTCAACACCCTCGGACTTTAAAACGCTCTTTAATCTCTTTGCGATATCCAGGTTGATATCTTTTTCTCTTAGGCCAGTCCTGCCAATCGCTCCGGGGTCATTACCGCCGTGGCCGGCATCAATAACTATCTTTTTGATTCTAGATAAAGGCGCGGCTACTTTGCGCGGAGGATAGAATTCTTTAAAGAGGGTATCTATAATCTGTTCCTTAAATCTGTAAGGCACAACTATTGTGCCTTGATAAATATCCACGGGGTATTTTAGATGTACGGGGTCTCCGTTAACCAGCACTAAGGTATCCCCCACCATTAGATTTACCCTCTGCAAATCTTTGTTTAAGAGGACTGTTTTTGTGAATGTGTCATATTGCCAATCGATACCTCTTGAATCACAGAGAGACAGCAAGGGGTAATAAGTTACGCCATGTATGTTATAAGTAGGCAGATCCTCTCTGAGGGGGACGCTGACACACCCATTCAAAAGTAACGTAAAGATACAGAGCACAAAAGCAATATGCATTAAACCAGGTATCTTATCTTTCGATAAAGCCATTTTTTGTAAGGTGCTCATAAACTATTTCAGCTAAAACCTTTTGTTCCTCTGCGTTAAAATGGGCGTTGCGAGCGCAGAATAACTGTCCTCTATTTTTAATATACTCTATAATTTTGGGTCCGGCATCAAGAAACTCTATTTTGTTTTTTTCTAACAACTCCAGCAGGTTTTCGTACGGCCATTTTTTATTCTTATTATAATAGGCAAAATCTAACCCTGTAGGGATTATTAAGACAAGCGGCCTTTTGTGTAATCTCTGGGCTTCCAGATAAAATTCGTGAATTATATTATAGGTTACCAGGAGCGCATTCGAGGGATGTCCTATCTCGTAAAAATCTTTGTACCAGGGGATACCCTTGATTTTTGCCCTGATATGGAAATTCTTTATCGCCGCCTTCACCAGAGTTAACGTACAGGGAAATTTCACCTTAAATATCCCTGAGTCGCCATCCGGTAAGAAATACTCGTATTTAAGGTATTTCTCTGGAGAGTTCACCATTTTTAAAAATTCCTCATAACTTAATTTTGGCAAGGGTATTAATTCCAGTTTCCCTTCCTTATTGATTATGAACCGCGGTTTTAACGCAAACTCCCCCTTCTCTCCGTTATAATATAATAACTGCCTATATCGATTTACATTTCGTAAAATATTTTCTGATGCATATCCCAGGATTACAACTTTAGAATTATCGTTTCTGTTCTTACGAAATCTTAAATACGCCTGATCTGTCCCGTATCCTCCGACTCCGTAATTTGACACCCTGCAATTTAAAGACTTGGATAATATATTACCCCAGGCATCTTCGTCTGTTGCCGTCATACCGTAAGTAAAAGAGTCTCCGTATAATGAAACGCAGGAAGGATATTTAGCAGGATCCGGGAAGGCGGGGATATGCCGGGAACCGCTCATATCAAACCAACAATTAGAAGTTGCGCAAAATAAACTTGGAGAAGGCCATCCTAAAACTTCGTCTCTTGTGTTTAAGTATCCCTCATATTCCGCTGGTTCTACGTACAAGGGATGATATAAAACACCCCTCTCCCAAAGGTAAAACGTAGCTACGAATGAACAAAATTCTATAAAAAGCAAGATGAAAAAGATAGTTATTAAATAAAAAAATCGTTTTTTCCTTACACTCATTGTAATATCCGTAATATTTAGCAGTTCCTTCGCTTGGCAGGGAGTAAGTTAAAACTTAAGAGAAACTTTGGTGGAGGTGGGCGGAATCGAACCGCCGTCCCTAAGCACTCAGATAAAAGTCGCTACATGTTTAGTCTATCTTTTAAACTTAATCCTGGGCACTCCGCTAAACAGGATTGCCCAAGCCGCAGCCTTTTTTGGTCTTGCCCTAGCCCCAAAGGCTAATCTGCCAGGACCAGCCTACTAGCCGCACTTTTTCGTCACGTAGGCAAGACGAAAAGTGGCTTCGGACTTAATTAAGCCCGAAGGCTGGGATGAACATTGGTCTTGCGACCATTGTTCCTAAACGTGACACTTGCGTGTTTGCGTTTATATTGTGCAAGGATTGTTAACGCGGCTGTCCTCGCCTCCGCGACATGCTACTCTTACCCGACTTACTTAAGTCGAGCCCTTTTCACCCCCAAATTTGCAATATTTTTAACAATGAGCAAATTTGGTCCTGATCCCCGCCTTGGCGGGGAGAAGGACCTTATTTTCTTCTACTTTTTAAAACCCGTCTCATTTCAAGGTCTGTTTCTCGACGCTTGATATCCTCTCTCTTGTCGTAGAGCCTTTTTCCTTTGCAGAGTGCAAGTTCTATTTTTGCAAAACCGCGCTCGCTAAAATAAACCTTTAAAGGGATGAGCGTAAGTCCCCTCTGGGTTAATTGTCCGGTTATCTTTCTTATCTGGTTCCTATGGAGAAGTAACCGCCTCAGCCTTGCAGGCTCAACATTCAAGTAACTGGCCTCTGCGTATGGAGTTATATGTGTATTGTATAACATAACTTCACCGCCCTCAACACGGGCAAAACCATCATTTAAATTTATCTTACCGGACCTTAACGATTTTACCTCACTGCCCTTTAATTCTATGCCGCACTCAATGGTTTCCAGGATTGCATAATCTCTGTGTGCCTTGCGATTGGTAGCAACAGGCTTATTCATTTTAACATACTTATCATAAAATATAAACTTAAAAATAGCGGTAGAGTAACCAGGCTAACAATATGCCCAAAGAATATTCCCTGGCTTATTAAGAGGTCTTCTTTTTTATAGTGCCTGACGATAACTGATAAAGAGGTAGCCGGGGGTACTGCCAACTGCATAATAATAAACAATCCCATTAACTGGGGTAAATGAAATTTTATGATTAGCCAGAGACCCAAAACAGGTAGAATTATGAGCTTTGCCAAGGCCATAAAACAAATCGCTTTTTTATCAATATGTTTTAGATGCATGGAAGCAAGACTCCCGCCTACTACGAACATTGCCAGAGGAAGCGTACAATCACCCACCATACGCAGAGGTTTCAAAACCGTATTTGGAATGAATTTATTTAGACCAAAAAATACAATTATCAGGCTAAAAATGCAAGCGATTACCGGCGGACTGAATAAACTACCCAATTCAAACTTCCTTCTTTCATGAAGCGACAGCATATATACACCGAATGACCAGATTACCAGATTAAATCCTAAGAGAAACAAAAACAGGTAAATAAGCATGGCGTCTACTTTATCCGACGGCAGTAAAGCAACTATCAAGGCCAAGGGCAGATAACCTGAGTTCTGAAAGGTTACCAGGCTTAAGAATTGCATCTTTTTCTGGCTTCCTTTGATAAATCCTACAAAGAGGTATCCTAATAATAACCCTGCAATAGTTATCAATAAGCTCAAGAGAGGGAAAATCCACCAATTCGGGTATAAATTAAACCTGAAATCCTTGACTATCTGGCAGAATATCAGGATGGGCAGGGTAATTTCTATGACAAGCCGGCTTAAAATATCTAAACCGGCCTGGCCAAGGATATCCTTCTTTATCAGAAAATATCCTATCGCACCCAGCAGAAATATCTGCGCCACTGCCAAACCAGTAATCTTAAAAGACTCTAAAAACATTCATTCTCCTTTGGTTAAGGGCATTCTATTATAACAGCAAAATACCCAAGTCGCAATTGTTTTGTATTTGTATTTGACAGAATTATGACGGTAAGATATACTTAAAGAAAATTGCGGAAGTGGTGGAATGGCAGACACGTAGCGTTCAGGACGCTATGGGGACAACCCCATGAGGGTTCAACTCCCTCCTTCCGCACTAAATTGTACGGTTGACCCAAAAGACAATTTGTCAAATAAAC
>Ga0315285_10007812_pt1 | contig 10986 bp, 14 predicted proteins | sample YL17G09_36_MG_FD_203698 | JGI IMG/M metagenome (GOLD analysis project Ga0315285, IMG submission 203698) | Sediment microbial communities from Yellowstone Lake, YNP, Wyoming, USA - YL17G09_36 | ecosystem: Environmental > Aquatic > Freshwater > Lake > Sediment | place: USA: Wyoming | collected... | reverse complement strand
GAGATTTTGATATAGCCGTCTCAGTCGTTTTCATACAGAACCTCCATCGGGTTCGTCAGAGTCAGGGGGTAAAAATATCCCTCGCGCTCATTCGCGCTTTTAACCGCCATCTGTTTCTGGATGTTGGCAAGATGCTTGAAGTTCCATGACAGAAGAATATCCATTTGATTGCACGTGGCCAAGGCGATGTGCTGCGCATCCTCGATTTTCCTTGACGGAACAACGCTCTCGTCCACATATATCCCCGCCATACGGATGGCCTCTTCGTCCAGCGTGAGAATGCGAAGAGAATACTCCCTCACCACTTCAAGCAGCCGCAGTCTTTTCGCTTCATCCGGCGTCTTCTCGATTTCTCGTATCACTACGTCGGAAATATAGACAAGGTACTTTCCTTGCCTTACATAGTCCTCAAAGAACGTCTCCGTAACCTTTCTCAGTTCGGGAACATCGTCTGCAAACAGGAAATTGATCACCGATGTGTCCAGATAAACTCTCAATGGTTTCATCTCTCTGCTTCCTTCCCGTAACACCCAGGGGTTACCGGAATCTACTTGTCCTTGTGCTGGTCAGACGGCCCTTTGCTGTCCGCCGGCAGGAAACGACGCTGCGCCCGCTTCCCCCGGAGGAAAGAAGAATTCGAGCATCCGCCAATCGCTCCTCGGCTTGCATCATCCGCGATCGAATGAGGGTCTTGATCTCTTCGTCTTTCACGCCACTCTTATCCCTTCTTCTTCGACGGCCTGAAGCAGCAAAGAGAGCCGCTTGGGAGAATGCGCCATTTCATCCCCAGTCATCACGACGGGTTGGATCAGAACGCCCGGACCGAACTCAGCTTCCCACGCGCAACGCTCCACGGCCTCCTGGACGTCCTTGTCGTTTCTTTCCACTACCACCAAGATGTCGAGGTCCGAGTATTCATCGTCATCCCCTCGGGCGCTGGAACCGAAAAGAACCATGCGGACCACCGGAACTCGGCGTTCCATCATGCGGCGATGAAAGTCCAAAAGCACGGCGCGGTTCTGTTCAGAGAGCATGTCTAACGTCCTTTGGCATTGTCCTATCGGCGTTGGTGGGATTGTCCTGTGATGGGAATCCTTCTATCGTTTTCATGACCATTCGCTCCGCAGCCTTCTCTGGAATTCCACGGGGTCTTCCGACAAGGAGATGGAACCCGCCAAGCGGCTGATATCTCGTTTCTCCGTCTCCACGTCGCCCAGGCGGAGTTGTTCTTCGATCACAAGCCAGTCCTCATAGGAGATCTGGACGGCTACAGGATTCCTGGTTTCATCCAAGACGATTTGCTTTTTCACTGAAATCATGTCGCTTTTCCTCCTTGCTCATCCACGAACACGTTGGCCGGCCCTGTCGCGCCTGCGATTGCACCGGGATTTTCGGATGTCCCGCGCAATTTCCTTCTCCGAGCGGTCGTCTTTCCAGGACCCGGCAAGCGACAAGAGTTCCTCGCCGGTAGCCATTCCGGAGCCGCACGGACGTGAAAGGTGCTCCTGGACTATTTTCACCACTTCCTGGCTCACGGAGCGATGCTCTCGCGAGGCCCGCGCGCACAAGGCCCGGTAGAGTCGCTCGTCCATGCCCTTTACCTGAAGAATCGCCATGGCGAACCTCGTCTTCGCGCCGCTATAGCAGTTCCTTGAATTCGGCGGGAGTAAATCCAGCGTCGCGCGCAATGGAAGCCATCGTGAAAGCGTTCACCGGATTGTCCCGAGGGATTGTCAGCCGCGTGATGCCGTCGGACATCACCACGTGTTTTCCCTGGCGGATAACACGGTATCCCGCTTTTTCGAAAGCGCGAATCGCTTGTTCGAAGTTGATGCCGGGAATCTTGGGCATTCCTAAACCACCACCTCATCCTCGATGATGGTGAAGATCGCCTTCTCTTCCTTCTCCGCCGCCAGCCATTCCTGAATGGCTTCGCGAATGTTCAGCAATGCCTCTTCGCGGGTTGCGCCCTGCGAATGGCAGCCTTTCAGCGCGGGGCAGCTCACCGCAAAACCCTCTTCACTTTCGACAAGCACCACCCGGTAACGCATAGTCGGTTCCTCCCTACTTCTTTTTACCAGAACCCTGTCGCGTGAGGAAGACAAAACCACTCGCCTCGTCAATCGGCGAACTCGCCGTGCCAATCGGCAAACCGATGGGCCAAGGCCCATCCTACGGCGCGGGTGAACTGCCAAACCGGCGAATTGCTCAACTCCCGAATCACCTCATCAGACAACCGGTGGACTGGCGAACTGGCGAACTTTTTCCCCTTACCCGTTGCTCTTGTACTGCTCAAACGGCCCCTTGCTATCCGCCCGCCTGTAGGCCTCCGCCCCGCTGATGATCTCTTTCTTCACCAGATCCATCAGGGAGTCGTCGAAGCGGCACATGCCCATCTTGCGCGAGGTCTGGATGGTGGATTGGATTTGGTGGGGCTGGTTGTCGCGGATGAGGGCGCCGATGGCCGGGGTGATGAAGAGGATTTCGAGCGCGAGCGCCACGCCCTTGCCGTCCTTGCGCGGAATCAACTGCTGGCTGATGACGCCGCGCAGCGATTCCGACAACATCATCCGAATCTGACCCTGTTGGCCCACGGGGAAGCCGTCCACGATCCGGTTGACGGTGTTGACGGCGGAGGTGGTGGGGAGCGTGCCGAGCACGAGGTGGCCGGTCTCGGAAGCGGTGATGGCGATGGAGAGCGTCTCGAGGTCGCGGAGCTCGCCGACCATGATGATGTCGGGGTCCTCGTGCAGGGCGGCCCCAAGCGCCGTTGCGAACGAGCTGGTGTGGGAACCCACCTCGCGCTGGGTGACCTGGCATTTGACGGGAGTGTGCAGGTACTCCACCGGTTTTTCCACGGTGATGATATGGTCGTCGCGGGTGCGGTTGACCATGTCTATCAGCGCCGCGAGCGTAGTCGTCTTGCCGGAGTTGGAGGGTCCGGTGACGAGCACGAGTCCCTGGTTATATTCGGTCAGGCGCTTGAGGCATTCGGGCAGGCCGATCTCTGCGAAGGAGGGAACCTTGTCGCGGATGACGTGGAAGTTGCCGTCCCATCCGCAACGTTCCTTGAAGATACAGGAGCGGTAGCGTGCGTGTCCAGGCGCGTCATAGCAGAATTCGAGGCCGCGTTTTTCGAGGAGGATGGCTTTCTGCTGCGCCGAAAGAACGGCGAAGAGCAGCCGCTCGGTATCGGGTGGCCGCAGAACGGGAACGTCCATCTCGACGACGCGGCCGTGAAGGCGCATGAAGGGCTTGACCTCGGCGCTGATATGGAGGTCCGATGCGCCGGCGGCCCGCGCATAAGCCAGGTAATCCACCAGGTGTTCGAGTTTCTCGGGGAGCTTTGGCGCGGCGGCTGGCGCGGCTCCCGGCTTGGCGGCGGGTTTTGGCGCAGCAGCGACCGGCTTCTCTGGCGACGCCTCCAATTCGCCGGTGGCGGCTTCAAGAGCAGACTTGCCGGCGGGAGCGGGCTTCTTCCCGGGCACGGCGGGTTCGGGCACCGAGGACAATGGCTCCTCGGCCGGCTCCGCTTCCGCGGGCTTCGGGATCTCCTTGAGCGCAGGTTCCGCGGGTGGCTCAGGTTTGGGTTCGGGGAGCGGCGGCGCTGGGGCGGGCGGCGGCGCCTGTTTGACCAGAATCTGTCGCTGCGCCGATTGGATTCCCAGGATGGAATCCACCTGTTCCTGGGTGATGTAGCCTTTCTGCACGAGGATGTCACCGAGGCGCTTGCCCGGGGTCTTTTGGACAATCAGCACCCCCTCCTGCAGTTGTTCGGCAGTGATGAGTTTGTTGCGGTAGGCAATCGTGCCGAAATAAGTGTCTTGTTCCGTCAAGACTACAGGCATGGCATACTCCCCTCTCTCACGAAAAAGGACCTCAACGACAACAGGGACAAAAAGGACAAAAGGGACAAGAAGAAACGCCTGCGCTACTTTGTGGCATGCGCCAGGATATGCTGCCGCACGAAATCCGCCCCCATCATATACGCCTTGCAGTTCACGTCGGCAAGGGCCTTCTTCGGAAAACTGAGCTGCATGGCCTTGACCACGTTTTCTTCCCTGAAAACATCCTCGAGCGCGTTGTAGGCGCCGAGCATCACCGTATTGACGGCCCGCGACTCGCCGATCTTGTCCGCCAACTCCAGCGCGGGCACTCCGAACATCCGCACGCCGTCCGGAACCTGGGGCGCTTGGGAGATGACGGAGGAGTTGTACACCACGACCCCGCCGGAGCGCACACTCGGAAGGAACCGTTCGAGAGACGGACCATTCAGGGCGATCAGTGCATCAATGGCATTGACCACGGGCGATCCGATGCGCTCGCTGCTTAGGACCACGCTGCTGTTGGCCGTTCCTCCGCGCATTTCCGGCCCATAAGACGGGAGCCAGGAGACATGGTATCCCTCGGCCATGCCGGCCTGGGCCACGAGAACGCCCAGGAGCAACACCCCCTGCCCTCCAAAGCCCGCAAGTTTGTAGCGAACCAACGGGCGGGATTGTCTGGCGGCGTCCGGTATGGTTGTTTCTTCGCTGTCCTCCGTTTCCATGAGGCTGTAGAGTTCCTCGGCGCTGAGTTCGCGGCGCTTGCGGATGCGGGAGGGCGCCTTGTCCGCGGTGTCCTTGAACACCCCCAGAGGAAAAACCGGATACATCTTCTCGCGGATCCACTCGCCCGTCTTGGCGGGGTCCACGCGCCAATTGGTGGGGCAGGGCGACAGGATCTCGACCAGCGCAAAACCCTTGTGGTCCGCCTGGATCTGGAGCGCCTTCCGGATCGCCCGGCGGGCCTGCATGGTGGCCTTGGGGCTGTCCACCGCCACGCGCTCGATGTACACCGGCGCTTCGAGCGTCGAGATCATCTCGCACACGCGGATGGGGTATCCGTCGTTTTCGACAGTGCGCCCGTGGGGCGAGGTGGCGGTTTTCATGTCCACGAGAGTCGTGGGGGCCATCTGGCCGCCGGTCATGCCGTAGACGGCGTTGTTGACGAAGAACACGGCCATCTGCTCGCCGCGGTTGGCGGCGTGGATGATCTCGCTGGTGCCGATAGCCGCGAGGTCGCCGTCGCCCTGGTAGCTGATCGAGATCGCGTCGGAGTGGGCGCGGGAAATGCCGGTGAGGGCGGCGGGAGCGCGGCCGTGCGGCACGGAGACGGCGGCGACGTCGAAGTAGTAGTAGAGGAAAACGCTGCATCCGACGGGCGCGACCATGATGACGCGGTCCTGCAGGCCGAGGTCGCTGATGGCCTCGGCGATGAGCTTGTGGACGACGCCGTGTCCGCAGCCGGCACAGTAATGGGTCGTTTGCTGGTCGGCGCCGGGCTTCCGCACGAAAACGTCTTGAAAGGAGGCAGGTTTTCTGAGAATATTTTCCGGCATTTTAGGCGATCCTGCGTCTATCGAATCCATAGAAAGGATAATCCTTTTTCCTTTTTTCGACAACGTCAAACTCATCTTTCAAGGTCCTTGTCCTCTTTCTTCATTTTCAGATATCTCCGCGTGCTGAAGGATGTCGCTTTCAACATCCCGCGCACGGTCGAAATCGGATTGTGGCCTTTGCCTTGACCCGCCTTAACGGTTCTCTTCTCGCCGTCGCTATGGATTTCATGCTTGCGTTGATCAGACTTGCCTCCCATTTCGGATCTCTCGCACTTTCTGCACCACGTCCTCGGGGGTGGGAACAAACCCGCCCAGTCTGTTCATGAAGTGAACGGGACGGCGTCCCTCGACAATCAGGCGAATATCGTGAACCATCTGGCCGTTGTTGATCTCCACCACCAGGAAATCGCGAATCCGGCCGGTCAATTGGAGGAGTTCCTGGGCGGGGAAAGGCCACAACGTCTTGGGCCGGAAGAGGCCGATCTTGAGCCCCTCGGCCCGGCCCAGGTCCACCGCGGACTGAAGAATGCGGCTGACGATCCCGAAACCGGTCAGGACCAGCTCGGCATCGTCCGTCCTGTACTCTTCGCGGCGGCATTCGTTCTGTTCGATCCGGCCGTATTTCTCCTGAAGATGAAGGACGTGCGCTTCCATCTCCTCGGGATCCAGGAAAATGGATGTGATCACGTTTTTGTTCGACGAAGCTTCGGCTGTGAGCGCCCATGGCTTGGGCGGCGGAGGGCCGCTGGGTTCGGGCAGCACAAGGGGCTCCATCATCTGCCCCACGTAGGCGTCGCTCAGGACAAAGACCGGCATGCGGTACTTGTCCGCGAGGTCAAAGGCCAGCATGGTGAACTCGCACATTTCCTGGACGGAGTTGGGCGACAGGACGATGCAGCGGTAAGAACCGTGGCCGCCGCCCTTCACAATCTGGTTATAGTCGCCCTGCGAGGGATAGATGTTGCCGAGCCCCGGCCCTACGCGGCTGATGTCCACAATCACCGCCGGGAGCTCGGAGGCGGCCAGGTAGGAGATTCCCTCCATCTTGAGGCTGATGCCGGGCCCGGAGGAGGCGGTCATGCTGCGGACCCCGGCGGACGAAGCGCCATAGACCATATTGATGGCCGCCACTTCGCTCTCGGCCTGGATGAACGTGCGGGAGGCGGGCGGAAAGAGCTTCGCGGCCCCGTGGGCGATTTCGCTGGCGGGGGTGATGGGGTAGCCGTAGAAGGCCTGGCATCCCGCCAGAAGAGCGCCGCACACCACGGCGTCGTTCCCCTTCATCAGTTTCATGCGCATGGGTTATTTCTGTTTCCTATATACCGTAATGGCCCCGGGTTCGGGGCAGGCGTAAAAGCAGATTCCGCAGCCTGTGCAAACCGACGGGTCTTCCACCTTTGTCGCATGGTAACCCAGCTTATTGTACGCGCCGGAGAGAGCCAGGACGCCGTTGGGGCACGAGACCACACACCGGCCGCACCCCTTGCAGAGTTCGAAGTGAAGGTGCACGGAAGGCCTCTTCACGGTCAGGGTCTCGCTCTCATCCACCAGGGTTCCTTCAGGGCGCATGACTCCCCCTTGGTTCTTCCTTCTCAGGAAATCGCGCGGGAGTCAAAGGGAATTCCCGGGGCCCGCTCCCCGTCTTCACAGCGGCGATTATAGGACAAGACGCGCCGCCTGACCACCGTTTTCCGTGCCTCAACCCGGAGGGAAAAGCGGGAAACCGCGTAAGGCACAGAATACCAATACTATAGAATCCACGGGAAATGAAGCGCCCGGCGGGGAAAAACGCCAGAAAACGAGCCGCAGCAGACCGGCGACGGCAGCAACATCCAGGGGACCGCTAGGAGAGTTTCAAAGTGGGAAAAAGGCATAAGGCACGCTGAAGCGTGAACTCTGACAAAGCGAGCTAAAGCGCGAATTCGGGCTTGTTAGAGTACAGGCTTCAGCCTGCTCAGGATTTCCTATGTGCAGAGGAGCTTTGAAACTTTCCTGAGGGGACCGCAGCCAAAATCACGGAGGCACACAATCACGGAGGCATTGCCAAACACAGGCAAATGCGCTATTCTCATCGCCACTTGGTTTGGGCTCAGGCGCGTCAGAGCCGTTTCTTGATTGCAGGGAAGCCCGATGTTCTTTTTGGAACTGCTCATTGTCCTTTTCACGCAATTGGCGGCTATGTTCGGGATGGCCGGCGCCATCATCATCGTCTGTGCCGGCGCGGTGGCGGTCGCTCTCCTTGTGTGTTACATCACAAACTGGCTCGTTAACCAGCTAACCGGCTTTGGCGGGCAGGGTTCCTCCCGCAGGGACAGAAAGAGCGGATGGTGCAAGGACGCAAAACGGAGCAAGAAGGCGAAGCGGCTGGCGGACATGGGTGACGAAGCCCTGGAGAGTTGGAGCCGGAGGAACCCCAAAGAGGTGGATGCCGTGTGGGAGTTGTGCAGCCGCTTCCGGCAGAAGGGTGATATGAAAGGTTACGCGGATTGCCGCGAGCGTCTTCTGGAAATGAATTCGGAACTCGATGTGTCGCAGCGCGCAACCTACAGCCACCAGCTCGCCGATCTCTGCCTGGGACCTCTACAGGACGCCGCGCGGGCGCGCAGAATTCTCGAGCGGTTCGTGGACCGCTTTCCCAGGTCGGAAGAGGCCTCTCGCACCCGCAAACGGCTGCTGCGAATCGCTGACGCCGCCCCGCAGACGCCCGCGCCCCCGGAACAGAAACAGCTATGAGTCCCGCGGATACCGCTCGCGGACCCGGGCCATCGCTTCTTCGGGCGTGGGGACCTTGCCGTTGAGCTGGGCTTCGCGGAGGGCCACGCTACGGCGCCCGCGGGGGAGATGATGAATTGGTGCGGTTCGCTTCGCTCACCAGCACCCTACGGCGCCCGCGGGGGAGGTGATGAATTGGTGCGGTTCGCTTCGCTCACCAGCACCCTACGGCGCCCGCGGAGTAGGTGGTGATGGAGAGAGTGCGGCGAAGATCGCCAGATTGCTGCCGACCGGCCTTTGTGAACCAGGGATATTGCCGATGCCCACGGGAACGTTGGCAATGCGCGGGGCGGGGTCCGCCAGGCACAACGTGGTTGAGCCGCCGCCGTCCAGGTTAAGGGCGTCCGTCACGCCGTAATCCCGGCGCAGCAGATCGCCTATCTCGCGCAAGGTCATTCCCTCGCTGACGCCGGGTTGTCGCCCATCCACGAGGAGCAGGACCAGCTTGTCCTTCGGCGCCAGCCCGACCACCGTTCGGGGGTTCAAGGTCTCGTCCCATTCGGACGTCCCGGCGGTGTTCTTGCCCTGGGTGAGAATCTGCTTGTTTCCCGACATGGCGTTGTGGAGTTTGACCGGCTCGGCCACAAGCCGTCCAGTGCGGTCGCCGTTCTTCCGATGCACGATGCCGGCACGGTTGTGTGCGTCTATGTTCAGGCCCACCGCTCTACCCGAGAAAAGAGTGGGCGTCGAGAGTCTCGTGTCGAAGGGTGAATAGACACGGCCTTCGGATGCGGCCAATCCCAGCAGATCCGCCACGCCGGGATCGGGATCAGGCGCCGGCCAAGGCGAGAAGAAATGGACATTGACGGCGACTTGGGCCTTCTGCCGGGTCAGGAATTGCAGCGTGGTCTCTTTGAGCGTGTCCTTGGGACCTTGGTGCGGGGTGAGCAGGAACCGGAGGCCGGGGGCTTTGAGGTCCACGATAACGACGTGCATGGCGAGGGGCCGGGGCTTTGTCTCGGTCCGGGCGACGTGGGTCACGCCCACGAAGGGGTGGGTCGTCGTTTCGGACGCCTGCGCCCAAGCGGCCAGAAGGGCCAGGACAAGTGTGAGGGCTAACAATGCGCGACGTATCTTCATGGTGAGACTTTTCTTTCGCTCAGTCCGGGAGAGCGGGAATCTTGCCCGCCTTCGTGTTCGCAGGCGGGACGCCTACGCGACCTCTTGGGGATACCGCTCCCGGACCCAGGCCATCGCTTCCTCGGGCGAGTGGACCTCGCCGTTGAGTTGGGCTTCGCGGAGCGCGCGCAGGATGGCGCCCATGCGCGGTCCCGGCTGGTATCCCGCCGCGATCAGAACGTCGCCGTTGATGAGGGGAGGCGGCAACACCGGTTCGGCGCCCGCCCGCGCAAACTCCTCTATCTTCTCCAGGCAGTGGCGGTAGTTGTCCAAGTCGCCGTGGCTGGCCAGGCAATCCACCCGGTGCAGCTCGAGGTGCTCCTCGAATCTCTCCAGGGCCAGGAAGCGGCGCAGGGTGGCCGGACGCATCCGATGGACGTTGATGAAGTCCATGTGGCGCGCGATCAAATCCACGATCTGGCCGCGGTCGGCGTTGGAGAACCTGAGACGCCTGCAAATCGCGCCGGCGATTTCCGCGCCCGCCTCGTCGTGCTGGTTAAACCGGATCCGGTCGCCCATCTCGTAGGTGACCGGCTTGCCCACGTCGTGCAGGAGCACGGCGAACGCGAGCGTGGGCGAGGGATTGGGCAGCAGTGCGTCCAAAGCCAGCGCCGTGTGGGTAAAGACATCGCCCTCGGGATGGAACGCTTCGGGTTGGGAAACGCCCTTCATCGCGTGGACTTCGGGCAGGACGTGCGCGAGGAGACCGGTTTGTTCGAGGAGGCGAAGGCCCTCCCCCGGGCGCGGGCCGGTGAAGATACGGAGGAGCTCCTCGCGGACCCGCTCGGCACTGATCAGGCGGATCGTCTGGGACATCGTGGCAAGCGCTTCGCGTGTGCGCGGCTCGATGTGCAGGTGAAACACGACGGCGAGCCGGACCGCGCGCAGAAGCCGGAGCGCGTCTTCCCGGAACCGCTCGGCGGGATCGCCGATGGCGCGGAGGATGCGATCTTGCAGGTCTTTCCGGCCGCCGGTGAAGTCATGGAGAACGCCGCGGACCGGGTCGTAGAAGAGGGCGTTGATGGTGAAGTCGCGCCGGGCCGCGTCGGCGGCGGGGGTGCTGAAAGTGACGGAGACGGGGTGGCGGCTGTCGAGATACTGTCCGTCGCTTCGGAACGTGGCGACCTCGGTCTGGATGGGGCCGTCCAGGACGCGGATGACGCCGAAGTGGGCACCGACGGCCACGTTGCGGGGGAAGAGGGACTGAACGCGCTCGGGCGGCGCGCTGGTGGCCACGTCAATGTCCTTGGGTTCCAGACCGAGCAAGGCGTCGCGCACGCAGCCACCCACCCAGTAGGCTTCGAATCCCTCCTGCTGGAGGCGCTCGACGATTCGGCGGGCGGAGGCAACCACGGGATTTTGTTCGTTCCATTGCATCACGACCTCTGTACGGGATGCTACCACCTTGCTGTTTAGCTTTTCAACAAAGGAAACGGGCTGAAGCCCGCACTACAAACTGACAGGAAATCCTCGAATGGTCCAGTTGCATCCGAGGCGGCGAAAGCTTACTGTATCTGAGTGGCGGAGAGTAGCAACTGCCCGCCCCGCCCCGAGGCATTCATGACGGCAAAAGACACCGGCCTTCCTCACAAGGTCCCGGGCCATTCCCTCAGCCCGGCTGAAGTCGCGCGCTCCTGGCGCACCGCGACTCTCGCGGGGATGTTCGGCGTCATGTATGCGGTGTGCTGCATCCAGGAGGTTCCGCGGGTGCGGTT
>Ga0315285_10007808_pt1 | contig 10988 bp, 13 predicted proteins | sample YL17G09_36_MG_FD_203698 | JGI IMG/M metagenome (GOLD analysis project Ga0315285, IMG submission 203698) | Sediment microbial communities from Yellowstone Lake, YNP, Wyoming, USA - YL17G09_36 | ecosystem: Environmental > Aquatic > Freshwater > Lake > Sediment | place: USA: Wyoming | collected... | reverse complement strand
CTCCCCGCCTACCCCCCCCCACCCACCCACCCACCACACACACACACACGCACGCAGCACAGAAACCAACAAAACCCCCTTCTCGTTAAAACAAGAAAAAAAACATTATTTCCACCATGAGAGAGCGGCATTTTGATTGCCTCATAACTGCCCCACCAACCTGACCCCGCTTGTGTTTTCAAATCACTCGCTGAAAGGCAAAATGAAGAAGGAGACGATGAACAAACGTATTGTTTGTTTGTTTATTTTTTGTAAAGGAAAAGTTCCAAGCTGTGAGACGAGGAAATAAATAAAGTTCTCTTCTCGTGTCTTCCAACTTCTCTCTCTGTCTCCCTTTCTCCCTCTGTCCCTTTCTCTCTCTCTTTCTCCCTCGCCTTCCTCCTTCTCCTCTCTCACAGTATTCTCTTTTTAGATTATCTCAAACACTTTCGCCGTGGCGTCGTCCGAGGCCGTCAGCAAGGCCCTCCCGTCGGGCGAGAACGCCACCGCCTGGACCCCTCCGCGGTGCCCTTTGAAGACCCGCGCGAGCTCGCCCGACCTCGCGTCCCAGAGCCGCACGCAGCCGTCGAGGCACCCCGTGGCGATCAGAGGGGCCCCAGAAGCAGCAGCAGCAGCAGCAGAGGAAGAAGAAGCGTCGGCATTCCCGCTCGCCGAGGGGGAAACCGCGGCGCAGCTCACGGCGTCGCCGTGCTCGCACTTGACCCTCTCGGTCCCCGTCGAGACGTCCCAGAGCCTCAGGGTGCCGTCGACGCTCGCGGACGCCACCAGTGGCGTGGCGTTGGGGGCGAGCACCCAGCAGACGGCCTCGACAGACTCGCTGTGCCCGGAGAAAGTGGTGAGGGGGCGCGATGACGACGAAGAGGAAGCCGTCCCGGCGCCGTCGTCTCCTCCCTCGACGATGGCGAGCCTGGCCGTCCCGTCCTCCGAGCCAGTCAGCACCGTCCTCGACACCCCGCCCGCGGCCTCCACGCTCAGCGGGGCCGGGGCCAGGCAGGTCAGCCCGGCCTCGTGGTACCCGTGCCCCGAGACCGAGGCCACGCAGGCCCCGGTCCTCGGGTCCCAGCGGCGGAGCGCCGCGTCGCCCTCGCCGCCCCCCGTGACGACGCCGCGCCCGTCCGGGGTGAAGGCGCCGCAGCGGACCGCGCCTCCGTGGCCCGCCAGCGGGGCGCACATCAGCTTGCCCGTGACCGTGTCCCACAGGTAGGCCAGGAAGTCTTCGGAGCCGGCCAGCAGGGCGCGGCCTCGCGGGTGCCAGCAGACCCACTCGACGCCGTCCGAGGGGCCCGCGTCGAGGGGCGGCAGGGAGGGGGGCACCCCGCCCGAGTGCGCGTCCCAGAGCAGGACCGCGCCGTCGAGGCCGCCGGAGGCGAGCAAGGAGCCGTCGGGAGAGAAGGCGAGGGAGACGACAGAGTCAGTGTGTCGGCGGGGTTGCTGCTGCTGCTTCCTTTCTCCTCCTCTGCCGTTTCCGTTTGCTTCGTCGCCGTCGTCGCCGTCGTCGCCGTCGTCGTCGTCGTCGTCGCCCTCGTCGTCCCTGTCTCCGCCGAGCTCCACGGTTCCGTCCGCGGTCCCCGCACGCCACAGAAAGGCCCGATCGTCTCCCCCGCCGGTCGCCACCGATCCCTGCACGGCGGGGTTCCAAGCGATGGAGAAGACGGCGTCGGTGTGGCCGTCGAACGAGTGCGCCGAGTCGTCCTGGACGTCCTCCTCGAGGTCTTCGCCGTCAGCGGCCATTTGGGAAGGAGCGGCGGAAGGACCTGCATCGCCGCCGCCTTCGTCGTCGCCGTCAGAGTCGATGGGTGCTGCGAGTGATGATGTTGATGATGATGATGATTTCATTTCGAGAAAGTGAGTGAGGGAGACGGAGAGAAAAGGAGAGTGGAGAACGAGGGAGAAACCGGGTTGATAAAATGCCCCTCGCTGCCACCGCTCGGCCGTCAATGCCTCTTTTGCCAGCCGCCGCCTTCTTCCAGAGATCTTAAAGAGTCTCTCACCTTCTTCTCCCGTGCCAATAAGGTCGTCAATAACGTCGCCATCCAGCGGGACTGTTTCTCCGGGAGGAGCAGAAGCCATGGCGAGAGAAAACGAGAAAGAGACAGTGGTTTTTTTTCGACTAGCAATTTGACTTTTTTTTCCCGACGTCGCGGCAAAGGGAGAAAAAATGAAAACAAGTCAATTCTTTTCTCTCTTTTTTTGTTCGTCAAGGGGGGAAGGAGCTAGTTTTTGAGCGTTTACAAAAAAAACTCCCCCTCTCTTCTCTCTCGCTCGGCTCGAAGAAACATGGGATGAAAAAATGGAGAAACAAGTGCTATACGATGGAAAAGTTTGTAAGTCAAAATGAAAGAGAAAAGAAGAAGAGAGAAAAACCTTTTCTCTTTTGCCCCTCTCTCTGGGTCACGCCACCACCACTCTCTCTTCCGTCTCTCAGAAGTTGAGCCCGCCAGCCCTCGCAGCTTCGGCCAGCGCCTTGACGCGGCCGTGGTAGACGTTGCCTCCGCGGTCGAACGCCACGGCCTCGATGTTGGCCGCCTTGCACAGCTCGGCGATCTTGGCGCCGACGAGCTCGGCCGCGTCCTTGTTCCCGCCGGCAGACCCGCCGAGCTTCTCCCTGATCTCGGGGGTGAGGGTGGAGGCGGCGGCGAGCGTGGAGCCGGCGGTGTCGTCGATGACCTGGGCGTAGATGTGGTTGTTGGAGCGGAAGACGGCGAGGCGCGGCCTTTCGGGCTTGCCCTCGAGCTGTTTTTTTTGTTTTGGGAGGAAGGAAGAAGAAGAGCGAGAAGAGAAGAGCGCGGGTGAGCACGCGTTGAAGATTGAAAGATGACAGACTTTAGAGGTTGAGCGATGCCGGCAGCGTCGCGGCGAGAGAGCAAAGGGAGGGCGAGCACGGGGGGCAGCGCGCAGGCGAAAGAGAGCGGGAGTCGGAGGGGGGGGGTCAAGGGCCCCGTCGTTTCTGATCGTTGGTGGGTCCCGAGCGAGAGAGACGGCGGCGGCTAGTAGCTCAACTTTGAAAACCATCTCCTTACCTTGTTACGGATCCGCTTGTGTCGGGACTGGATTCGCTCGCGCCTGGTCGTCTGAGTCGCCGCGAAAACGACGCCTGTGTTTGGAAGTGGTGGAAAGGGCGACGGAGAGAAATGCAGGTGAGTAAAAAGGGGCAGAGAAGGAGAATTGCCGCCGTGTCGCTCGGGCCGCCGCTGCCGGCATTTCGAGAGGGGGAGCGAGCAATTCGAGCGCCGCAGTTCTTTCCCAGCTCGGAGCTTGGGTGCACCTCTTTTCCAACAGGCGCCCTCGGTGACATCGAGATGCCTGCCCCGCCGAAGAGAGGGGTCGCAGTTGGAAGGCGACGGCGCCATTTCCCGAGCGGAAAACAAACTCGAGAGCGGCGACGACAGCCGACGCCGACGAAAGGCGAAGAGAATAGAGGAGGAAAAAAACTCATTCTCTCATTCTTGCATTCAACTCACCGGTCGAAGCGCGGGGCGCGACACTGGCCCTGGACGCCGAAGTGACGCGTGTACCCGACAGGCACGACGTGGAGGAGAGGGCCGCCTGCATTCTGGTGCTTCAAGAGCGCGCGGGGAGGGGAAACGAAAGAGGGGATTTCACTCCCTGAAGAAATTTGGTGGTCGAGAGAGGAAACAGTGACGATAGACCGCAGTTTTTTTTTCTTTCTTACTTTTTTTCGCCCCTTCGCAACCCCGCACGCCCGCCCGCCGGCGCAAACCGCCTTCTTCTCCAGCAAATGCGCGCAGCCTTACGGCAGCACGCTAAAGGTTCTCCATTCCAAGCCCTGTGCGCGCGAGAGAGAAAAGCTCGTTTCTTTAGACGCGTCCTGTCGTCGGACACTCACGCACCTCTCTCTCAAAAACTACAGGAAAAAACTCGGAAAAGTCTTTTCTATAGGCTCAAAAAATCAGAAAAAGCACGACGAATTTTTCTCCTGTTGTTTTCTGAAAGCAATCAAGAGATGAGGGGAACTTCGAAGAAGGAAGGAGAGCGAGGGAGGAGGGGAGGAAAAAAGCTTGTCTTTGTTGAGCGTTCAACAAAGGTGAGCTTAGACTTCTCTCGACGTCTCTCTCTCCATAAACTCTCTCTTCTTCTTCGATCAGTTCCCCCTCCGCGCATATGCCCGAGTGGTTTTAAGGGGTCTCCCTGCTAGCGAAACTAGTCATCACCTTTGGTCGGAAACTAAACTTTCGAAGAGAGGAGATATCGCAAGATGCCGAGGTTCGAATCCTCGTGTGCGCGCGAAACTTTTTTTTCCACCTTTTTGCTGATGAAAATTGGAAGGAGAGGGCGAGGGCCTCGCATCTGGAGGCGAGAGGGAAAGGAGAGGGGAAAGGAGGGGAAAGGAGAGGGGAAAGGAGGGGAAAGGAGAGGAGGAGGAGAGGTTTGAAGAGCTTTTGAAGTTGAGTTTTTTTTGTTTTCTTCACTCCACTCTCAGATCAATCGCTTCGAGAAATAAGTAAAAACTTGTCTCTTCAGCCGCTTCATCGCTAGCAGCTTCTCTCCTCCACAGGACACGCACCCGCTCCGTGCCCCCCCCCCCCCAGTGCATGCGCCGTCGCCTCGCCCGCGCAGCCGCGCAGACGCTCGAGGAGGTGCTGCTGCTGTTGAACAAGTCGACGATGACGACGATGGGTTTGCCTTGCTCGTCGGCGATGAAGGCGCCGTCGGCTGCTGCTGCGTCTTCTTCTTCCTTTTCGTCTTGCTTCATGAGAGGTAGCTCTCGTTTTGGTGCGTGTGTATGCCGTTGTTTTGAAATCGAGCAATCACTGCGCTCATGGAAAAAAAAAAAGCAAAAGGCGCTTTGTTTGTTCGCCCCAGATCGATGGAGTGCTGGCTTTTTTCTTTTTTCTTTTTTTGCACGAGCACGGAGCCCTCCATGCTTAATTTTTGCACTTGTTTCGACCTCTAGTGCGGTGACACGATGATTGATTATCTCAAGACGGTGGAGAAGATCGGATCCGAGCAAAGGAAAAGGCGAAGCGACGAGCTGAGGGGATTCGTCTGCGAGCAATTTTTTTTTGCCGCTCTTTTTCCCCCCCTTCTTTTTTTAGTTTCGCTCACGTCGACCTCTTCTCCTCCCAAAAACAACCAGGCACTCGCCGCGCCCCCGTCGCCGCTCGCCTCGCGGCCTCCGCTTCCGACGGCGGAAACAATGGCGCCTGGCAGCAGCAGCAGCAGCAGCAGAGGCAGGCTTCGTCCGCTTCGGGTTCTTCGTCGTCGCAGCAGCCTCCGCCGCCCTCGCAGTGGCCACCGTCGCAGCAACAGAGCAGAGCTGTTTCTTCTTCGCCGTCGTCGCCCGCTTCTGCTGCTGCTCTACCGCCACCTCATGCGACGCGCCAGATGCAGTCGCAGCAGCAGAAAACGCAGCAGCAGCAGCAGCAGCAGCTGCAGCAGCAGCGCTGGAACGCACCGCTCTCGGTGTCATCGTCGTCGTCGCCGTCGTCGCGGTTTTCTTCTCCCGGCGCTCCTCGCGCCGCCGCCGCCGCCCCGCGGCAAAAGCGAGCTCCTACGCCGGTGCCTCGCTCCGAGGCCACGCTCCGCCCCGACGTCGCCCAGCAGCAGATGAGCAGCGCCGCTCCTGTTGGTGCATCTTCATCCTCGGCGACGGCAGCAGCACCTCCTCCTTCTTCCTCTTCTTCTTCTCTCTCCGACTCCGCCCGCGCCTCTCTGCTCGGCAACGGGGACAATCCGACGGTCCGCGACCTCTTGCTCGAGAAGCAGATTGCGCTGAGGCAGTACACCCCGGGAAGGCACGTCCGGGGGCTCTGCCCTGCCTGCCAGGGCGGCTCAACGAGGGAGCTCTCGTTCGACGTCGACATCGCCTCCGACGGCCAGAGCGCTCTGTGGAACTGCCACAGGGGCACCTGCGGCTTCAGCGGCAAAGTCGACGTCGAGAGGGAGATGCGCAGGAGGAGGACCGCGGGCAGCAACGTGGAGGATGGCGGCGGCGGCGGAAGCAGCAGCAGCAGCAGGAGCAGCGGAAGCGGACCCTCTGCCGAGGTCGCGACCGTCGTCGCTTCGACGCCGACAAGTGAGTTTTTTCCTTCCTTCTTCTTTTTCAGCGCTCGATTATACCCCTCAATGCGCTTTGAAAGAGACACTCTTTCGTTCTTCTGCCACCACTTTTGCCCCTAGACTTTTGCTTAGATGCGCCGTTTGGGGAGAATAGAGGCCGGGGGGGCCCCGAACCTTGAAAAGTCGAAATTCCACGCTTTTTGGGGGGGCAATTTTCTGCTCGTTCGGCCCCTCTCGCTCGCCGCACGCTGACCCCAAAACACCCCGCACCACTTTGCTGAACCCGAAAATTCGACCATCAGCTGGAGCCTTCTCCATCACGTACAAGCCTTCCAAGGAGTTCACGAAGCCGAATCCGAAGCTGGAACCGCTCGAAAAGGCGCAGATCGAGTGGTTCGCGAGCCGGGGGATTTCGGAAAAAACGCTCGAGCGCAACCGGGTCCAGTTTGAGCGCAACGCCTGGATAGCTGGAGCTCCGACCCCCGCGATCGCCTTCCCTTACTTCAGGAACGGTGAGCTCGTCAATGTCAAGTATCGCTCGATCGAAAAGAGGTTCACGCAAGTGAAAGGAGCAGAGAAAATCCTCTACGGGCTCGACGACGTCGTGGGCGCGACCGACGTGATTTTCGTCGAGGGCGAAATAGACAAGCTCTCTCTTGAAGAAGCCGGATTTTCAAACGTCGTTTCCGTTCCCGACGGCGCGCCCCGAGACGTCAAAGAGGGTGCCCTGCCCGACCCCGAAGAAGACACCAAGTTTTCTTACCTGTGGGCGAGCAGGGGGTTGCTCGACCTGGCTGCTCGAGTGATTATCGCGACCGACAACGACGGGCCAGGCAACGCGCTCGCCGAGGAACTCGCTCGAAGGCTCGGGCGGGAGCGCTGCTGGCGCGTCAAATGGGCTGGGGATGACGCCCCGGGGGGTAAGCGCAAGGACGCCAACGACGTGCTGGTGAACGATGGCCCAGGAGCGCTCCAGCAGGCGATCGAAAAGGCGGAAGCGTACCCTATTCGAGGTCTTTTCAGGTGAGAGAGTTTATATATTATTTTTTCCAGCGGCGTCCTCGCGTCCGTTCTCCGCACAACTCCGCGCGTGTCTATGCTCGTCTCATGCGCCCCTCGATACAGAGCGACGCGAAAAACCAAACACCGCAACATTGCCTTGCGGCGATTTCGAGCCCTCGACCACTCACCAGCCAATCACTCAAAAACGCGCAAACGCCATCACAGCTTCAACGATTTCAACAGCGAGATCATCTCTTCGTGGGTCGACCAGCAGACTGACGTGACAGGCGTGTCGACGGGGTGGAGGGGGCTAGACGACCTGTACAGGGTGCGTTTTGCGCGGCGAAGGATTTGGCGCAAATGCGGCGCAGCCATCGTCGCAGGTGCTTTTCTCCTTTCCAATGCAACGCATCGTTCGGTCCCAGTCTCATCATCTCCGCATTATTCCGCAAAAACAAACGCCGCGCGCCACAGGTCGTCCCGGGGGAACTCGCCATCGTTACGGGCGTGCCTAACTCGGGCAAATCTGAGTTTATTGACGCCCTCTTGACCAACCTGACCGAGAACGAGGGCTGGAGCTTCGCAATGTGCTCCATGGAGAAAAGGGTGCGGTGAATGAAGGAGCAGAAGGAGAGTTTGCGACGATTTGCGGGCTTTCCCTGGGTGGCTCACAATCAACTCTTTTTTTCTCCTGTCCTTTCGTTCTCCGCAGGCGCGCGACCACGCGCGACAGCTCCTTGAGAAACATGTCCGCAAACCGTTTTTCGAAACGACCACGTACGCGCAGGGGAGGGAGCGGATGTCCTTGCCCGAAGTTGAGGCCGGGCTCGCCTGGCTCTCGGAGCGCTTCTACGTCGTCCGCTACGAGGACGAGGAGCTCCCCAGCATCGACTGGGTGCTCGATGTGGCGCGTTCTGCGGTGATGCGGTGAGTCGCGGGCGTGAACTGTTAACATGCGAACGAGTGCTGCGTCGCATTTTTTTCTCCTGCGTCGCTGCGGCGTTGTTGCTTTTGGTCCTGCGCGCATTTCGCTATGGATGCGTCGCATGAAGTAATCCAAACTTTTGCGGCAAATGCCGAGCTGCTTGAGGCTGCGGCGCGCACTCTTTCTTCGCTTGATTTTTTGCGCTTGATTTTTTTTTTGCGCAGCCCGAGCGAAAAAGAGAGCAACAAAAACAAGCTGGCAACTTTTGCACTCTCGACTGCTTCGTTTCCCCTTTTTCATCGTTTCTCCTCTCCCCGACGCCCATTTAGTGCCTCTCGATACCATTGCTGCACTCTGGCATGGGTTTGAGACTTCGAAACGGCGTCCTCCTGAATCGATTTTTTGGGGTCGAAGACGCAACGTCGGCAACTTTGCCTCTTCTTACCTCTCGACCTCGACAAAAAAAAAAAAAAAAACTTCAGCTACGGCATCCGAGGTCTCGTCATCGACCCCTACAACGAGCTCGACCACCAGCGGCCCAGCAACGTCTCCGAGACCGAGTACGTCTCGCAGATGCTCACGAAAATCAAGCGCTTCGCCCAGCACTACGACGTCGCGACGTGGTTTGTCTGCCACCCGAAGCAAATGCAAAACTGGACGGGCGGGGCGCCCAACCTCTACGACATCTCGGGCTCGGCGCACTTTGTCAACAAGGCGGACGTCGGCCTCGTCGTCCACCGCGTCCGCGACGAACTCGCGCAGCAGCAGAACCCGGGAGGGCAGTCGAACGACAAGGTAAGAGAAGAAGAGGGAGAAGAGGAAGAGGAGAGAGAAAGGAGCGAGCGAGCCCGTCAAGCGTCGTCGTCACTCACCTTTCTTTTTTTCATTCCCTTTGATAATTACACGTCCTCTTCTTTTTTAGGTTCAAATCATCCTTCGCAAGGTTCGAAACAAGGCTGCTGGCACGATTGGTGGGTGAATTGGGTCGATTCGGCGACTCGAAGAATTGGGGTGCTACGAGCAACCTCGTGCGTTTTCTTCTTCGCTCGACCGACGGGCGACAAAACTCACCTTGCTTTTCCTTCTTCTTCTCCTCTTTCAAAAACGAAAAAAACAGGTGAGTGCTACCTCAACTACGACCGCGCAACGGGGCGCTACGAGGACGTCAGCCCTGCCGAGGCAAGCGCCTTTGCTGCGTCTATCGCAATGGGAGGGGGGCAGCAGCGCGGAGGGAACGGTGGCGGCGGCGGCGGCGGTCGAGGGGGCGGCGGCGGCGGTCGAGGGGCCGGCGGCGGCTTCCCGAGGCACTCTGCTGCTTGAGCGTGTCCGTTTTTCGCGCACTTTCCTCCAAAACTTCTTGGTCTTTCCAATCTGAGTATACCTTGCGCTTCCCTTCGTCAAGATGTCTGTCCCCATCTGGTTTTCAGTTCAAAAAGCAATGTAGAAGATGGATGAAAACCTTTTTTTTGTTTTCAAAAGAAGTGCATTTTTTCGGATCAAAACGCTGTTTTTCGCCCTTTTCGCCCTCTTTCGCTCCTTCAACCTCTCCCGCTCACCCGCTCAAACGCTGATGACGCCAATGCGCGACTTTGATGGGATGGTTCGAAGCATTTAGGCGATTGTAACAGGGTGCTAATTTGAAAAGAACTGTTTTTTACATCGAAAACGGGTTTTGGAACCCTTTCCGCTCACTTCCACCCCTCCGATCCCCCTACTGCTTCACGCCGCAGAAGCAGAGACCGCGCATGCCTGCACTTCGGACGGAAGCCAAATGCGTTTCGGCCTGCAAAGACCAGCGCGGGAGGTGGTCGAGCCCCTGCGCACGTCGCCAGGCCTGCTCTTGTAAACGCCTCGTTTCGGCAGTATCCCCGTGGCAGGTGACAACGACGACGAGCGTGTTGGCAGGGGCAGCCGTGATGAGGACGTTGAGGTGGGCGTCGATCTGGCGGAGTGTCGTTTCGAGCTCAAACGGGTCGTCGAAAATTTCGTTGTTTTTTTCGTCGTTTTCGCCATTTTCGCAGCCGTCAAACAGCCGAGGAAGCGGAGGCTTCGCTGTTCCTTCTTTCTTCTCCGCCGCTTCGGCCGCCTCGGCGTACTTGACGATCAGGGCACGCTTGGCGTCTGCGTGGGCCTGCTGGAGCCTCGCCAGGCCCGTCAGCTGCGTCCAGACGAGGTTGACGCTCGTGTTTCCACCACCTCGGCTCCCTCCGCTCGCGACCTCCCTCGCCGCCCGCGATGCACGCTCGCCGTCGGTGCCCGCCGGAATCCCCGAGGCGCGACCCGAGACGTGCCTGTTGACAAACTCGGGCCTGTCGATGAGCGTGCACCTTTTCCCGGCGTCAGAAAGCACTTTCAAAAGCCTCTCCCCTCGCTGGTAGACCCCGCCGATGCCGCCCGCGCCGGCCATCGGCGTCGCGCCAAACGCGGGGCCCCTCGAAAACTTCAACAGCGCCAGGTCCATCGCCGCGCGAGCGTCATCGACCGAGTCGTGGTCTCCCTCCTGGATCGTGCGGCGCAGAAACTTGTACGACAGGTTGCGCAGGGCCGTTCGATAGGGCGGACCAGCAGGGTGAGGGTAAAGCACTCCCGTGTCGACGACGCGGGCGTGGAGCAGCCTCAGAGCGCGGAGGTCGTTCTCCAGGGCGTGGCCCACCAGCAGCGTCTCTGCGTGCACCAGCTCCAGGAGCATCTCCCTGGCGCGCTCCAGGGTGGTCTCCACCCCGGAGAGCTTCTCTGCCGTGATCCCGGAGAAGCGCGTGTGGTAGTTGAGGACTCGGCGGGCAGGGCGCACGAGCTCGTCGAGCAAGACGCTCCCGTCCGGCGCGACGGCGGAGACTCGCGCGAGCTCAAACCCTTCTTCTGTTTCGCACATCTCGCAGTCGATGGCGATGAGGTGCGGAGAAGAGGAGGGAGAAGGCTGCTGGTCAGTTGTAGGAGGAGGAGGAGGAGGAGGGGGAGGAGTGGTGGTGGTGGTGGTGGTCGTGGGACCGTCTTTCTTTTCTTGCTCCTCCTCCTTTCGCCCTTCCTCTTTCTTCTTCGG
>Ga0315285_10007805_pt1 | contig 10989 bp, 6 predicted proteins | sample YL17G09_36_MG_FD_203698 | JGI IMG/M metagenome (GOLD analysis project Ga0315285, IMG submission 203698) | Sediment microbial communities from Yellowstone Lake, YNP, Wyoming, USA - YL17G09_36 | ecosystem: Environmental > Aquatic > Freshwater > Lake > Sediment | place: USA: Wyoming | collected... | reverse complement strand
GAAACTCTTGGAAAAGGATCTTTTCTTGGCCGAACTGGACAGGACTCCCGCCTACGAAAAAGAGGACGAGTAAACTGAGAATAAAATACTTATGGTTCCGCCCTATGATTCTGGACATGGTTTTATACTGAAATTGAGCAATAACTGTGCCAAACCATTATTTTAAAAACGGTGCTTTCGTAACCCGTTAATTGCATTGTATTTATATCCAGGCCTGTCATTAGAAGAGAGGCGTTTTGCCTGAGAAGGGACATAATTGGGACAAACGGGAGATTAGGAGGGGACAGAATTGTCCTAATTATGTCCCTTCTCAGGCAAAACACCCCTGTTTCTTTTGAACGGCTTGGACATAATTATAATGTTATTAACGGGTTACAAAATAATATTTTCAGATTATTGTTTGGCACGGATATTGCTAATAAAGAAAATGAATCCCTGAGAAGAAAAGATTTCGATCATATGATGCAAGACATTCTTTCCGCCCAGGAAGAAAGAGAAAGACGCGTCCGGGAGGGGTTGAACAAGTACCTTGCCGATATTCTTTTAAAATTATATGGAGGAAATTATGACAAAAAAAACAACGATTCCTATCAGTGATCGGGCACATCCTGACGAGGGGCAATCGGAGGGAATTGCCTTGATCGAAAGAGAAACGAAAGCCCTTAAGACAGTCAAAAACCATATGTGGTGGTCCATGGGAGCCGGCCTGATCCCGGTCCCGTTCGTGGATCTGGTCGCGGTTTCGGGCGTTCAACTGAAGATGATTGCCGAGATCTCGAAGATCTACAACATCCCGTTTCAGGAAGGCCGCGGAAAGGCGGTGGTCGGCGCCTTGATCGGTTACGTTGTCCCGAGCTCGATGTCGTTCGGCTTGGTCGGCAGCCTGTTGAAGGCGGTTCCGGTGGTGGGCGTCCTGGTAGGCGCACCCTCTATGGCGCTGTTCTGTGGAGCGTCGGCTTGGGCGCTGGGCAAAGTGTTCATCCAGCATTTCGAGTCCGGCGGCACATTCCTCACCTTCAACCCGGCGGAAGTCAAGGATCATTTCCAGAAGCTGTTCGAGGAAGGCCGAAAGATGGCCGCGACGATGGAGAAGGAAAAAAAGGCTGAAGGCTAAGTCAATTCCCATGGCGATTGAACTTGCACTCGGCTACCTGGCGCTATGCCTGGTGGCGGGAATCGCGGGACGGAACAGGCGGATCGGTTTTTGGGGCTTTCTTTTCTGCTCGATCCTCTTCACCCCGGTCGTCAGCCTGCTGTTTCTGTATTTTTCAACGCCGCGAAAGGTCTGACCCCCGGCGCCTGGGGCCAGGTTGGGGAATCTTATTCCCCTGATTTCAGCCGGATTTGACATGAAGTTTGCATTGCGTCTAAAGATCATCGAGTTCCTGCAGAGGGAGACTCATGCGCTGGACCGGAAGCTGTTCGTGATGACGGCGGCTTCCGGTACCGCTAATGCCCTGATCCTGGCGGTGATCAACGCGGCTGTAGCGTCGATGGGCCAGGGCGGACCGCGCTGGCTGCATTTCCTGCTGTTCACGCTGTCGCTGGGCCTGTTCGCCTATACCTTGCGTTACATCCTGTATGAATCCAGCCGGATCGCGGAGGAAGCCATCCGGACCGTACGGGTGCGATTGGCGGACAAGATCCGCCGCTCGGACCTGTTGGCGCTGGAAACCATCGGGGAAGCCGACATCCACGCCCGAATCAGCCGTGAAACGGCCGCCATCGCGCAGGCGGCGCGACCGCTGTTCAGCGCGGCGCAGTCCTCGTTGATGGTGGTTTTCACGCTGGCCTACATCGCCTTGGTGTCACCGGTAGCAGGGCTGCTATGCGTGGCCATGATCGGCGGAGGAGTCGGGATATATCTGAAGGACCGGAAGTGCTACAACGACGGGTTGCAGGAGGCTTCGCGCAGCGAGGACGATCTGTTCACGTCTTTGACGGGACTTCTGAGAGGCTTCAAGGAACTCCGCATCAACCGGCTGAAGAGCGATGATGTGTTCGAGGAGTTCGGAGCGGCCGCCACCCGGGGCCGGGACGCGCGTGTCCGCGTGATGCTGCAATTCTCGAACAACGTCGTATTTGTGGAATCGTTTTTCCTGCTTCTGGTTGGCGCGATCGTCTTCATCCTGCCGGTGATATCGACCGCCTTTTCCGGCTCTGTCACCAAGATCGTGGCCGCGGCCCTCTTTCTGATGGGCCCGCTGAGCAACGTGGTCATCATGATCCCGGTGCTTTCGCAAGTGCACGTGACGGTGGACAACCTGTGGCGCCTGGAAGCCAAGCTGGACCAGGCGCTGGCCCGCTCGGCTAACGGCGAGGAAGCGCCGTTGGACGGCATGCAGGACTTCCAGGCCATCCGGTTCGAAGGCCTCTGCTTCACCTATCAAGCCCCCGACGGCAGCGCCGGTTTCCAGGTCGGACCCATTGACGCGGAAGTTCGCCGCGGAGAGATCCTGTTCCTGGGCGGAGGCAATGGAAGCGGCAAGACGACGCTGCTGAAGCTGTTCACGGCCTTGTATCAGCCCATGCAGGGGTGCATTCGGGTGGATGGTTCGGAAATCGTGGCGGCCAACGTACAGTCGTACCGGAACCTGTTCTCGGCGATCTTCTCCGACTTCCATCTGTTCGACAAACTCCATGGGTTGCGGGACATTGCGCCGGAGCGCGTGGACGATCTGCTGCGGCGGATGGAGATTTCCCAAAAAACAGCCTTCCGGGACGGGCGCTTTTCAAATATCCTCCTGTCGACCGGACAGCGCAAGCGTCTGGCCCTGGTGGTGTCCTATCTGGAAGACAAATCCGTCTATGTTTTCGACGAAGTGGCGGCGGACCAGGATCCGCGTTTTCGCGGCTACTTCTACGAAACGCTGTTGCCGGAACTGAAGGGGGCGGGCAAGACGGTGGTGGTGGTCACGCATGACGACCGTTATTTCCACGTCGCCGACCGGGTGCTCGGGATGGACTACGGCAAACTCAACGACCGAGCAAAGGGGCATAAACAATGAAATCGATTCGTGAATGGGCCGCCGATCGATACCGGCGCTGTAAGGCTTTTGTAAGGAGACACACACCCTACTTGATCCTGTTGTTCTTCCTGCTGGGCATGTTTGTGATCTTCTTTTTCAACCGAATCGTGATCTCGATTCATCCCGGGGAACTGGGCGTGCTGTGGCGGCGCCTGGGTGGCGGCACTCAGATCGACACGGTGTACCGCGAGGGCCTGCACCTGATCCTGCCGATCAACAAGATGTACATCTATAACGTCCGGAAGCAGCAGTTTAGCGACACGATCGACGTCCTGACTGTTGACGGCCTCACGGTTCGGGTGCAGTACTCGACGCGCTATTTCCTCGGCAAAGACACCCTGCCCCTCCTGCACCAACGCGTGGGGCCCGATTTCGTGAACGTGGTGGTGCGTCCGGAGGTGCGGTCGGTGATGCGGACGGTGTTCGGACAGTACAAGCCCGAGGAGATTTATACCACGCAGAAGGCCATCCAGGATCGCGTCAGCGTGCTCTCGAAGACTCGCCTGGCGGCGCGGTTCGTGGCTCTGGACGACGTGCCCATCGAGAGCATCACGCTGCCCACGCGGATCTCCGAGGCCATCGAGGCCAAAATGGCCCAACAGCAGCTGGAAGGAGAGTACGTCTACCGGCTGTCGATCGCCGCGAAGGAAGCCGACCGCAAGCGCATCGAATCCGAAGGCATAAGATTTTACAACGACACGATCAACCGCAGCCTCACCGCCTCCGTGCTCTCCTGGCACGGGATCCAGGCGACCCTGGCGCTCGCCAAGTCGCCGAACGCCAAAGTCGTGGTGATCGGTTCGGGCAAGAACGGCCTACCGATCATATTGGGAAAAGAGTAAACTTGAAAAAACGGTTCCTCTGGGCGTTGTCAGCCGGACTGCTGGTGTACATTCTGTCGCTCCAATGGCAGTCTTTCGAGCGAATGGGAGAACGGAGATTCCAGGCTCTCGGCCGCCCGTCGAAGGAGATTCTGGTGGGGGTTAGCTGGCCCTTTTCGGTGAACCGGGACGGGATGGCCGACGGTCTTCAACTGGCGCAGGAAGAAATCAATGCCGGCGGTATGGCCGGCGGCATCCAGGTTCGCCTGGTCCTGCGGGATCCCGGATTCGACTGGCAAAAGGCGAAGCGCATCGCCATCGAATTCTCCGATAACCCCGACATGAGCGCGGTGCTCGGCTACTACGACGATAGCGCAGCCATCAAGGCTTCGATGATGTACGAGTCCAGCCGGTTGCTGCATCTCATCGTCGGCGCCAATAACACGGCCATGACGACCTTAGGGTTCAACTACATCGTTCGCACCATCATCTCCAGCGACAAGATCGCGCGCTTGCTGGCGAGGTTGTCGGTTGACCGCGGACGCCGGAAATTCGCTCTGATCTGGGAAGAGGACGCCTACGGGGAGGACCTGGCCTATCAGTATCGTGTCGCATTGGATGTCCTGGACGCGCAATTGGTCTATCAGTGGTCCTACCCCCTGGAGCGCGCCGACTTCCGGATGCCGGTCAACGAACTGAAGGGGATCGACGCCGACATCATCTTTTTTGCAGGACTCGAACCCTGGGCGGGAGACTTCCTGCGGATCGCGCGCAGAGTCGGCCTCAAGACGCCCATCCTGGGGGCTTTTAGCGACACGCCCGAGATGCGCAAGAGGGCCGGCGCGGCGTTGGAGGGTGCGATGTACTTCGATTTGTACAACGTGGATTCGCCGAGCCCCGAAAACCAGGCGTTCGTCCGCAAGTTCCGGACGCGCTATGGGAGGAACCCCGATACGTGGGCCGCGCAAGGCTACGACGCGTTGCACATCCTGGCGAAAGCGATCCAATTCACCGGTTCCCGCAATTCCCTCGATCTGGCCTATGCCATCCGGTTCATGGATCCCTGGGAAGGCGCCAACGGCCGTTACAAGTTCGATAGCCGAGGCGAACTGGAAGACAAGCCGATTTTCATCAAAGTTTTTCAAAACGGCACGTCGGTGACCATCCAGGATAGTCGTCAGGTTGTCGTGCCACTGATCCGATGATGTCCCCGGAGTTCTTGAACAGGCACCCCCTTTCGTTTCCGCAGCAAGCCATCTACCTGGATGCCCTCGTGTGCGGAGCCACCACGAAATACAACATGGGCGGCGCCATCGTCATTCGCGGCCCGCTCGACGTCGGACTGTTCCGGCGGGGCTTGGAATGCGCACTGGGTATGCACGACGTGCAGCGGATGCGCCTCCATCTCGATGGCGAGACAGCCATGCAGGAATTCCTGCCGGAAGACGCGTGCCCGTGTCCGTTCGAGGCGCTCGATTTCTCGAGCCGCCTGGAGCCGCTTCAGTCGGCGATTGAATGGGTGCTCGCGGACCTCGGCCGGCCCATGCGCCTGGACCAGTTTCCGCTGCACGGCGACGCGCTGTTCCGTCTGGGCAAGGATTTGCACCTGTGGTATCCCAAGTTCCACCATATCGCCAATGACGCTTTCGGCCATTCGCTGATCGCCTCCACCGCCGCCGTGGCCTACAACGAACTGCTCCGGTGCGGATCCCTGCCCGAGTTCGAGCGGCGTTCGTACGCCGATTTCATCCGGGACGACCGAGCTTATGCCGCATCCGGGACGTTTCGCGGGGACGAGGCCTTCTGGCGCGGGAAGTTTCCGGACATGCCCGAGCCGCTTCCGTTCACCGCGCGCAAGGGCGGGCTGACGGGCGCGCGCATGCGGACCGAGCGCTGCGCGCTCGGCGTCAACCGCCTGGTTTACAACTCCGTGGTGAGGCGCGCGGAGGAAGCCGGCGTCACGACGTTCCAGTTCCTGCTGGCCTGTCTGTTCGCTTACCTGAACCGCGTCACCGGCCGGGACGACATCGTCGTCGGCACGCCGATCCTGAACCGCAGCAATCGCGACTTTCGCCGCACTGCAGGGATGTTCATGAACATGATGCCGTTGCGCATCCGGATCGACAGGGATGCGAGCATCCTGAGCCTGGCCGGGCAGATCAAGGCCGAGACCAGGACCTGCTACCGGCACCAGCGTTTCCCGCTCGGAGAAATTCTGCGCCGGTGCCGCTCGCTCGACGGTTTCTGCCACAGTATTTTTGACGTTACCATGGTCTACCGAAAGCTTGATTACGACATCGCCTTCGGCGGCACTCCGATACGCGTCATCACGCTGGATCCCGGAGTGCGCGAGGAGACGCTCTCGCTCGAGGTCGACGAGTATAACGGGGACGAAGATGTCAACCTATTCTTCAACTGCAACCCGCAACTGATCTCGGGAGCGGAAGCCGGACAAATGGCCAGGGCTTTCGAGACGCTGCTGGTAGACGTGGCGGTGGAAGGCGACCGGTTGGTGCGGGAGATCCGGATCTTGCCTGATTCGGTGACCTCGGCCGGCGCCAGGCGGCCGACCGCCCCGGAACAGACCGTGGTCGACATGGTCGAGCGGCGCGCCTCCGAAGCCCCGGACGCGGTGGCCGTGGTCTGCGGCGAGGAGCGGATGACCCGCGGCGAACTGGACCGCGCCTCCAGCCGCATCGCGACCTTCCTGGCCGACCCTTGCGCAGCAGTCCCCGAGCAGCCCATTGCCGTGCTCTGCGACCGGAGCGCGGAGTGGATCGTGGCCATGGCCGGAATTCTCAAAGCCGGCTGCGCCTATTTACCGCTCGATCCGGAGATGCCTCGCGAGCGGCTGGGCTTCATTCTGCATGACAGCGGATGCCGGCTGCTGCTGGCCGGCGCGCGATACCGGTCAGAGACTTTCGAGGGCGTACGTTCCATCCCGGTGGCCGAGGCTTCCGTGTGCCCCGAACCCACGGCACCGCGAGCCGCTCTGTCGCCGCGCCACCTCGCCTACATCATCTATACCTCCGGCACTACGGGGCAACCGAAAGGCGTCCTGATCGAACACGGAAGTTTTGCCAACACCGTCGGCGAGCTCATGCGGGGGTGGGAGGTGACCGCCCGGGACCGCGTGCTCGGGTTCGCAGGTCCGATGTTCGACGCCTCGATCGTGGATATCTTTCTCGGTCTCGCTTCGGGCGCGACTTTGGTCATCGCGCCCAAGGCCGTGATCCTGGATCCGGTGCGCTTCCTGGACCTGCTCCGGCGGGAGGGAGTGACGGTGGCCACACTGCCGCCCGCGTACCTGAGCGCGCTGGGCCCGGTCGATTTGACGCCGCTACGTCTGCTGATCACGGCCGGTGAAGCGGCCAATCCGGCCGATGTCGCGCGCCACGTCCGGCGCCTGACCTACGTCAACGCCTACGGCCCCACCGAGACCTCGGTCTGCGCGAGCTATCTCAAGCTCGAAGCGGGCACGGAGTTTTCCGGCGACCGCGTCTCGATCGGAAAGGCCATCGAACACACCCAAATCCTGATCCTCGACGAAGACCTGCAGCCCCTGCCCATCGGGGCCGCCGGCGAACTCTGCATCGGCGGCGTGGGCCTAGCCCGCGGCTATCTAGACCGCCCTGAACTGACCGCCGAACGTTTTGTGATGAACCCGTTCCGCGAGGGCGAGCGTCTCTTTCGCACCGGCGACCTCGGCCGCCTGCTTCCGGACGGCAACATCGAGTTTCTAGGCAGGCGCGATACGCAGGTGAAGATCCGCGGCTACCGGGTCGAACCCGGCGAGATCGAAACCGCCCTCAAGACACATCCGGCCGTGGAGACCGCCGTCGTCATAGCCTGGACCTCCACCGGCGCTGGCGAGCTCGTCGCCTACGTGGTTCCGCGGGCTGCTTTCGAGCCGCGTGAACTGCGCCGCTTCCTGGCTTCGAAGCTGCCGGCCTACATGGTCCCGTCCCGCTGGATCCGGATCGCAACGCTGCCGTTGAACCTCTCCGGGAAAGTCGCGCTGGACGCGCTCCCGGATCCGGGCGCTGCGGAGGATATCAGGCTGGAGCGAGGCTCGTCAGCTCCGCGAACGCCCCTCGAAAAAACGCTGGCTGGAATCTGGGAAGAAGTTCTGGAGGTTGCGGACTTTGGCGTGGAAGATGACTTTTTTGAGATCGGCGGCCACAGCCTGAAAGCGGTGCGCGTGCTGTCGCGCATCCAGCATCGCCTCGGCGTACGCGTGGAGATGGCGGATTTCTTTGCCCATCCGACGGTGGCCGGACTGGCGGCGTTGATCGATCGGAGCGGGACGTCGCGGGAAGTGCCGATCCCAACCGCCGCTCCGATGGAGTTTTACCCGCTCAGCAACGCTCAGGCGCGAATCTGGGTGCTGGCGCGGATGGAAGGCGGCTTGGCGGCTTACAATATGCCGATCGCGCTCGAACTCGAGGGCGCGCTCGATGAGGGTGCGCTGGAACGCGCGTTTCGCGCCGTGATCGCCCGCCACGAGTCTTTGCGAACCTGCTTTGTAAGTGCCCGCGATATGCCGCGACAGAAGATTTTGTCCGCCGGGGAAATTGTCTTTGAGTTAGGCCGCTTGGACATGACCGGTGTCGCCTCCGCCGAAGACGCCGCGCGCCTTCGGATCCAGGAGGAGTTCACCCGGCCGTTCGATTTATCCCATGCCCCGTTATTGCGTGCCGGCGTGTTCCGGGTCGCGGAGCGCCGCTGGCTGCTCTCCCTGGTGGTGCATCACATCGTGGCCGACGGCTGGTCGCTGGATGTTCTTTTGCGGGAACTCTCGGCCTTGTATGCGGGCTGCCTCGAAGGCGCGGCTCCCGGCCTGCCCGCACTCCCCATACAATACCGCGACTACTCGCAATGGATGGCAGGGCGCTTGAAACAGGACGCCCTGCGCGCGGATCGCGACTTCTGGAAAGAAAAGCTTGTCGGACCGCTGCCGGCTCTGAACCTTCCTGCGGACCATGCCCGGCCGGCGGCGCTCGGTTTCGCGGGCGCCATCGAGCGCTTCCCGATGCCGCGCACCGGCCGCTTGAATCTTCCGCGATTCTGCGCCGAGCAGGGGGTCAGCCCCTTCATGGTGCTGTTGGCCGGCGTTCTCGGTCTTCTGCACCGGTACTCGGGCGACGAAGATATCATCATCGGCACGCCGGTCGCCAATCGTGAGCGGCTGGATCTGGAAGAGCAGATCGGCCTGTACCTGAACACCCTGGCACTGCGCGTGCGCGTCGAGCGCGAGACCCCATTATCGGAACTGCTCGATCGCGTTCGCGCCACCGTGCTTGAGGCACAGCAACACCAGAATTATCCGTTCGACTCGCTGATTCAGGATCTGAAGGTCAAGCGCAGCACGGACCGCAATCCGCTGTTCGATGTGATGGTGGTCATGCAGGACACCGTGAGGCCGGAGTTCCATGCGCCGGGGATCCATGGTTCGGAGTACTCCGTGCCGATGGGCTTCAGCGTGTTCGACCTCACGTTCCATTTCAGCCGGGCTGACGCCGGGATGCGGCTCGATCTGGAGTACAACACCGGGCTATTCGGTCGAGCGCGCGCGGAGAGACTGGCAAGCCACCTGGACCGGGTGATCGAGGCGATCGTGTCGAGCCGCGATGCGAAGCTGGCAGACGTCGACATTCTCCCGGACGAAGAGCGGCGGCACATACTCGGAGAGTTCTCGGAAGGCCCGGCTCTGTCCGCGCCGACGAGGACCGTCATCGATCTGTTCGCCGGGCAGGCGCTCCGGAACCCCGACCGCACGGCCGTGGTTTTCGAGCAACGGAGCCTCAGCTACGGGGATCTCTCGGCAGCCTCGGCGCGGCTGGCGGATCGGATCCGGCGCGCCGGAATTGGGCCGGGGGCGGTGGTGGCCTTGGTGGCGGAGCGTTCGGAGTGGATGGTCATGGGTGTGATCGGCATCATGGCCGGCGGGGCGGCTTGTCTCCCGATCGACGCCGCCCAACCGCGCGAGCGGATGGTGCGAATTTTGGAAGACAGCGGCTGTCAGGCCATTGTTTCGGACGGGGTTGTGGCAGCAGCGGGGGCCCTGCCCGTCATTGCCATTCGCGAAAGCGGGGAACCGGGCGGAGCGCCGCTGGCGGGTTGCGCCCAGCTTTCAGACGTGGCCTACATTACGTACACCTCGGGTTCCACGGGAACGCCCAAAGGGTCGCTGATTGAACACGTCTCGCTGGCGAACCTGGTGAGCGCGCTCGGGCGTTGTCTCTACGACGCCCTGCCGCAACCCGCCGGCGAGTTGCTGCTGACCTCCATCGGTTTCGATGTCGCGATGAAACAGATTTTCGGCGCCCTGACACGCGGCAACACGCTGGTGGTCGCCGGCGATACGCTGCGCCACGACCCGGCGGCGCTGATGGCGGCGGTGGCGCATGGCGGCATTCATCTCATCGATATCACTCCCGCACACTTTGGCGTCCTACTGGCACAGGGGTTCGCGCGGATGCCCAAACCGTCGCTGCGGGCGATCGTGCTCGGCTCGGAGGCGCTGCCTTGCTCTCTGGTGGAAGCGTTCGCCAGGGACGAGGCCAACCGCCACATCGCACTTTACAACTTCTACGGGCCCAGCGAATGTACGGTGGAAACGCTGTACTGTCGACTGGATGGACGGGTTCTTTCGGGAACCAGGATGGCCCCGATCGGGCGTCCCATCGCCAATGCGCGCGTCTATGTGCTTTCTCCCGACGGCAAGCCGGTTCCCATCGGCATCCCCGGGGAGATTTGTTTGGGCGGCGTTCCGGTGGGCCGCGGCTATTTGAACCGGCCTGAACTGACCGCATCCCGCTTCGTGGAGAATCCGTTCCGCCCGGGCGAGCGCATCTATCGCACCGGCGACCTGGGCCGCTGGAGTGCCGATGGCATGGTGGAGTATCTCGGGCGCGAGGACGGCCAACTCAAGATTCGCGGCTACCGAGTCGAGCCTGGCGAGGTCGAATATCACTTGCTCCAGCATCCGGGCGTGTCGGGAGCCGTCGTCGAAGGCCGGCTTGGTCCGGCCGGGTCCACGGAACTTGTGGCTTGGTATATCGCGGCCGGATCCGGTGCGGATACAAACTCGCTGCGCGCGCATCTTGGCCGCATCCTCCCGAACTACATGATTCCCG
>Ga0315285_10007804_pt1 | contig 10989 bp, 8 predicted proteins | sample YL17G09_36_MG_FD_203698 | JGI IMG/M metagenome (GOLD analysis project Ga0315285, IMG submission 203698) | Sediment microbial communities from Yellowstone Lake, YNP, Wyoming, USA - YL17G09_36 | ecosystem: Environmental > Aquatic > Freshwater > Lake > Sediment | place: USA: Wyoming | collected... | reverse complement strand
CGCCGAGATTTCTCGAAGAATACAAGGAATTCGAGGTTAAAGGACCTTCGATGCGTGACACGTCAGTGGACATGCGTCCATCCGAAACTGGCATCGTTGATGCAATCTTCATAACACAATCGGGAGACGGCAGCAAACTCGTGAAGGTAAGGGTTCGGGACCAACGTGTCCCCGAGTTGGGTGACAAGTTTGCATCGCGCCACGGCCAGAAAGGTGTTATCGGACTCATAGTTCCGCAAGAGGATATGCCTTTCACCGAAGACGGTATTGTACCAGACTTGATAATCAACCCACATGCCATCCCTTCAAGGATGACCGTCGGACAGTTCATTGAATCATTGGCTGGAAAGGTTGCATCCGCACGTGGAAAACCTGTTGACGGAACACCATTCTCTAATGAAGGGCCAAATGAGCTTAGAGCTTCTTTGGTCAAGCTTGGATTCAGCAGCACTGGCGCCGATGTTTTCTACAGCGGCGTTACCGGGCAGAAGTTCGTTGCAGATGTCTACGTTGGCGTAGTTCACTACCAGAAGCTTCACCATATGGTCGCCGACAAGATTCACGCAAGAGCCAGGGGACAAGTGCAAATGCTGACAAGGCAGCCGACCGAAGGCAGAGCAAGAGGTGGCGGCCTCAGATTCGGCGAGATGGAACGTGACTGCCTGATCGGTCACGGAGCTACGATGCTTCTGAGGGATCGACTTTTAGAAGAATCTGACAAGTACACGCTTTACATCTGCGAAACGTGTGGCCACATAGCATACTACGACATGAAACAGAGAAAATACGTTTGCAGACTATGCGAAGACAAAGCAAAGATTTCACCGGTGATAGTGTCCTACGCTTTCAAGCTTCTTCTTCAAGAGTTGATGAGTCTATGCATTTCGCCGAAACTAGCACTTAAGGAGAAGGCATAAAATGTCAGCAGAAGATATTGTTAGGAAAATAGTTGATGAAATAAACTTTGGCATGTTCTCGCCACAAGACGTGCGCAAGCAATCGGTCGTTGAAATCCAAACACCGGACACTTACGACGAAGACGGTGCTCCTATTTCTGCTGGTCTCATGGATGGAAGACTTGGAACGCTGGAGCCAAGGCAGAGGTGCAGGACGTGTGGTAATACCGCGATTCGATGTCCGGGACATTTTGGTCATATCGAACTTGCAGTGCCAATAATACACATTGAATTCACCAAGATCATTTTCGACCTGTTGAGAGCGACCTGTCGGAATTGCGGGCGTATCATGCTTCCAGACGATGTGAGTGAGAAGGCCAAGGTCAGGGTGCAAAAGACGAAACAGCTTCTTGGATTGGTTCCGGATGAAGTCTACAAGTCTATACTCCAAGAAACTAAAAAAAAGCAGTGTCCTCACTGCGGGGCAGCGCAAAACAAGATTACCTTCGAGAAGCCGACCAAGTTCAGCGAGCAGATTCCTGAAAGCGGCTCGGAATCTTTGACCCCGAGCATGGTTCGCGAAAGATTGGAACGGATCTCTGACGACGACCTTGAACTCTTAGGCTTTAACCCGAAGGCTGCACGCCCTGAGTGGATGGTTCTGCAGGTTCTTCCTGTTCCGCCTGTCTACGTCAGGCCTTCAATTACGCTAGAATCGGGAATCCGTTCAGAGGACGATTTGACTCACAAGCTTGTAGACATCATTCGCATAAACCAGCGGCTCAAGGAAAACATGGACGCTGGAGCCCCTACGCTTATCATTCAAGATTTGTCTGAACTCCTACAGTATCACGTGACGACATACTTCAACAATGAAGCTTCAGGAATACCCCCAGCACGGCACCGCTCAGGAAGAGCTCTCAAGACTCTATCGCAAAGACTCAAAGGAAAAGAAGGAAGGTTCCGGAGCAACCTGTCAGGAAAAAGAGTCGACTTTTCGGCCAGAACAGTAGTTTCTCCAGACCCCAACCTTGACATCAACGAGGTTGGTGTCCCTCTGGAAGTAGCCATGCGATTATCTGTCCCAGAAAAGGTAACAGAATGGAATATCGAAGCGATGCGTAGTCTCGTTAAGAACGGACCAGAACAATACCCGGGAGCACTTTACATCATCAGACCCGACGGCAAACGGATTAGGCTAGAATTTGTCGTGGACAGGGAGAAAATTGCTGATGCGATCGAGTTCGGCTTCGTGATCGAGAGACACTTGAAGAACGGGGACATAGCAATATTCAATCGCCAGCCTTCACTTCACCGCATGTCTATAATGGCGCACTACGTTCGAGTCCTCCCCTACAAAACGTTCCGTTTGCACCTCTGCGTTTGCCCACCTTACAACGCAGATTTTGACGGCGACGAAATGAACCTTCACATTCCTCAGAGCGAAGAGGCTCGCACGGAAGCCTTGCTGTTAATGCAGGTTCAAGACCAGATTCTTTCGCCAAGGTTCGGAGGACCAATAATTGGCGCGATCAGAGATTTCATAACATCCGCCTATCTGTTTACGAAATATACCACCTACTTGACGAGAAGCCAAGTCAACAAACTGCTATTAGCATCAAAATATGATGGTGATGTGCCTCCGCCGAAAATCAAAGAACCGGAGCCCTTGTGGACAGGGAAACAGATTTTCAGCTTATTTCTGCCCAAAGACATGAACTATGTCCTGAAGGCGAACATCTGCCAGGGATGCACAAAATGTCTGGAAGAAGAATGTAAGCATGACGCCTACGTCGTTGTCAGGAACGGGGAACTCGTGAGTGGCGTGATCGACAGGAAGTCGATCGGCGCTGAACAGTCCGAAAGCCTTCTTCACAGAATAATCAAGGATTACGGCACTCAGGCAGGGCGTGAGTTCCTCAACAAGATAACCAGGATGCTAAAAACCTACATATCAATGCGGGGCTTCACCTATGCTTATAACGAATTGGTTCTGTCTCCAAAGGCTGAGGACAGCATAGAAAAAACGATGGAAAGAATCGAGAAGAAGATAGAGGATCTCATAGAGAGCTATCGCAAAGGCACTCTGCCCAGGCTTCCAGGACAGACTCTTGAGGATTCATTCGAAATCTACGTTATGAACGAGCTGGCCAAGGCACGAGACGAATCCGGCAGGATAGCAGACGCAGACTTCACTCTTGAGAATTCAGGCATCATCATGACGAGAACAGGCGCAAGAGGTTCAAGCCTGAACATAGGTCAGATAAGCGCGTGTGTGGGCCAGCAGTCAGTTCGTGGAAAGAGAATCTTAAGGGGATACGTTGACAGGGCTCTGCCGCACTTTCAGGCAGGAGATCAACGGCCGAAAGCAAGAGGATTTGTGTATTCTTCTTACCAAAGCGGACTCGACGTAATCGAGTTCTTCTTCCATGCTATGGGTGGAAGGGAAGGTCTGGTCGACACAGCAGTTCGAACACAGCAGAGCGGTTACATGCAAAGACGTTTGATAAACGCGCTCGAACACATACGTCTAGAATACGACGGAACAGTAAGGAACTCTGCGGGCGACATAATCCAGTTCCAATACGGTGAGGACGGCGTTGACCCTGCGAAAAGCGATCATGGAAAAGCGGTAAATGTAAGTCGTTTGGTCGATCAGATACGGATTGGGAGAGAGAAAGGAAAGACTGGAACAGTCGAATTCATCAAGGAAGAACTGGACAAGGTTGAAGGACAGCTGACGCCGATCCTTGTAGAACAGCTCAAACAAAGCTTAGGAAAGGCCGAGTTGACGAAACCTTCTGTCGAAAAAGCAATCAACCTGACAGTAGACCGCTATAAACGCGCACTGATGGAACCCGGCGAAGCTGTGGGCATCGTCGCAGCCCAGTCAATCGGTGAACCGGGCACGCAGATGACTCTTAGAACGTTCCACTACGCGGGTGTGAAAGAACAAAACGTTACTCTAGGCTTGCCCAGACTTATCGAGATCGTTGACGCGCGGAGGATTCCGTCTACGCCTATCATGAAAATCTATTTAACAGAAGAATTTCGGAAAAACAAGGAAGCCGCCGTGAAGGTTGCCCGAGACATTGTATATACAACGATGGAGAACCTTGCAGAAGCAGTTTATTTGGACCCGGTACATGACGAGATTATTATAGAGCTTGACAAGACAATGATGGATGACCGAGAAGTGACGATGCAGGATCTGAAGGAGAAAATTGAGATTCCGAACACTACGGTCAAGATCAAAGGCAATAACATACACATACAGCCCAAAAAAGTTGAAGCGATCAAGAAGTTGCTTGGAAAGGTCTCTGTATTTCACGTCAAAGGTGTGCCTGGCATAAAGCGAGTGTTGGTAACCGAAGAACACGGGGAATGGGTCATTAACACTGATGGTTCAAACTTGCCTCGGGTTCTCGATATTCCAGGAGTCGATTGCACAAGAACCACAACGAACAACGTTCACGAAATCGCGAAGACTCTCGGAATCGAAGCATCTAGAAATGCATTGGTGAACGAAGCTAAAGGCGTGCTCGAAGAACAAGGACTGGATGTTGACACACGTCACGTCATGTTGGTTGCAGACATGATGACTTCCACAGGTGAAGTTCAGCAGATAGGGAGACATGGCATAAGCGGAAAGAAGTCGAGTGTTCTAGCGCGCGCGGCTTTTGAGATCACCGTGCCCAACATTGTTGAAGCGGCCGTCAAAGGTGAAAGTGATCCTTTGGCTGGCGTGACCGAAAACGTAATAGTGGGGCAGTCAATACCCATTGGCACAGGACTTGTAGAACTGTTCATGTCATCGTTTGAAAAGAAGAGGGAGAAGAAATGATTGACGTAGACAAAGCAATCGCTGCAGCTGTGAAGACTGGAAAAGTTTCCTTTGGAGCTACATCTGCGATTCAAAACGCTCAGACAGGACGGGCAAAGCTGATAATCCTTGCATCCAACGCTCCGAAGAATGTGCGGGAGGATGTTGAATACTATTCCAAGCTTTCAAAGGTTCAAATGATTGTCTACAGGGGGTCATCTCTGGATCTGGCTGCTACTTGCGGAAAACCATTCATCGTTTCAGCGTTAAGTATAAGAGAGCCTGGCGACTCAGAAATTCTAAAGCTGACGGAAACCGCTGAGCTAGACGAATCCGGCGGAGGAAACGAATGACAACCGGCATTAAATTCACGGGCACAGAGATGCGTTACATAGCATTGTTCGAAAGCGTAACGAGTGCGGGTGTCAAAGACTGCATAATTGACGAAGAACAGGGGCGCGTTCTGTACGTAGTTAACGAGGGTCAAGTGGGAGTTGCAATAGGAAGAGGAGGCAGAAACATCCACACTCTGGAACGGATGACTGGCAAAAAACATGAGATAATCGAGTACGCAGAAGAGCCAGCACAGTTCATCAAAAACGCGTTGAAACCCGCTGGAGTCAAAGAAGTTCGCATAACCGAAAGACCCGATGGAAAGTCGATAGCCGTCGTCGCAGTAAACCCGAAAGACAAAGGTGTGGCAATCGGCAAGAACGGGAGAAACGCTGAGAGACTTCGTTTTTTGGCGAAACGTTATTTTGATATACAAAATGTCAGCATAACATAGATCTAGAGATGTTCAGATCATGAAGCAATTGGGGAAATGGGGTTTACAGACACTGTTACTCTTTTCTGCTGTCGTCGGCATAGCCGCAGCGGCGGACGAATCATTTTTCTACCAATTCCTGGGAAGCCCACTTCTGATCTTGGTTGCCCTTCTGGTCATAGATGCTATAGCTCTGCTCTACCATAAAATACGCAAATAGAAACACAGTGCTTTTTTTGGAGAAAGCGGTGCCAATGTTTTCTAGCTTTTCGTTTCGGCGGTTAATAGCAGATCTATGAGGCTTTTTTGGTCAACTTCGGCTCGTGTTCTCCAATCCAGGTATAACTGTCCGGTTTCGTCTTCGGTCAAGTACCCGTACCGAATGTACCTATCGACGTTGAGCCCAACTTTCCATCCAGGAAGCTTTTCTCGCAACAGTTTTTCAACATCCTCCCTCGATGCCCTGCCCTTTCTGGACACTATATACGCGATCGCCACTGCAAGCCCTGCGAAGTCGTCTATTCGCCAACCTATCATTTTTGCTTCTTTCGGTACGAGTTCGCCTCGCAAAGCCACGTAGAATCTGGCTTTGTCAAGTTGTTCCAATGACGGTTTCTCTATTTGCTTTCCTTCTTCAAAAATCGTTTTGACTTCGAGGTCAAGCGCCTTCAGGTAATCATCCATGATCTTGAGCACTTTTGGGTAGTCTGAGCCCAGTGCTTTGCGTAGTTCCCATCCTTTGACTCCTGGTTTGACGTGCCTCTTGAAGAAGAGCAGGTGCGTTGCCCTCTTTAGTTTTGCAGCGTAAGTGGCTTTCCGCTTGCTCACTTTAGCTCTCCTCTTTTCCATTTCTCCCAATCGGTAAATGAGACCGAAATCGGGATGGAAATCAACTGAGTCTTTCCGGATCTAACGATAGGCTTTTCGAACGGCACAAGAAAGGTTTCTTCTTCCAAGGGATATATCTCCAACGTTGCATACCCGTACGTGACAAGAAAGCTTGTCATGAACGCTCTGTCAACCGTTTCGTCGTAAGAGTCTGCCCCGATAAAGTCCCAGTATCGGATTCTTCCTTCTTTGCCTCTCTCCTCAACTGAAGTCTTAAGTTCCTTCCAGAAAGTCTCCAATTCTTCAGAGAAGGTTATGTCTCGAAGTATTTTTTGTCGAACGAGTTCTTCTCGTGTTGCTGATTCGGCCGCAACCTCAAGTGGAGGTGTTTCTTTCCACCGTTCTTCCAACGGAATCAGAGTGTTCCAGTATCTCATGGCTTCGGTCAGGCTTTGAAGTGATAGCTGTTCCCATTCGATGAGAGGATGCCACACTTTGAGGAAGGTTCTGGCGATTTCTGATTTGTCCATGCGTTTGAGCTTGTCTTCGAGCAAGAATGGGTCAGTGTAAAGTGAAGTCGACCGATGCCTTACCCACTCACTCTGCAACTTGACAACAGACGCGATGTGATGCAATGTTTCAGCATCCAAGCAAAGGTCTTCTGGAACCTTCCACTCTCCGAAGTACTCCTTGATCGTGCCAATGTTCGAGTTCACGTCGATCAAGAAGGGATCAAGCGACCTGTCTTCAACAGATCTGCACGTGTCGATTATACGTTGGAGCTTCTCCCTGCCGAGCTTCTCATACGTCTTCCTGGACAAAGTCAGGACACCTCTCTGATTATTGATTTGCCTTCAATGTTCTGGACAGTGATGATGTTGACTCCTTCTTTTGTGAACGTTATCTGGCTCGGAGTGATTACCAAGTATTGGGCGGCTGAGTCATTGACTCTGGAGATAAGCATCTGTGCTATGATTTCACGGTTTTTGGGATCCATGTGAACGTCGTATTCGTCAACGGCGCGGAAGGGGGAACGAACGTGCTTTTGCAGAGCTAATAGAAAGCTCATCGTTGCCGTTGTTCTTTCTCCTCCGCTCTGGGTGTAGGCGTCAAGCGGGACTGGTTTTCCGCCTTTAAAACCCACAAGGATCTCCAACCCTGCCGTTTCAATGTCTTGTCCGTTACCGAGTCTAACTTCTCCCAAGGCTTGCGCCTGAGCTAAGGTTTTCTGATATTCCAAGTCTACCCGGGTTAGAAGCGTCTCAATTACCGTACGCCATGCCTGCATTCTGGTCTTGACTTCTTCCAACGTTTTCTCACGGTTTTCGGCAACGAGTTGTGCTTTTTCTTTCAATTCTAAGTAGAGTTTTGAATAGGATTCATACATGCGCTCTATGTCTTCGGAGACATCCGACAAAGCTGCCAAGTGTCCTTCCGTTAGGCGTATTTCGTCAATGATTTCGCTTATGTCTTTTATCACTGCAACTCTGGCTCCGATCTGTTCAGCCTTACCTTCAGTCTCAGCCAATCGAGTCTTTGCCTCTTTCAGTGTCTTCTCCAACTCTTCCAGGTCCGCCGTCGCATTTTGCGTGCGATATCGTAGTAATGCCTGTTCGATTCGGAGATTCAGAATTTGGTTGCCGACTTTTTCTGTCGCTTCTTCCCAGTTTCTTGTTCTCACTAGGTTTCTTTCTATTTCAGTGTCTAGTTTTGATGTGTGTTCTTTCGAGTTTTGGATTAGCTCTTTGAGCTGTTCGGTCCTTAGAAGTTTAAGCTGAACCGTTTTTCTGGATCCTTGCGTCTCTCCTGGACGCGTGTCTTTGTCCAGATTACGAGTGAATGTATCCAACTTTGCTGTTTCTATGAGAAGCTGTTCATACAAAGAGAGCGTTGAGGAATTGCCTGCTTTTTGCCGTTCGAAATTGAGTCGATCCTCGAAGAGTCTTGTCCATTCGTCCTTCAGTTTTCCCCGTTCATTCTCTTGTCTTTGTAAATCTTTGTTGGTGGCTTCCGTCTGCATTTCGATTTGGCTGAAGATGTCCTTCAGTTTTTTCCACTCGTTTTCCAATTGCTTTAGAGTTTCTTCTTTTCTGGCCACTTCTGTCCAAGCGAGTTCTCGTTCTAGGAATTTCCTTTTTGACTGCAGTTGCTTTTTCTCTTGGTACCTATCGTACTGTTCTCTCCAGTAGTTGAGTGTCTGTTCTGCCGATTCCAGAAGTTTGCCCATTGACTCTTCTTGACTAAGTATGCGAGTCAGCTTTTTCTGTGCCTGCACGACGTTTTCTCGATAGGGTTCAAGCCCGACTGCAGCTTCAACCATACGCAGCTTTTCTTGCGTAGAAAGCACGGTAAACTGTTCAACCATGTTTTGATGCATTATAATCAGGATGTTGTCTGGATCAACTCCCAACTTGCCCAGCAATCTCTCGACGTCCTGTTTTGTCACGGCGCGGTTTTCAAGCGAAAACCAGTAGGTTCCATCCTTTCGCAAGACCCTTGTAAGGTAGATCTGGTCCTTGTTGTACTTCTGAACGGGTCTGTTTCTTCCCATTCTTGAATTGCTCAGAACCAAAGTGACGCGGGCTTGGTCTTTATTCCAACGAATCAGGTCACTGAGTTTCTTTGAACGTTCTGTGTATGATTGTCCGAGTGCCACGGATATTGCCAACAATAGTGATGACTTTCCGGAGCCGTTTGGTCCACAGATTACGTTGACTCCAGGTTTGAAAGGTACCCTAGCATATTCATAGCTCATGAAGTTTTCTAGGATCACTTCTTGGATTAGCATGATGGTTTTTCCTGATTGGAGTAGGTAATAGAGGTGAAAATGCTCTTATTAAAGCAAATTGTACAATTCCACTACAAATATAGCATGCGTTGCGTCGGCGCGCGCGCTCTTGTGGTATGTCAACAGCACACGCCAAAGCGCCAGACCAAGTAGACACTGATTCTGACAAGTACAAAGTCGATTTGTAATCTCAGAATAAGGATTTGCCATTCATAAATCAATTATGCGCGAGGCATGTCAAGCATGGGTAGATGACTATGTCAACCGAAATTGAAACGCTTCGAGCAAGAAAAGAAAAGCTAAAAGAAGAACTGCAAATCGAGGGACAGAAAGAGAAATCCTTGCAAGAAGATATAGAAATACTTAAGGAAAAGGTCGAAATTCGAGGTTTTGAAAAAGAGCTCGATACAAAACGCGAGTCCGTCAAACAGCTTGAGTCGAGAAAGAGCGAATTACAGGGCGAATGGAATCAATTCGCTCAAGATACGAGAAAAGATGAGGAATCAAAAGAACCCTCTTCCGAACCAACGATTATCGTAATGCCAGCCCAGACCCCCGAATCTGTTGAATCCCAGGAATCGGACGCTCAGAAGAAGCGACGATGGTTTTAGAAGAAGGACATTCCTGTTCCCGAGTAGCAGCGCGAAGCGCGCGCGAAAAGACGAAGATTAATGGCTAGCGTTCAGTCTAGACCCAACGCGTGCGCGGTGATGTCTGCATTTTTTCAGGTGAAGACAGTACCCAAATGCGCAGCGGTGACCGGCTTTTCTGATTTCCGCAACAAACATGATGCAGCTATGACAGATCATTTCTAATTCACTAAACAGTGAAGAGCGGGCGTGCGCGAGTTAATAAAACATGCGAAACAATGTTCTGCGGGGCGCGCGCGCGAAACTCGTACGGTTGACCATGAAGGGATTACTTGGAGCATATCCGACTCAGAGGGAGAGGCCTCAAACAATAGTTTAATATCCAATAAAAAGAATTGGACATGTTCAAACTTGACAGCAATTTGAGGACGTGAAGCAACGTGAGAAGAATATCGGATGATATTGAAGAAACTGCAATGGAATTGATCTTTACGGATGATTCTGCGAAAAAGAGAGAAATAGCGAAGGAAATTCTCGATGCTGCCATAGCTGAGGGGGCCTATCCCTCAAGCATACAAGAATTCTATTTGGCTCGTGGCAGAGGCGAATTTAGGGGTTTCACAATTCCTGCGATAAACCTGCGGAGCATGACCTATGATTTGGCGCGTACTATATTTAGGGTCGCAAAGAAAAATAACTCGAGTGCTTTTGTCTTCGAGATTGCGCGATCTGAAATTGGCTACACAGACCAGTCGCCTATAGAATATTCAAGCATGGTTCTGGCAGCGGCGGTTAAAGAACGCTATTCTGGCCCGGTTTTCATTCAAGGAGACCATTTCCAAGCCAATGCTGCCAAATTCAAAGAAAATCCCGAAAAAGAAACCCAAGCTTTGCAGAACCTGATTGCCGATGCAATCAGTTCAGGTTTCTATAACATCGACATCGACTCATCGACTCTTGTGGATCTGTCGAAACCTGATTTGAAAACGCAACAGTTTCTGAACTACGATGTCTGTTCGAAACTTGTCCAGTTCATTCGCCGCACTGAGCCGAAAGGGATTACGGTCTCAGTTGGCGGAGAGATCGGAGAGATTGGTCATCAAAACTCCACACCTGAAGACCTGCGCGCGTTCATGACAGGCCTTCGCGACAGTTTGCCCATGGGATTTGCCAGCATAAGCAAGATCTCGGTCCAAACGGGAACGACTCACGGCGGCGTGGTTCTTCCAAATGGCACTATCGCGCAAGTAAACCTGGACTTTGACACTTTGAAGATTCTTTCCGAGATGGCTCGCAGA
>Ga0315285_10007801_pt1 | contig 10991 bp, 11 predicted proteins | sample YL17G09_36_MG_FD_203698 | JGI IMG/M metagenome (GOLD analysis project Ga0315285, IMG submission 203698) | Sediment microbial communities from Yellowstone Lake, YNP, Wyoming, USA - YL17G09_36 | ecosystem: Environmental > Aquatic > Freshwater > Lake > Sediment | place: USA: Wyoming | collected... | reverse complement strand
TTGAAGATGGGCGTGCCCGTGACGACCCAGTGGACGCGCGCCATCAGGGCGCGGCACGTGATGTGCGTCTTGGATTTGGGGTTGCGAATCTCATGACCCTCGTCCAGGATGACGCGGTCCCACGCGACGCTCAGGAGCGGGCACACGGGCCCACCCTTGCGCTGCGGCAGGACCGAGTAGGGAGCGATGGTCACCTGGGCCTCGAGGTCAACGCGACGCTTCGCACCGTCGAAGAGGTGAACCGTCGTGCCGGGAGCGAATTTCTCAATCTCTGAGCGCCACTGGGTCACGATAGACTTGGGAACTACGACCAAGGTCCGACGCATGGGGTTCTGGAGCATGGTGGCCAGGAGCTGGACAGTCTTGCCCAGGCCCATCTCATCGCATAGGAAGCCTCCTGGATAGTCCGAGGCGCGCTCGCGCTTGAGGAGCCACTCGACACCCGAGTGCTGGTGGGCAAGGAGACGCATGTTTGTGTTTGGGTACTTGGTGGGTCGGGCCCAGTGGCCAGGCGTTCACAAGACCCTTTTTTTTCGTAGGCCCTAATAGTATGGCCCTGCCTCTATCAGGCATAGTCAATAACGCCTTGGTGGCCCTGCCCCTGTCAGCCGGGGCGCCCGGGGTGGCACCAGCACCTAACTCTGACGAGGTCGAGTACTATATGACGCTTTTCGAACATTACACAAAGGAACAACTTGCCAAAGAATTGGAGTCGAGTAAAAAATCGCGCGTCGTGGCGGCGCTCGCCACGGCCACTGCCCGGGGTAAAGAGTTTCTTGATAAATTTTTCAAGAAAAAGGTGGAGGCTGGGCAGTCGAACCAAATACCCCCCATGATCGGCGCGGCAGCCTCTTCCGCGGGAGCTGCGGCGGGCGCCCTCGCGACGCGTCTCCAGGAGACGGTGAGTAAAGCCGGCTCCGCAGCCTCTAAAGCTCTTGGTGATTTTTACACATTGGCGGCTGCCAAGGTGGTGGAGGGCGGACCAAAGGCCAAGGAGTGGGCCGGTAAGGCGGCCGGTGCATTCGCCGCTCTACCGGGGGTTTTCCGCGCCGCGTGGGGACGACTGGGACCTCTTACAAATATTCAACGTATAGGAATCATCGACGCCCGGTACGGAACACCGGTCCTGCCCGGCTCGATCAAGTTGAACTCGAACACGAATAGATTTTTTCTGGTCGATCGGTACAAGGAATTCAAGACGGATGAACTGAAATCAGAACTTGCAAAATTTTCTTCAAAATATAGTTTGTCAAATGCGACCAAGAGTCAACTCGAAGGGATCGTGAAGAAGATGATGCTCGACCAGGCCAACGGGCGCTTCATCAAAAATAGGTATACGGGGGAGATCAAGAAGTTGATTTCTAATGAAAATTGGAACAAAATAAAGACGGGCAAGACGACCCTTCAGCAGACGCTGGCGCGGATAAAATTGCCGACCGGGAACGGCAACCGTGTGGGCCGGCTCAACACAAGATATGGCAAACTGGCGAACGTGAAGTTCCCTCGGATTTCCGCGCCCTCGTGGCCTGCGCGACCAGCGGCAGGACAGCCCACGGGCCAACAAAAATCTATGACCAACATAATGAGTAATGCGGATTTCCAGCAGGCGCTGGCCGCTCTCGTGGCGACACACGACCTCGGAAATATCAGTTCTATTATTCAAAAGAAGGCTATTAATCAGGGCTCTATAAACTCGGCCAAGGCGTACGTCGAGAGACTGAGGGGCATGCCGAAGCTGAATGCGTTGAAGAATATTTACGGCGTTCGGTTCAACAACCAGATGCGCCTCGAGAACCTCCTGGCCATGCGGACCCGGGGCAACTGGACGCGTCTCCATAAAAATATCCGTAATGAAGTTAACAAATCTCTCCGGAACAAGTTGTACCGCCGGGGCAGCTCCATGAACAGCGGCAACTTCGACTACTCCACCCTCTCGAGTGTGATGCGCGCCCTCAACTCGGCCGAGGCCGTCGGCAACGTACCGGGCGCCACGACCTACGTCGAGTCACTCAAGCGCGCGATTAACCGCCTGGGTTCCCGCGTCAACAGCGTCCGTGTGAATGAGAACCGGCTGGCGCGCATCGCCGGTGCGGTTCGTGGCGTCCGCAAGGTGACGAGCGTGACGAACGCCATACGCAATGCACAGACGCGTATTGCACGCCTGCGCCGCGAGGAGAATGCGAGCCGCCGCAACCGCGGCCTGGCCCCTCTGCCGGTATACAACAACCGTGGCTCCAGCCGCATCCCCTATTACCCGACGAATGTGCGCCCCTCTTCGTACGGCAACATGCGCCCGGGTTTCGCTCCTCCCCCGAACCGTCCGCAGCCGGGCATCGTGCCGCTGCCTCCGCCCCTGCAGCCATTCCCGGCCATCCCGGCCAACATGCGCCCCGAGAACCTCCTGCCCCCTACCGAGGCGGCGGCGGTCACGAACGTGGGAGGCATCAACAAGGCGATCAACCTTGTGGAGAATGCGGGTGGTCCGTCAAACATCGTCAAGACGGCCAATATCCTCAAGAATGTGGGGAACAACCCGAATGCAGCGGTTGCGGCGGGCGCCAACGCCAAGAACGTCAAGATTGTCCTGCAGCTGGGCGGCGCCAACAACGCACTAAAAGTGGCGAGCGCCGTGCCCAAGCTGAAGAAGCGCCGGCGCTCAAAGGCGAAGAAGGCGGCCCCGAAGCCCAAGGCTCCCCGCGTCAAGGAGCTGAAGAAGCTGATCAAGTTCCTGGGCACCAAGGAGGAGCTGGTCAAGAAGCTGCCCGACCCGGAGAATAAGGAGAAGAAATTGACCAAGAATCAGGTGGTGGCAAAGATCACCACCCATCTGCTCCGCAAGGGCCGTAAGGCGAAAAAGTAGGTTTTGGGTACGTGAGGCAGGGGCCTACGACCAAGACCTCAACATGAAACATGGACACCTTCAACTACATCCTAACACTCGCTGATATCAAGGAGCGCTACCAGACGAGCTCATGGGTCCGCATCACAACCATCACCATGATTTCCAAGCTGGGTCAAGATATTAACCTTGAGGCGTTTCGGGCCAACTTCAAGCCCATGCACGTGCGCGTCAAGGGTACGACCGGCAAGGGGTTCGAATGGACCATGAAAAAGACGACGTTTTACAACCAAGTGACGATCGGCTACCGCGATCAGTACTCCCAAAAATCCATCAAGCTTTTCCCCAACGGCTCTGTGCAGGTGGCGGGCTGCTCGGACCTCTTCGATTGCCAGCGTATCCTCCGTCAGGTGGCGTTTATCTTGGCGCGCACACTCGAGACGGAGATACCGGTCGAGCACCTCCTCGAGCAATTGAGCGTCAAAATGATCAACACAAACTTTTCGCTCAACTCGTTCGTAAGTCTGAACAAGGTGATTCAGCGCTTTAGCAGTCAGGAGGAGTTCCGTGTCTCGTTCGATCCAGACCGGTACAGCGCCGTCAAGATCAAGTTCAGCCCGGGCGAGGGCATGAAGCAGGTGACGGCCAGCATCTTCTCCACGGGCAAGATTATCGTGACGGGGGCCCAGACGCTCAAGGAGATTGCGTTCGCGTACCAGACGCTCAACAGGAACCTGGACCAGAGCGTGCGGCTCGGGGCCTCGGAGAAGCAGGACGTCTTTGGAACGATCCTGGGCTACAAGTTTGAAGACCTGGTCCCGGTGCTTCAGTCCAAGGGTTTTTTATCTTGGACCAAAGTATAATGTCTACGCGTCTGGGCATGGGTGATGGCCGCTGCATAACCTCTTACGATTCCTCCAAGCTGATGAACGACTTTATCATGATGAAGAACGGCATCGCCTACGAGGACAACTTCGCGTACCGCCGCTTCCTGCAGAATGCCGAGCTGTCGGCCCTGTCCCTGCCCGCCAAGAACTCGGCGTGCGGCGCCCCCATTCGCTTCGGCCGCAGTTAGAGATTTTAGACCCTTTAAAAATTAGATGAAGGTGGTTGTGGATGGCAACATCGGGTCGGGCAAGACGACCCAGCTCGGGCTCCTCAAGCAAAAAGGGTTTGTCGTCTTTCGTGAGCCGATTGACGAGTGGCCTCTCCAGGAGTTTTATGAAGATCCTAAAAATGGAATATTTCCGTTGCACATGACGATCCTGCGGACCCTCAGGCCGAGGGGCCCTGGCGTCTACGAGCGCAGCCTGTTGAGCTCGCGGTGGGTCTTTTGGGAATGGGCCAAGGCCAAGGGGGCCGCCCCACATGACGCGACGTACGACTACTTTTACGAACGGCACGGGTGGCAGCCCGACCTGTACATCTTCTTGTCAAAATCTCCAGAAAAGTGTTTCGAGGCGATTCAGACCAGGGGCCAGACGGGCGACAGCTTCGTCACCCTCGAGTACCTCCAAGAGCTCGACGCCCTATACAAGAAGCTCATTATGAAGGTTCCGTGCAGGGTCCACGTCCTCAAGGCGGACGCCCCACCTGAGGAAATTCACGAAAAAATTTTAAATATTCTATCTCATAATGAGTACACGGTGCTCGTCGGTAACGGCGAGCGGCGCCAAGTGCAAAAACCAGGCGGTCACGGAGGGTCGGTGCTCTGCCCACCTTTCCAAGACTTGTGTCGTCTGTCTTGATGAGATTTCCAAGAGCGCGCAGCGGCGGCTGTCGTGCAAACACGTTTTTCACACCAAGTGCATCTTCACTTGGTTTGAGACCTCGGATGAATGCCCTACGTGTCGGGCCGAGCAGGATGCCGACCCGATCGTCATCTTTAAAAAGCATGTCGAGGATAACATCCGTGAAAAGTACCGTGACGCGGTCAAGTCCCTCGAGGCTGACTTGGCCCGCGCCCAGCGTGCCGCAAGACGGCCCAACTAAAAACTCGAGACCTGATATGGAGGGGAGGTGTGGCCATACCACACTGGCGGGAAGCCAATGCAAGAACAAGGTTGCCCAAGGGGCGACGGCCTGCCGGATGCACACCGGGGTGAACCAGTGCGCCGTGTGCTTCTCGGGCCTCGTCCGCAACTTGCGTACCCTCCCATGCGGACACGCATTCCATCAGAAATGCATTGATCGTTGGAAGCGCTCGTGTCGCGCCGAGCCCACCTGCCCCATGTGCCGGGTGCCCTTCGATCTCCCGACGTATCGCGTCGCCATTTCAATCAAGAACATTAGTCAGGGAACTGTTGAATCTTCTGAATATACGACATCGAATATTCAGGGGATTCAGACCGAATTTGGCCTTGATCTTAGAGTTTTTGATGCGGTGCCCCACGACACCACTCTAAACATAGTTTTTGATATTGATGAGGATGAAGAACTACGCGACGTTCTTGCGGCGATTGGCATTCCCAGCCGGGCGTGAGTTGATGGTGCCGTTCGCACGCCGGGGCGTGTTGACGTTTCGGATCGTGTTGCCGTTGGTGATATTTCCAGTCCGCACCGCACCGCGCATGACGCCATAGGCGGCGCAGAATTTCGTGTAATGAAATCCAGGCTTCCATTTGCGGTCCGACCGTCTCGGATCGACGATCGTCTTGCCGCTCGCATCGATCATCAGGGGGCCTGACGCGTGCCCCTGCTTGTGCGACCACAGGTTGACCGGGAAGCGGATAATGCGCCCGGGTGTGAGAGGCGTGCCTCTCACGAGACTCGTGGGGCGCTTTACATTCGTATTCGCCGTCGCAATCTTGCCATCAGAGTTGCTCTTGGGGGGTGAGGAGCGCTTGGCGGCAGCGAGGACGACCGCGGGTTTGACGTGGAAGAGCTTCGCCACCTTCTCGACCGTGTCGCCGAGCACGGTCCGGTACCGCACGCTGCCCATCTGCGCGTACCAGTGAAAGTCGCCAAACGAATCACCGAAATCATTCGTGGGTGCGACGAAGCACATGACCTTGTAGTATCCCGGGCGCGGGCGCGCATTTGGATTCTTCATGTGATAGACGCGCTTGGGGTTGTCGGCGAGCACGAGCTTGACAATCCCGTTGCAATTGCGGAACGTCAGTTTATTCGACGACATTTTCGCCGCGGCCCCCGGCACGCTCTTGACTTGGCGGTTATCGCTAAAACTCCCAAACGCATAGTCATAGCAATTATCGTGAGTGACCCCAGTTCTCCCCCACGGGTCCCACGAGAATTCACGCTCAAAGCCGGATTTAGGAAGAGCGTATCTATGAGTGGAGTCGAGCCCCACCATCTTACAACATGCAAAGTTTTTTTCTTTGCATGTTGTAAATGTTGTCGATCATGCAGGCCCGTTCCCCGGCCGAGCGCATCACCGCCCTCGTGACGTTTGCGATTTTTGTGTTTGTGTGGATGTTCCTCCTGCGCTTCCTGTGGAACCAGGCGCTCGTCCGCTACATCCCGGCCCTGCGCCCGGTCGACTCGCTGTGGCACACCTTCCTGTTGGCCATCGGCATCGCCGCCTTCCGCCTTTAGAAGTTCGTGTCCACATCATTCATGAGTAGGCCGAAGCCGAGGCCGCCCCCGAGCACCACACCGAGCACCATGAGCACATAGGGGAACATCACACCGCCCCCACGGGCCCGCGCCTTCTTCAACTCAACACGACCCAAAATGAAAAAAACAATTCCGAGCAGAAGAAAGATCATCTGCGCGCCAATAAGACCCACGCCAAGGCCAAAGCCCGTCTTGACGAGGTTCTTCAACGAAGCCATTTATATTTACTTGCGATTAAAAATGGCCCGAGCAATAGCCTCCTTGGAACGCAGGCCCTTCGTGTTGACGCCCTTGCGCGACGCGAGCGCCTTGATAAAGTCCATGCTGACCGCCGAGCCGTTGGCATAGACGAGGCGGCCCGACGGCCCCGCTATCTTGTACCGGCCAGAGCTCGCGCTCTTCACGACCCCCGACGGACTGCGGCGGGCCGGCGGCGGGCCGAGGGGGCTCAGAGGGCTCGGGAGCCGGGGCCGTTTCACGGGGCTCGGTGAAAACGCGGGCTTGCCGGCCGTCAGACGCGCCTCGACCGCCTTTATAGCCTTGGCGCGTGCGGCGTTCCAGCGGTTCTGGTAGGGGATGGAACTGTTCGTGTTCAGCAGGCTTGCAGCGAAACTATTGAATTTGCTTGATCGCAGGGTCCTGGGAGTGATACGGACGCCGCTGGCCACACGGGCGGGCATACGCCGCGGACTGGGGCGCCGCTTGGCGGTCGCGTTCGTGGATGCGTTGTTGCGAGGCTTGTTGGGCTGTGCCGGTCCCTTGCCCTTGCCCTTGGCCGCCTTGCGAATCGCCGCGGCCCGTGCACGCGTGATCGGTGAAAGCTTAAGGAACCGCCGGGGCGTCATTGCGATGAATTCTGCATTTGTGTAATTCTTCCGCGGACTGACCGACTTGGCCTTGGGAGCGGGGCGGGGCGGACTGACCGACTTGGCCTTGGGCGCCGGACTGCCTGCGCCACCCATCGCCTTGTCCTCAAGGATCTTCTTGATTGTGGGCAGGCCCGGGAACTGCATGCCGTACTTGAGCCGACCATCAGTCGTGTATGTATCGCTAAACTCGCGATATCCAACTGGGATGTACTTTTCCAAAAATGCACGGGTCTTGGGGAACTTGGCCAATTTGGTGATGTATCGGCGAAGCTCGTTAAGGAAGAGATGCATATCATATCTGGCTGATGTGTCGGGTCCTATACCGTACTTCGTCGCCGTGCCGTTGGCCAGGGCTGTGTTCACGGCGGGGTTCGTCCCAGTCTTTTTGAGGCGGGACCACCCAAAGTCGGCAATCTTGGGTTCACCCTTGTGCATGAGGATATTATCGAGATGCAGGTCGTTGTGCCGGAACTCCGGATAGGTTGCGTGGATTCTGTCGAGGGTCACCAGAACTTTGCGTATTATTTTCAGTAGGTCCGCATCTGATAACCGATCCAATTTGGTCCGGATCCAATCCCGTATAGAGCCCCCATCGGCCCGCTCCATGAAAAGGACAAACTGGTGGTGCGGGTCGATATTCTTACCTTTGCTATTAATGTTATTCATATCGGCCACACGGACGAAATCCTTGCACTCGACGAACTTGAGTGGCAGGATCACACCCCCCCACGCCACCTTGCGCACCGCCTCCTGAATGTCGTATTCGACCTGGGCGGGCTGCTTCTCCCCACGACGCTCCGACGCCTTGTCGAAGGGAGAAACCTTGATGGCAATCTCACGCGTAAAGAAATTTCGCCGCCGATTCGCAGCGTAAATCACACCCTGACGACCCGCCCCGATTTTACGCACCCCTGAAAGGTTGCGGAGAGACGCGCACGTGAGCGGCTGGTTCGGAAGCTTGGGAGGCAAGGGGACCCGTGTACCGTTCGCCTTGAGAAGGTGAAACTTGGTCACGGGGGACGCGGGGGCGTTGCGACCACCCGACTCGATGAGGTAGCGGGAGGCCTGAGCCTTGGTCGTGACGGAACTGGGAACGCGGCGAATGGACTTGCGTCCCGATGGGCTGCGGTGGTATGCCACCTGCCCGCCTCGGGACCCAGGACGAAGTTGAAATAGACGCGGGTCGCGCATCCAGTTCTCCATTAATTTTAGTAAACATTTTTTCTAAATTACACATCAATATCAAAATCTGGTATATGTACTCGCAGTCACTCCTCGTCCGATGCGGACTCCTCCTCCTCGGTGTGCACACTCTGCTCGTCGTCGTCGTCAACCAGCGCGCGGCTGGGCAGCTTGTTGGCCGCGGCAAACTTCACCTGGTGCACTCGGAAGGTGGCACCAAAGCCCGCAGGGGTGCGCCAAATCTGACTCAGCTCCACGAGGGTCGCACACGACTGGCCCTTCTCCAGCGAATCCAGTGCCACGTCAGTGCCGGTACTGTCGTACGACTCGGTCTTGATGGCACCGGTGTTCAGGTCCGTGATGACCTTGAGGTTGAGCAGGGGCGCGTAGCCCTCCTTGTTGGCCGGCTTGAACGGGCTCTTGTACATCTCAGCCAGGGTCTCACGGCTCATCTTCTTGCCCATGAGCTCCTCGCAGTGGTCAAACACAAAGTCCAGAACCGCCTTGTTGATCTCGTCAAGCTTGGCCGCCGCCTGCGGGTTGTCCACGCTCAGGGGCAGACTGGTGCTGGTCACCTTGCCGTCGTCGCCGGCAAAGGTACTCAGGCCGAAGGGGGCGCGCAGGCTCGGCAGCTTCAGCATGAGCTTGCCACCCGCCTTGTGGTTCAGGTAGACCGCCTTGCCACCCTTGGCGTTCTTGCGGACGTCGCTGAACTTGATGTCAGACAGCTGAAGGTCGGTAAGCTTGATGATGTTGAGCGCCATGTGTGCTTCTCTACTGTATGGTAGGCCTGTGTCTTTAGACCCTGATCACGAGCACACGACTTTTTTTGTGAGCCCCTTGTAAGATGGCGACGCCCGCGAGGTCCGTTGAAAATTTGAGGAAAAATCTCCGCGCGTTAATCCAGGAACTTGTGGTCGAGACTCGCAAGCCCACCTTCAAACCAGAAAACGCATCCACGCAAAACCTGCTGTTGAGGTTCGCGCGACAGGCTCACAAATATCAGGTTTCGGCAAGTAATAAATTGAACGCCAACCAAGCCCTGGCCAATATCAAGGGCAACGCCGCTGCGGTTGCGACGGCCGCGGCGTCAGTAGAAAAGGCCGCCCGTACTAACAATTCCACGCCCCAGCGCCTTCGCAACGTTCTTAATCGAACGCTCGCATTGCTTGCAAGAATCCGGTCGACCAAGCCCGTGGCGAACGCGGCCATCACCAATAAACAAAACATCATAGGCCGGCCAAAATTCCCAGTTTTCCTTCCCCTTGATGAGAAGAAGGCGCTGGTGAAGGCGTATCTTGCCAAAAAACGCAATCAAGTTAAGAACCGTGAATTTCTCAAGAAGCGGGGTTTTCTCGCTAGGGGTTGGCAGAATGAAAACCTTACTCGTTTTTGGGCCGCCGTGAATGCGCAGATGGCCCTCAACGCTCAAGGCGTTCGTGAGGCTGCAAAGGTGCGCAAGACTGAAGAAGACACGCGTAAAGCACTTATTAAACAAATTATTAGATGGAATGCGAGACGCGCGCCGGGCGCGCCCTTTAACATCAGCAAGCTGCCCTATCCTCCCCCCGGAAACAACAAAATGAAAATTATAAATAAACAAAAATTTAAAAATAACTTGAATACCGCTTTCAAAGGGCGTAATCAGAATGTAAATGCGCTGATCACGGCTTATTTCCCTTGGCCACAGGTCCCTAGCGGCGGCACTCGAAGGGAGGCGCTGGCGACGCTGGCCTCTCTGTAAATTTCCTCACCTAAATTAATGAACAAGGCTCAACTCGTGGAGCTCTTCAGAGTCTACGAAAAGGGGCTGGCCGCCAAGGCCCGAAACAAGAGCGCTGAGAATGCTTTTGTTTCAGGACTTTACTCATTTTACGGACGTGGGCCGCGGCCCAACACGGCCAACAACGTTACACCGGGTACCAAAAAGACGGCTGAAAACTTCAAGCGCAACTTTACCAACCTCATCAAGGTTCTTCAGGATCCGGCGGCCAACGCCACGGCCGCGAACAAAACGGCCCGTCAGGCGGCTGTGAATTACTACAGTCCCACTAACGCCACCGGCAACATCGACGTGCTTTTCAAGAGTCTCGTCGCCAAGGCGGCAGAGGTGAAACCTGCAGCCAACCGACTGGGTCGCCCTCTTGGGTCGCGCCGGTACACCCCGGGATACATGCAAAACTTCACCTTGCCCAATGGTCTCACAATGAAAAATTTTCAAAATAAATTGAACAAACTGAATACCAAGTGGACTAGTGAGAAGGATGTCAAACGCATGGTCGAGGCGACCCTCCTGCGCAAATACGGAAACAAGAACGCCAGCTTTTACGCCAAGTATCCCAACTTGGCCACGGGTCCGTTCAGAAACATCTTGAACCGCGCGACGAACGAGAAGAAGCGGCTACAGATCGGTGCATCGCGTCCCAGCCTGACGGCGAGCAACGCCCAGTTCCAGGCGCTCAAGGCACTGAGCCCCAACGGCAAGACGTACTACGGAAACATGAATATATGGAAGGCTCTGACGC
>Ga0315285_10007799_pt1 | contig 10992 bp, 9 predicted proteins | sample YL17G09_36_MG_FD_203698 | JGI IMG/M metagenome (GOLD analysis project Ga0315285, IMG submission 203698) | Sediment microbial communities from Yellowstone Lake, YNP, Wyoming, USA - YL17G09_36 | ecosystem: Environmental > Aquatic > Freshwater > Lake > Sediment | place: USA: Wyoming | collected... | reverse complement strand
CTTCCATTCGATGCAATAACAACGACTGTCTAACATTCTTGCAATGCGGAGCCACAAAGAAATGTGGCTGATTGAACGGCGACCGCTCCATCAGCGTGTTGTAGCGCATCGCCGACAAAAGCACTTCACGCTGTATGTCAATGAACTTCGTTGGCGGTGAGAGAAACTTGAGCCCGCCGTTACTTGGCTTAGCCAGCTCATTCACCATGCCAAGCGTGTCCGTTGCCCAGTTATCAGATCCCGCACCAACCTCAAACCGTGTGTCAAGAAACCGTTTCTCGATCCGAACGCCGTTACTCACGGTCTCATCGTAGCGCATAATCTCTTTGCTGAAGTCCAGCAGCGAACCCCATTCGCTGATGTATCGCTCGTGCCGAATCTCACTGTAGTAAGCGCCGAACATTTCATACGTTGGCCACTCATTATAAATCCAACACGTGTAATCGGTCGCGTTACTATCCGTCGGAAAGAACGCGCCCCACACGACAAATGGGAAATACTTGCTGTGTGGATCCATCGCGCAAAAGCAATTAGCTTTACGGCGCACTTCAATCCACGGAAATTCTCTTAAATGCCCGCCAAGGTCCCACGGTTGATCGATGTAAACTGGCCAGACCTTGCCGCCCATGCCAACGCAATCGCCTTGCCACTTGTTCTTATACAGGATTGGATCGCTGGCTTTGTCACGCGCCGCTTGCTCTTTAAGTACATCCGGGCACCAGATATTGTCGCTATAGTTTACTTTTGCTACAATCGCGTTATCAGGTTTCTTGACAGTAGCGAACTCATACGCAAAATCATCTTCGTATTTCGTGTTGAACATCAACCAAATCTCAGAATTCTCTTTGCGTATCGTAGGGTCCAGGATATTGAAAGATTCTTTTGTCATCGTCTGCGCTTCATTACATATAGCGTAGTCGACGCCTTCCATAGACTTTATCTCTTCGATATTGTGTCGTAGTCCACGGAAAATGAACAAAGAGCCAGTTGCCTTACATCGGATCTCTGTATCAAGCACTTCAAACTCTTTATCATAGCCCTGGCGCTTGATAGTATCTGCTATGAGTCTATGACAGCTGTCCTTGATCGATCGTTGTATTTCGCGTGTCCACAAGACACGGATCTTATTGGCGAGAGCAAACTCAATCATCGTAGCGGCTACTGACCAATCTTTTCCAGCGCCACGTCCTCCATAGAGAATCCTATAGCGCCAGGGCTGACTTTTATCAAATAGACAAACGGCAATCTTCTTCGGAAGGTGCAATTTGACAGTCGTTGTTGTCAAAGAGCTATTGGTTTTCTTCTGGTACTTTGCCATCTACCATGACGACCTCAATGCGTCGGAGGCCTGTGTCGACCGATCCGGAATGTTCGAGTTCTTGTCTATCACTCCATCGATGATTCTTCAGCCAGAATATTGCTCCAGCTGGGTTATTTCTCTGTGTCAACTCTTCGTAATGTCGCTCTATTCTGGCGACCGCTCTTTTCATTACGAGAGAATATTCACCATGATTTTGATAGTCATATATCGAGTGTCTATCCTCGAAGCCCAGCTCGTACGCGAACCCGCTTATTGTGATAGGTTCGTTCGGAGTTCTTGACGCAAAGTACTTGTCAACCGCCACCTGTAATGCTGCAGCGTTCTTAAACTTCGGTGGTTTGCCTGGACCCCTATGCTTTACAGACAAGTGTGACCTCGGGTTAAAGATTCCCGGTAAGAATGAAGTCACTCGCGCCCGAGTTCGCTGTGCTTTGGTTTTTATGCACCGGATTATTAGTCAGGTTATGTAAGCACAGACTGTGAGGGCGCGACTACTTCAAGGTCAGTTTCGTGTCGCTGAACCAAATGCGAAGGACGACGTTGCCCAACGCTACAAATGCTACGAGATATTCCGAAGGAATTTTATCTGATGTTGACAGACTGGAGGCAACCGCAATTAGGCCTGAGATCACGTTAAACCACAAAGTTTTTGAGAGCCACGGACGCTTTGTTGGTTTAGCCATGCCAGGTGTCTCCAAAAGATACTGTATCAAAAATGATACAAAAGAGTTTGGTTAAGCGTATATTATAAAAGAAATGTTACTCCGATGGCGATCCTGGGAAAATCTGTAGTATCAAAAATGATACAAAGGAGGGTCTTTTGCGCAAGTTAAACGGCTTAAACGGCTATATCGACGCCATGGACGCAGGACGGCTATTACCGCTAGAGAACCTGGAGTACACGCATGCTGATCACCGCGATTACTCTGAGTACCGCGTCATTGAGGCCCCGGCTGCGGAGTCCAGCGCCACAGAGCTCCTGGACGCCATAAATAGCCTCAAGGGCCTCAAGCCCCACCTTACCCGTACTTTGACCGCCAGAGCCCGTGGATTGAGCCAGACAGCCACTGGCGAGGCTGACGGAGTCTCTCAGAGTGCCATCCACTATCGTTTCAAGCGGCTCAAGATCTTGCTACGGCAATCCATAGCCGTTGGCCCACCCCCAACGCTTGCCGAGCTTGTAGAGGCTCTACGAGCGGCTCCAGCCAAGTATAATCAGCCCCAGATGTTGTTCGCATGGGTTAACGGCACGCCGTACGCGAAACTCAGTAGCGCCGGCTACACGTCCAATCGCTATGCGGTATTGCGCATGGTTTCGATTTGCGTACGAAATGGCGCAACATGTGCCGAGTGGTTGAAGAGGCGACTACGCTCGAGAAAATGAGAACCGATTCTCATTTTTGAGAATTGGTGACAGTGTGACAGCACAAAAGTCGCCATATAATATAGACGCGCACGCGCATGCGAGGCTCCCATTTATTTACTACTTGTCTAAAAAAAAAAGAGGTCATATAGTCATCATGTAAAAATGTTTATATTTAAACTGTCATTCAGTCAGTGAAATGATTTTAAGCAAGTTGGGACAATCTTAAACTGTCACCGGTGACAGTATCTTTCGTCTAAGTCGTTGATTTTGATAAAAATCTGTGGTATTCTGTCAAGACGAACTAATTTTAATTTTGTCTGAATAACCAAGAATCTGTAGATAAATTTGACAAACTTACAGAAATGCTATATATTATAGGAGTATTATCCACCGATATAGGGGGTTATATGAAGATTAAAATTAAAAGCGCAGAGTACTCATGTGAAAATTTTACCGCTGATGAGGGTGTTCTAATTGAAGCGATGGTTGAATATTTTGCCTCGGCGTACTTCTCAATAGCCTACAAAAAGGGGTTTTTGAGATTTAATCAGGGCGATGGCAAAGCTTCGGAGCCCAAATTGCTTAAGAAACTGACCGAATTAGCTACAAATCCTACAGTTTCAACGCATGGGGCTAATGCTGGAGCTTATATGGCATTGTTGCCGCGGCTATTGGCCGAGCAATGGTCTGCCGCCAATGCTGAAGATCGAGTAGCCCAAACATTGCCGACCGAAATCAAACAATTTTTGTGGCCGTGGGTACGGTGGTTTGCCACCTCGACGGGTGAGCGCACCTTCCAAACCCGTACACACTCTACATATAAATGTTGGGAGATATCTACAGATCCTTTAGCTTCATTATCTCGTATTGCCTATGACCCAACACAAACAGTTTTGGAGTATTTATCAAATAAATTGTTGGAGATGCAAAAATCTGGAGAGACAGAATTTGGCGTGACTGAAGATACAAACCCCGAGACAGGTATTGTGCACCGTACCCTAACTCCGTTATTGGTAGCCTGTGATGACCGGATACTGCAATCTATAAAAACCGACCAGGAGTTTGTACTCCCACATCCTACACGATTCACAAACGACCCCCTGGTGGATAGCTCCTGTTTTTTCCCACTATCTAATATAAAATTAGACCCTCTTCCCGAAACCTACGAAGCCTGGACAGATTTTGAGAGCCAGATGCCTCCATGGGCTGTTGGAGTATGGCGAGCTTGTTTTTATGGCATTTTTTGTGATTCCAACCGTAGTAGACAAATGGTAATACTGGTAGACTCCGGACAGACCGGTAAAAGCAACATGGTACGGGCCATCACAGAGTCCGTAATGGGGAATTTTTACTGTGCTGTCTCTAAAGATTCTTTTATAAACAATTTCTGGGGTGGGAAAATTTTAGGACGTCGCCTCATTGTATTCTCCGACTCAGGCAACTCTAAAATATCCATGATGGATAAAATGAAACAAATTTCGGGGGGAGATCCCATGGACGTCGAGCTGAAGCATGTCGGCGGGCAAATACCGTATACCCCAAATGCCCGAGTACTCATCACCACTAACAACCTGCCCGAAGTCCAAACCTTCGCCAAGCACCAAACATCCCGACAAATAATAATTCCTTTGACACGCACAAAAGATGAAAAAATTCGAAAAAAGTTTTGTGCCCTCGACGAAAAGGGCGATATCCTTAAAGACTCATTTGGGGATGATAAAATTGTGGGAGCTCCCTACCATGAATGGATGAAAGCTCAATTGTTTGAATATTTAGGGGCGTGTCTACCCTACTACAATAAACTATGCCCCACAGGCCTGGATGTAGTAGTTCCGGATGAGATGCTGCAGTATGTGCATAAAACATGTGCCTCTACGGATGCCGAAGCCATCACATACCTTATGGAGGAATGCATAATGTTTGACCCCAAAGGGCAGCTGGGATACCCAGAACTCTCATTATTAGTGCAGCACGCGGCGGAGACAACCAAAGATTCTCTAAGCTATAGAGAGTTCAAACGGTACCTACAAATCAGTGGTTGTGAAACTAAACGTGACAAACTCAAACGATGGATAATCGGAGTATCTCTACGCCCTAACATTTCCCTCAAGAACGACCGAGTAGAGATTCTACAAACTAAAATGAAGCTGGAAACCTCACAACCTGTTGAAATTCAATAAACTATAGGAATCTATAAATATTTTCAAAAAGATCTTGTGTTTTAGAAAAAATGTCGTATATTAAGAGAGTAGTCTTAAACTCAGGAGGATTAATGTTGGATCTGACGCTCATCAAGAACTCAGCAGAGAAGAAAATTCCGGTGTCGTTCACTATCTATGAGTCCATTCACACCCAGCTAGAAAGGATATGCAAAAAGGAAAATATCAAAATGTCTCTACTGCTCCGCAGTATGATTAACAATGTGATCGCTACATACACCGTAGATCACCCTGATGAAATAACAACATGAAGGGTTTATACGGAGGATATGTAAATAGTGTCGGCAACAATGTAATTGACCTACGAAACAAATACCATTTAAACAAAAGGACCAGTCCAATGTCAACAAGTAACATTTCAGCACCAGCACCCCGCCTCTACGACGAATTCGGTTGTGAAATCGTGTCAGCTACCTCTCAGGGAAAGCCATTCGCGCTCCTGGAGGATGAAACACGGCTTAAAGTTTTGGTGTCCGCGGTTTACATCATCGGTAACGAAGAAGTTGCTCAACCTGACGGATCAAAGAAAACGCGCTACGCGATCGGAGTACAGTATGACTCGCTACGATCTCTTCGTTATGAAGACGGCACTGAGACAGGCCGCACTCACTCGTGGTACCAGACGTACACGTTTAGCTACCATGAAAAATCCAACCTCGCCAAGACCGGACTGCTCGAGGCCTGTGCCGTCGATCTCAAACAGCCGACCATCACCGAGTTCATACGTGCGACTCTTGGAAAGCAAGTGTCCGGAAGAGTGAAGCATCGTCCGTATGAAAAGGATGGACAGAAGAAAATATCTTGCGACCTGGAAGCGTTCAAAATCGTTTCTGAGCAAGAGGATTTCGCAGCCATCATTGCTGCGTACAAGCCCCACCGCCAGGTGCTCAAGCGCTATCCGTCCTGCCGTGTCATCACCGCAGGCATGCGTATTGCCGGTAAGAAAGTTTGCCCGTTGACGGATATCGTAGCTGGTCCTGCTACAGAGTCCACCACCGAACCGACCGAGATCAAGTGATTTTCATTCACAGTCACAGTCCCAACCACTACGCTAAAGTGGTTGGGACATTTTCCTTTTAAGGAGCGACGTTATGGCTCTCGATCTGCACATACACATGGTTTTTCCCATCGACGGACTGCAGCGTATCTACCGTAAAAATTACCCCGCCGACGTTACTGTGACCCCCGAACGGTCAGGACTCTCCAAAGCCTTTACGTTTAAATCTAAAGCCTGGATCGACGTCCGGGATACGTTGATATCCGAGTTCACGCTATTTTCGGGCGACGACAACGACATGGCGTATCACAAAGATGTGGATTGGGACACTGCTATAGACATGCGACAGTGGATGAGCAAAAGCACTCGATATTCTATAGCCCGACTACTACGCATGCATTTAGCTATGGATGAAGAATATGAAATTCCGAAATCCATTCGGTGGGCACTACAGATTTATGAGACTCTCATTTGTCAACAGGGGGCTATTTTGGGCTCAACCGGCCATACAATACTCCCTGTAGATCTGCTGGTAGGTCAGATATGTAGTGAGTACCCTCTCACGTTTTTGGCCAACCAGGATCCTGACGTGTCGGGCTCTAACCATATTCGATACACCAAAAACGAAGCAGAAGATTTAATAAGCCAGCTCATCGAAGAGAAGTATTTAGGGGTGGAGCATGGTGTAGTTTACGTGCTAAAGTATCGTGACATTGAGGAGGGCCTGATATCTTACTTATCCGCACCCACGACTATAGTAAAAGCCGGACCTGACGTAGGTATTAGATATATGATGGATCCTGGACAGACAGCAGCGTTCTATTCCATACTAAATAGCACCACCGTGGGTAGTGTTTTAGGTGGAATTCCGGGGTCCGGGAAAACATACACGTGCCGGGAGATTCGTAATTTTTACAACATGTGTGGAGTGGGCGACAATGTCGTAGCACTAGCGACCACAGGTGCCGCTGCCATGGTGCTTGCCCGGCAGCTGGGTTGTACGGCGTATACAATTTCCTCAGCGTACTTCAACAAGTCCTTGAAAGCTAAATTGACGAAAGACATTTACATCGTCGATGAGTGCTCGATGTTGAACATGGAGTTTGCTCGTCAGTTGCTGGGGTTGTTGACTATCTGCAAACCTCAAAAAGTTATCCTTGTGGGGGACCCGGCGCAGCTCCCTCCAGTAGGGGCTGGTGCTTTGTTTGAAGCATTAGTTAAGAACCCCACAGCTATCCCTAACATGCCCGTGCATGTACTAACCACACAGCATCGCATGGCCCCCGAGTCTGTGGCCGTATTGAAACAATTTTCCACCACCGTGTCGCATCAAGCAAGTGCCCAAAAAATAATCACAGAAAAATGGCCGCTTAACAAATCTATTCCCGTATCGTCCGTAACGTCCGTGACGCACGCAGCGCACAATTGGAGCATTTGGGCGATACTACGATTTTTGTTGCAGGGTTGTCCAGTAAATAAAATTACCATCGACAATCGAACCGCCGAGAATCGTGCACTGGTTTCCACATACACTAACAATAACGCGGCACATTTCAATCAGCTGATCGAGTCATACCGATGTCGTCATGATCCAACGATACATGCGTTGCGGGGGCAGTTGGAAGTTGCGCTGAAGCCGCATTGTGAGCTGTTTCAGAACTGGTACGCCCACCCTAATACTTTTCCTCGCCCCACGAAGATGATTAAGTCTTCACAAGTGTTGGGGTACGTGAATAATTTTTATACTCGGCAAATTGACAATCCTGAAGCGTTCCAATACCAGGATGAGTTGGAGTTCATAGAGAACAACATCCGGTCCATCTTCCTTCAACTCAAGCACGCATTACGGGAACACATGTTCACAAAAGGCGGCTTCTACAGATGCTCCAAAAATGGTTGGTTTACGAAGTGGGTGGAGGGGCGTTCTACGGCAACCAAAGCGGACTGGGGTATACGCACCAATGAAGATATTGCCAACGGACAAATCTTCACCGCTATAGCTGATGATGTGTTATATTGTGATGAGACACAAACCACCGTCAATGTCGTAGACCGAGACAAAGCAAGTCACATCTTCCGAACGTCGTGGGTATCCACTACTCACAAACTACAAGGCGACCAAGCAGCTATCAGCATATACATTCATACGCCGGACGCTGAAAATAGATTGGTATATGTAGCTTTATCCCGTGGCCGTGAACGTAACATCATCATCCAGAATACTACAAACCCTCGCAGTTGTTTTATGCGAGATACTATTCTGTGTGCTCAATCTACAGACCGGTTGTCTGTGGCCGCAGAGCTGGGAGGGTGGAACGTATGAACACGAAACCTATGAACACTTTGCGTATAGACACAGAGTTCCGGGGCTCCAACAACCCCCACGTCACGCCCGTTTGCGCCGTAGTAAAGATAGCCGGTGCGGAGTTTCGATACTTCTTCCCACAGGATAAGGATCGTTTCATAGTTGACTGGCGTAAAATGATGGCTAAACCTTTAGCCATCATCTCATACTACTGTAGCGCCGAGACTCGATTTCTGTCCGCATGCGGATTTACGCCTACAGAAATTTTATCTTGGACTTGGTTGGATCCATACGTGCTGTGGCGCATGCTGACCCATAGTCACCCAGCATACAAGTACGGAGACCGAGTAAAGATACTCCCGGACGGCACACACACCTGGGTTACCACCACTAAACCTGTAGCTGAAGAAGAGTGGACCGAGAACGAGGAAGGAGATTTAGTTGCGCCAGACTCCGACGAGGATCATGGGGCTCTGTCAAAAGGCCTGGACAGCGCTGCTGCTGCGTTGCTGCATGTGGACATGGACAAGCCACACAAACAGGCTATGCGAGATTTAATCATGTTCAATGCCACGTATACCGAAGAGGAGCAGCAGCAAATTTTGGAGTACTGCGCCGAAGACGTAAAGTATTTGCTGCCTATTTTCTCTCGACTCTATAAAGATGTTCACCGGCTCACCAACGGGGAGTGTGATATAGCCCAGGTGCAGCGGCTAAGTCGATATGTAGTATGCTGTGGACTAATGGAGGACAACGGTATACCCATATACGTAGAAGCTGCCGAAAATTTGGGCCGTAACTATACAGTACTCGACTCTGAATTGGTGGAAGGTGTCAACAAAATGTACCCTTTCTACACCTCTCGAAAATCAACCAGGTCTGAACTTTTGAAGAACGGTACGGAACATAGATGGGTTGAGTCCCAAAAAGCTTTTGAGCAATATATAGAGCGCGTGGGGCTACTCGATTCCTGGCCTCGCTCGAAAAAGTCTGGAAAGTGTAAGAAGGATAAAGATACCCTAAAGACGTACTCTGCGGATCCCACGATAGACAGGTTGCGCACCGTAAAGAAATCACGTAACCAAATAAAGTATTTCCGCCCCAGCGGTTGGGGGGAGATGCGTAAGCACATAGGCTCCGATAACCACATACGGCCTTTGTTGAGCCCTTTTGGTTCTAAGACAGGGCGTAACCAACCCAGCGTCAAAGCCGGTTATCTATTTGGTATGTCTACATGGCTACGTCCACTCATCTGCAGCACAGATCCCGACGTGTGTGTAGTCGGTGCAGACTTTAGTGCCCAGGAGATTGCACTCCAGGGATGGGTCAGTGGGGATGATAAATTTCTGAACGCGTACCGTAGCGGTGATCCTTACACTTGGTTTGCCCAGTTCACACGTGTTTTACCATCTACGGTGTGCCGAAAGAAAGGAAAGTTTTGGGATACAGAAACAGACACGTTGGTGCCCCCTGAGCTGCAACACACGTACAAAGGTATTCGCAACACGTTTAAAGCTTTGCTGCTCGGAGTGGGATTTGGTATGGGGTTGGACAAGCTCGCCACATCTCTAACGGTTTCACGCATTCAGAACCTATCTGAGGAAGACGCTGCGATAGTCAGACAAAGCATGACCACTAAAGATCCGGTTATCGTAGAGCAGGCAGAGCAGATTTTACGGAATATCCGTGTGGTGTCAGGTAAATTGGACAGCCACAATACACAATATCCTGCTCAGAATCGAGCTACGACGTATAGAAATTTTCACAAAAGTACGTTTCAGAAATACTGGACATGGCGAGAACGCATTACCAGTCGCTATGCGCGGGACGGGTATTTGCGGCTAGAGGATGGGTGGTGTTTGTTTACCGGAGAAGATTCACCTAATACCGTAGCTAATTTTCCTGTGCAGGGTACAGGAGCCTGTATTCTGCGTAAAGCTGTAGAGAATTGTATCTTAGCAGGGCTCCGCGTATTTGCCCCACTCCATGATTGTATCTATATCAATACCTCTAAAGCGGCACTGAAGGAAGATGAAAAGACCCTGCGTAAGTGCCTACAGGCCGCTGTAGCGTCCATATGTGGTGAAGACCTTATTCGCATCGATTTGAAGGAGTACACCACTGACTGGAATAATTACACCAGCACGTTCACAGAAGAGAAGCAGGCTGCAGAGTTCGCTCAGTTCGGTAAGTACATGGTGCCAAAGAAAGATTTTGGTACGGGCATGTTTGATGACGCGGGCGGACTGATTCCTAACGCTACACCTTACACCGGACCAGCTATCGTAGCGCCCGTATTAATAACCACGATCGATGATGAAGTCGACGTTTCCGGATTCCTGGCTGATTTAGACCTTTAATGAGAGGAGCTGTAATGCACGATGAGGGAACTTGGCGACTGTACAACGAGGCTCAGTGGAGTAATGATTTACACATACTCAATGAGCATGCCCCCGAAGGCACTGCGCCAACTCACCGCAATATGCTGCCGTGTGCCACGTGCACCACTGCAGCTAACTGCGCAACCTGTAAACATAAACAAGGAGTTGCGTATGGCAATCATCACAAACTACCGTAAAGATGACCCACCAGATCCTGCAGCTCCGAGAGCCTGTAGCGATAGCTGCAACACTGTGGAGATTGGAGATTGCTAAATGACGATAGAACTCAAATTCGGCCTGACGAACCCAGGAGGTTACATTGAATCAACTCTTTACTTGGTTCGGTTGCAAAAAGAAAGTCGTTGACCTCGTGTGGAATGCGTGGGGCCCTGAGGTAAAACTA
>Ga0315285_10007794_pt1 | contig 11000 bp, 11 predicted proteins | sample YL17G09_36_MG_FD_203698 | JGI IMG/M metagenome (GOLD analysis project Ga0315285, IMG submission 203698) | Sediment microbial communities from Yellowstone Lake, YNP, Wyoming, USA - YL17G09_36 | ecosystem: Environmental > Aquatic > Freshwater > Lake > Sediment | place: USA: Wyoming | collected... | reverse complement strand
AAATTTTCCACCAAGCACTAGGAGGAGAAATCATCGAACTTAAGGGAAGAGGACATTATACGATGAACGACATGGGAACGGAAGAATTTCCTGAATTATTGAAGGAGATAATTTAAGTTATAAGGACTAAACGGTCCTAGACCGGCCCTTCGACTACGCTCAGGGTTATAAACTGCTCAACACATGTATTTTAGACCGATACAGCGGTCTTTTTTATTGTGGTAAAATTGTTTAATGATAAAAAATAAAATTGTATTGATTGGCGGAGGACTACTTTTAGCTATCGTTATGGGTTGGTTATTTGCTTCTTTTATGTTATTTAATGCCCCACAACCTAAAACCGAAAAGGTTGAATTGTTTACCATCGCTTTGAAGACAAATGAACCTGAAATAATAAATAAATTGTTAAAACAAGGACTGATTAAGAATACTTGGGCTTTCAATTTGGTTTTAACCATCAAAGGCAAGCACAACACCATCGAACCAGGTGGCTACTATCTTTCAAAGGGGATGAATGCTTGGCAGATTATTGACAGGTTAAGTCTAGGACCCGAAATGAAATGGGTAGTTATACCGGAGGGGTTAAGAAAAGAAGAAATCGGAGAAATACTAACTAAGACATTTGGCTGGAACCAACAAGATATTGATGACTGGAATAATAAATACACCAGAATGGAATATGACTATATAGAGGGTGTTTATTTTCCTGATACTTACCTTATCCCTACGGCTGAGAAAAATTTTGAAGTAGCTCAAAGAATGATTAACCGATTTAATGAGAAATTTGCTCCTTACTTTGATAAGTTTGCTGAAAAAGACATTATGTGGACGACTGGATTAAGATTAGCCTCAGTTATTCAAAGAGAGGCAGCGGGGAAAGAAGATATGCCTCTGATTGCTGGTATCCTTTGGAACCGCCTTGATAAAGACATGAAGCTGGAAGTTGATGCGACAGTTCAATATGCCAGAGGTAAAACTGAAGGTGGTTGGTGGGTGCCAATCAAACCAGAGGATAAAGAAATTGATTCTCCTTACAACACCTATATGTATAAAGGAATACCACCTCACCCAATAGCCAATCCGGGGCTGGAGGCTATTGAAGCGGTGCTTAACCCTGAAGAAACTGCCTGCCTGTACTATCTACATGACAATAATCGACGAATACATTGTGCCAAAACTTATCAAGAGCATTTATCAAACATTGATAAATATCTGAAGTGAGGAGATAGCCTTGAGTTATAATAACGGAAGGTCCTAGACCGGCCCGCTCAACATTATGGATGTTTATTTTAAGAAAGAAATTATTTACCCTTTCGAGGAAAAAAAATTCCGATTCGATGTTGGAGAAACTTTATTCTCTACTTTTGATATAGATCACGGAACGGATGTTCTTTTGAGAAGCATATCTCCTGAAAAAGTTCCTCTGAAGATTCTAGATTTAGGATGTGGCTATGGACCTATTGGAATAGTTTTGGGAAACAAGTACTCTGAGGCTAAAGTAGTAATGGTTGACAGAGACTTATTGGCAGTTCGTTATGCAAAGTACAATCTCCAAAAAAATAATGTAAACAACGTCACAGTTTTGGGGAGTGTAGGAATGGAATCTGTATCTGACCAAACCTTTGACTTAATCGTTTCAAACGTTCCCGCCAAAATTGGTGACGAAGCCATCATTCAAGAATTTATCCTTGGACCGTACAAAAATTTAAATCTTGGGGGAGAACTATGGATAGTGGTAGTAAAAGCTCTAAATCGACTAATACCAAAAGTCGCAAGACAAAATCAGTTAAACCTAAAAGAGATCAGAAGTCGTAAAGGACACACCGTCTATCGACTAAAACACCCATAAAAGGTCCTAGACCGGCCCGCTCAGCAGGATTGACGCGGTTCCAACAGACCGTACTCTCTAAAATAGCTTGAAACACTTGAAAAAAATTATGGTTTAAGAAGAAATATATGAACTACGGTATAAAAGTTTCAAAACAGGGATTTGACGTTATGAATATCGATAGGAAACGTACTAAAAAATTTACCAGAAAGGCATCTCTGCCTCATTTGTTATATGCTTTAGCTTTGCCATATTTGTTTGGTGCAAAGAAACAAGTTAAGAGATATCAGATAGAAGCTTCAACGCTTAAGGAAAGGCCTGTTAATAGTATCTACGGGTGCCTGCATGAAGCCTCTACTTTATTAGAAGATTTGAATACTGTAGCTAAGTATGTAGAAAAGTGTGGAAATAAAAATAAACTCCATAAGCTATGGTTAGATGTGCGCAATCATATACGACATGATATTAGGGAAGAATTTGATAATGAAAGTGATATGCGTAAAAACAAAAGAGCACAAAGGTTAAAGCTTAATCCCAAGCTTCAAACTAACATTGGTTTTACTATTGACTTAATAAAAGTGGGAGGAATTACTATTAAGATTCAACAAATAAATGCTTACTTAAAATGGGCAGAAAATATTATTTTAAGCATTTTAAATGATGCTAAAAGAAAGGGTTATATTAAAAGTCAGAAATATGTCAAACTATAAGTCAAATTTGGGGTACTCTTTTTATAGTGTTCCATTTGTCTCATTTAGTCTTGGATTATAATGGTTGAAAGGGTCCTAACCCGGCCCGCTTGGTATAAGGGATGAATAAAATATCAACTTTTAAAAAAATTACCTTTCTTGTTAATTTCAATATAAACGATGATAGCGATCGATACCTCTTTCGTGGGTTTTTGTATGCACTAACTCCGTCTGAAATTTGTAAGTTAGTACCGTCAAGCTTTTATTTTAAAGCAGATAAGAGAAGGATTCTTAATAGAAAAATAGAGTTGGATTTTGAAGAGAAGGGGCCTCAACAATATATCTCACTGTTTAGTAATTTGATTGATTGCTTTGATAATTTAAAAACATATAATTTAAAAAGAGCTTGTTCAACTCTTCTAAATGTAGTATCTCCTTATTTGACAAAGAGTTTGCAAATGAAATTGATAAGAGTTTTTATTCTATCTGAACATAAAACTATTCGAGATAGGGCTTATGAAATTCTTTCAGAAAACTGGCATCCAGGGTTTAAGAAAGTTCTTGTCAAAGTTTTAAAGAAATATAAAGACTTTGAAGCTGGAGTACTTGTGGCTGAGAAATTTGGTTCAAAAGAGCTTAAGCCACTTATAAAAATTATTATGGCAATATTGGGTCAAGAAGACTCGGAATATTTTTTTGAACTAAAGGTAATACGCAATAAGTTTTATGCTAAGGTTTCAGAATATATCCCAGATATAATTAATAAACTTAAGTTAAGCGATCCTATTTCATACCTTTATATACAAGTACAAGCTAACAAGGATTTTGATAAGGAATTAGCAATGAAATTATATAAAATAGATCCTTCAAGCCGTCGCTTCATCCCAAAACTACTTGGGCAAGCTGGAATGTGGAGCGAATTATTAGAACTTACTAAATAACAGCTAACTCTTCCTCTTTTTTATATTGTCTCACTTGTCTCATTTACCCTTGAGTTATAATGATAGAAACGTCTTAGACCGGCCTGCTTGGCAAATCTTTTTTTTCTAAACCTCTCTACATAATAATCCATTAAATCCCTGCTTACACATTAACTTGTATATGAGTAGGTTAATTAAGTAAAATTATTAGTATGGAAGTTGGTGAAAATGGATTAAGCCGTCTTTTAGGGGCGATAGGATTCGGGAGAAAGGGATCTCATCGAGATGAAGATATTTCTGAAATAACTAATAAAGGATCTCAAAAAATTGAGAACCAACCACTATCTCCTTTTGACCAAACTACTACCGTATTTGAAAGAGATCTAGATGCAGCAATGACCAACACCGAACTGCCTAACACTTCTAAGTTGATAGTTCTAGCTCGGAGTACTATCGCTCAGGATGATTTTGATACGAAAGGTGACAAGGAGGAAAGTTTTGACCTTAGGTATCAACGTCTGAAATTTCTGTTTGAAAAATATGAAAGAAAAAGAAGAGAAATGGATAAGCCTGATTACCATTATGAGTGTGGATTGCTTGAAGAACTTTTAACAGCAAAGCGAAGAGTAGAAAGTATTATGCAACCAGGGAAATTTTTTGCTCATGCGGGATATTCAGATTCAGAAGAAAACATTAATTCTTTTGATTATGTTTTGTCAGCCGGTGGTCTTATGAGCTCGGCGGCAAGAGTACGGTCAGGATTAATTACATCAAGGCAAGTCCCAAGATGGGGTAGAATTTCAAAAGGAGATTCAAATGCGATTTCTTTTTATCCATGGGAAGATGAGCATGCAGGTGTTTATCAAGGCAGTGTCCTAAATCCATTTGATTCAAGAGGAGCAACAGATATGGTGTATATATATCCGGCTGAAAGTATTGCCAAACATGCTAAAGCTATCCGTTTTTTGCCTTATTATAAAGATGATGTCGCTGTCACAAGTTCTAAAGCATCAATAGAAATAGGCGATCTCACTGCTAGTGGAGACGACGACACCTTTTTACCACTTGAAGAGGCATATATCATTATTCCCAACGATAAAAAAGATCAAATGAAGACAAAATTACGCTCCCACGGATACACTGATCAATGGATTGCGTCTCATGTTTACGGAATTAATATTCAATGGTTACCACGAGAACCTTATAAGGCCTGGCAAGAAAATGATATCAGCGACGTCCTTAAGCGAGAAAAAGATGCCATTAATCAGTGGTTAGCCAAACAACACCCCCAAACAGATAATAAAATAAAAATTAAGGGCATTAGGAATCAAAGCCCAGGAAGTTCCGGATTCAACTTTGAAACACTTTATGCAATAAGTATAACAAAGTAACAAGGTCCTAGACCGGCCCTTCGACTTCGCTCAGGGTTATAACCTGCTCAGTAATAAAGTATATGAAACAGCAAATCATTGTTATTCATGGTGGGACAACCTTTGAAACCTATAAGAACTATCTTTCCTTTCTCAAAAACCGGGAGATTAAATTAGATAGATTGAAATCAAATAAAGATTGGAAAGATAATCTTCAAGAAAAATTAGGAGAAAATTTTGAAGTTTTATCACCCCGAATGCCAAATGGAACAAATGCTCGTTATAAGGAATGGAAAATTTGGTTTGAACGAATAATTCCTTTCTTTGGTAAAAATGTAATTCTTATTGGACATTCTCTTGGTGGAATTTTTCTGGCGAAATATCTTTCCGAAAATCACATTTCCAAAAAAATCAAGGCAACTATCTTAGTGGCTGCACCTTTTGATGATTCGGATAGAAGAGAATCACTTGCCAGTTTCAGATTACCTAAGTCGCTAGAAAAATTCGCCGAACAAGGAGGAATAATTTATCTCGTCCAGAGCAAAGATGATCCAAGCGTTCCGTTTGAACAGCTCGAGAAGTATAAACAAGCGTTACCCAGTGCTAAAACAATGATTTTTGATAATAGAGAACATTTTAACCAAGAAACCTTTCCTGAGATTATCCAATTGATTAAACAGCTCAAACGATAGAAAATAACTAGACCGGCCCTTCGACTATGCTCAGGGTTATAACCTGCTTAGCCCTTCGACTACACTCAGTACTCAGAACTATAGTCAGCCGAGAATTTAACTATACTGAAATGAGGTTTTTGAGTTTTCCTATCATCTTTTCAACAGCTTTATAGTTTTTCGTTGAATACAGATAGTAAGGAACAAGGGTAATCGCAAGCCGTAAATGGGTTACTTTTTCTACCTTCTCTATTAAATGCAATGACTCCTGCGTCTCATAGACCTCAAGAAACCACTGTCGTGCTTCTTTGCCCATCCAGAATGTTATCCAAGCAAGGTCTTCTATCCAAACTGAGCCGATGGCATTATCCCAATCAATAAGCACAATTTTATCATTATTAAATATTGCATTTTCTGGTGTGGCGTCTTGATGAGTTAAAACGGATTTCGGTTTGTAATCGAGTTCTTTGATTATTTTTCTCATAACCTTAATTCCTTTTTCGTGAAGATTTTCTCCATAAATTCCAGCTCTAACAGCTTTCCTATATTTTTCATCTTCGACAAAACTGAACAGTCTTTCTTCCCAGGATCTAAATTTTCCTTTACCTTCACCATTAAATTCCCCAAATCCTTTAACACTTATCTCGTGTATTTTTTGAAGAGTCTCTGCTATTTTCTCAACCGCTCTTTTTCTTGAAAGTTTACCTTCTTTTATCAAAGACATTCCGTCTTCGCCATCTATCCAATCAACAATAATAAAACCAAATTTGAAATATTTAGATGATGAATCCGAGAATAAAATTTTGGAGTGAGGAATATCTGTTCCTGTTAACTGGTGAGATATCCAATTAAGCTTGTCAATATTGGGCCAATCTTTATATCTCGATACTCTTACAAGAATGTTTTTATCTTCTGTTTCAACCCTGTAAACATAATTTACTTCTCCTTGTTTTATTCTCTCGATGTTTTTAATTGTCACACCAAGAACTTTCGGAATAACTTTAGCTATTTCCTTATCTATCTCTGGCGAATATTCGAGAATCCAGTCAGACATATTAACCTACCTACCTTCAAATTTTAACAGAGAAATGTAAATTTATGAAAACTTCCTTTTTATATTGTCTCATTTTTGCTAGAATTAGGTTGAGCTACAATGATTAAAATAGTTTTTCATCCAGATTCAGACCAAGAAGACTATTCTGAAATTGTCGGTGAGTATGAACGAATCTGGAAAGATGACGGCAAAAGGATAATTAATACAATTGAAAAGTATGGCGGCTTGAAATTTAAAGAAAATACAATAAATGCTGTGGTGTATTTCGGCAGTTTGCCTTCAAGGTCAAGACCACTGTCTTTAAGAGCTAATGTTCCCCCTGAAATTCGGCTAGGTATTCTTGTTCACGAACTCTGTCACAGGATTCTTGCGGGCAATGATTATGAAAATACCTCTTTCGAAGTCCATAAAGTATTAAACCTTATCTTGTATGACATTTGGACGGAACTTTATGGAAAAAAGTTTGCAAATAAGGTTAAAGAATGGGAATCAAAATCAAGGTCTGGTGTTTATAAAGAAGCATGGGAATGGGCTTTGTCTTTTGACAAAATAACAAGGGCTTCAAAATTCAAAAAAATAGCAAAGATAAAATGTAATCTAGGATAGAACGGTCTAGACCGGCCTGCTCGGTATAAAAATTGTGAAAACCAAGAGAATCAATTGTATCATTGTTCATGGTTGTCCTTCGGATATAGAGAAGGCAATGGATGCCAAAACCAGAACTTATGACAAACACTGGATTCCTTGGTTAAAGAAAGAATTAACTTCTCGAGGAATAAAGACAGAAGCGCCGCTGATGCCTAAACCTTGGTATCCAGATTACCAAGCGTTTAAAAAGAGATTCGAAAAATGTCAAGTCACGGAAAATTCTGTTTTGATCGGTCATAGCTGCGGCTGTGCTTTTTTGGTTCGCTGGTTGGGAGAAACAAAAAGAAAGATTAAAAAGCTTATTCTGGTCGCGCCCTGGAAAATACCAGTGGTCAACGATAAGTTTCAAAAATCATTTTATCAATATCCAGTTGATAGAACCATCAAAGAAAGAGCGAAAGAGATTGTGATGTTTACCGCTGATAATGAGGAGGAAGACGGAAAGAGGAGTTTGCAAATCTTCCACCAAGCACTAGGAGGAAGAATAATTGAACTTAAGGGAAGAGGACATTACACGATGAATGACATGGGAACAGAAGAGTTTCCTGAATTGTTAAAGGAGATAGTTTAAATTATCTCCCCAATCTCTAACACCTCTAAGGTGTTGTTTTACCTTCCCAACTTAACTTTTCAATTTACTTCAACTGTGCTTTAATGGGGAAAAGATGAAGAAGAAAAAGCTTCTTATTTTTCCTTTTCTGGCGGGTGTTTTGCTTGGGTGTTTCGGGATGTTGTTTCTTTTGGAAAATTTTTCCACAAAAAAAGACACTCTTTCTCAGCAATCCGAGATCCCCGCCCTTACTCCTTCTCCAACTTTGGCACCAACGCCAACCCCAGAGCCAACAAACACTCCAACTCCTACACTTAAACTTAAGCCCACACCGACGGCTATTCCCACACCGACGCTTACCCCAATCATTCAACCATCGGTTAGTTCTGAACAAATAAATGGTTTTATCGAAAAATTTGCGGGTCAATATGGTGTTGACCCCAGTGTTTTAAGATCGATCGCTGTTTGCGAGTCTGGGTTTAATCCTTTGGCAACAAATCTTGTTTACGCCGGACTCTACCAATTTACTCCAACTACCTGGATTAAGTACCGCGAGCTATTAGGCGAAGATACCAACCCGGATTTGCGTTTTAATGTCGAGGAAGCCGTTCAAACAGCCGCTTTTGTGTTATCTCTTGGTCAGACTTTTATTTGGCCCTCATGCGTGCCCTAAGAAGAAAGCGAATTTCCCTTATAAAAACCTCTAATTGACAGCAGAAAAAGGTTGGTGATATATTGATGTTTATGGGCAGTAGAAAAAAACTCTTTTTTATTTTTGTTCCCAGCGCCATCGTTTTAGGGTTAATTGTTTTAGCGGTTTCCGCTTCTAATTTTGTCCGAGAAAAACCTGGTTGTCGCTGCGAAAATATCGATCAGGCAACCGGAGATTTCTCCCCAGAGGAAAAGGCTTATTTTGAAGGCAAAGATGTCAGGCCGCCATTGGCGGTTTTACCGACCCTGCCCGCTAATGAAATCAAGGTTTTGGGGGAAACAAGCGGCGCGGAAAAATGGATTGAAGTTGACCTTTCAGAGCAAAAGATAAGAGCTTGGGAAGGCAATAATCTTTTTCTGGAAAGCCTGGTTTCCACTGGCAAATGGGCCAGAACCCCAACCGGCGAATATCGGATTTGGGGAAAATTTAAATACGCTAAGATGTCCGGCGGCAGCCAAGCCCTGCACACTTATTATTACCTGCCCAATGTTCCTTATATCATGTATTACCAAAATGGTTTCAGTTTACACGGAACTTATTGGCACAATAACTTCGGTCAGACGATGAGCCATGGCTGTACCAATCTGCCGACGCCGGTGGCAGAAAAACTTTTCTATTGGACAACACCCACGGTTCCTTCAGGAGTCAATGCGGTTCGGGCGACGGCTGACAATCCGGGGACGAGAATTGTTGTCCACGAATAACCCCCTGCGGCCCGCACCAGCGACACTTTGACGCGAGGACGTAGACCTCGGGAAAAGCGAGCTTGGTGCTGGGCCTTGACTCTTAGCAGACAGTATGCTAGAGTGCTAATATGAACAGTGTTATCGTTTCTCAAAAAAGCCAGGAAGAAAAAACTCTTCCCGCGGTCGCTTTAAGAGACAGCGTTGTTTTTCCTCACACCGAATTTCCTCTCACTTTTGGTCGAGCCAAATCAATCGCCGCGGTCAAAGCGGCCTTTACCGGTTCTCCAAGACACTTGCTGGCGGTTTTTACCCAAAAAGATCCCCGGCAAGAAGACCCCGGAGCCAAAGACATTTATCCGATTGGCACTTTGGTGTCCATTGATAATATTTTAGAGACTGAAGGAAGTATTACTCTGATTGCCCATGGTTTGGAAAGAATCAGATTGGAAGAACAAATCGCTCTCGACCCCTATCTCTTGGTGAAAATAAGCACCATCCCTGAGATTGTCGAGGATTCCGAAGAGATTAAAGTTTTAGCCAGTCATTTATTAAATGAATTTAGAAAATCTTTCAATCTCGGCAAGTCCATCGACATTATGGTGCTGATGCGGATTTCTTCTGGGGTTTCCCTACCTGAGTTAGCTGATCAGATTGCCTCAAGTCTGGAATTAAAGCCAGGGGAGAAACTTGATCTTTTGGCCAAAGCCGAAGTTAAGGAAAGAATGAAAAAAATAGCCGAATATTTAGCCCAAGAGATTAAGGTCCTCGAATTGGACAAAACCATTTCTGTTAAGACCCAAGCTCGATTTGATAAAGAGATGAAAGAAGCGGTTTTGAGAGAGAGGAAAAGAACCATAGAAAAAGAATTAGGAGAAATAGGTGAGGAGGAAGATGAGTTGGTTAAAGAGTTCAAAAAGAAAATTAAAGCCGATGAGATGCCCAAAGAAGTGAAGAAAAAGGTTGAGAAAGAGCTCGGGCGGTTTGCTAAAATGCCTTCTTTGAGTCCGGAAAGACCCTATTTGGAAAACTATTTGGATTGGGTGGTCAATATGCCCTGGAATAGCAGGACCGCCAATGATGTCAGTATCAAACGGGCGGAGAAGATTTTGGAGGAAGACCATTATGGATTGACTAAAGTTAAAGAGAGGGTGGTTGAATATTTGGCGGTGATGAAATTGAAGGAAATAGAGAAGAAAAAGCTCGCCTCTACCAAGGCTAAGGCGAGCGAAGGCGGGCCGACAATTCTTTGTTTTATCGGACCGCCGGGAGTAGGTAAAACTTCGATCGGCAAATCAATTGCCCGGGCCTTGGGAAGGAAATTTATCAGAATCTCTTTAGGAGGAATCAGGGATGAAGCCGAGATTCGCGGTCACCGTCGGACTTATGTTGGCGCTCTGCCCGGACGAATTATTCAGGGAATCAAGACCGCCGGCACCAAAAATCCGGTTTTTATGCTCGATGAAATCGACAAAGTGGGAATTGATTTTCGGGGCGACCCTTCAGCCGCCCTGCTCGAGGCCCTTGACCCGGAGCAAAATCATGAATTTTCCGATCATTATTTAGAAGTGCCTTTTGATCTTTCCGAAGTCATGTTTATCTGCACCGGCAATATTTTGGACACCATTCCTCCTGCCCTTAAAGACAGAATGGAAATGATTCGCTTTTCCGGTTATACCGAAGAAGAAAAATTTAATATTGCCAAACGCTTTCTCTGGCCAAAACAGTTAGGGGCTAATGGCTTAGGCAAAGAAAAAATTGAATTACAAGATCAGGCGCTTCACCAAATTATCCGGCGCTATACCCGCGAAGCCGGCGTCCGAGAGCTGGAAAGAATGTTGGCCACCATTTGCCGGAAGATTGCCAAAAGGAAAG